>Ga0209880_1000207_pt1 | contig 14121 bp, 10 predicted proteins | sample PersoiDNA2013191_FD_185803 | JGI IMG/M metagenome (GOLD analysis project Ga0209880, IMG submission 185803) | Permafrost soil microbial communities from the Arctic, to analyse light accelerated degradation of dissolved organic matter (DOM) -... | ecosystem: Environmental > Terrestrial > Soil >... | reverse complement strand
AGCCCTCGGGCAATTGACTCCGGGCCGCCACATCCTCCGGTTCCTGACCGGCCTGAGGCACCTGCCCGGCGTGGCCGGTGAAAACGAACACGGCAAAGGAAGTGGCCACGTGGCCGATGATGGCCGCGCCAAGTCCGCCGGTCGCGAGAGTGGCCCAACCGCAGGCCAGACCCATCCCGAGTGAGAGCAGCACCATGTAGGGGTGGTGCCCGGGCGCGGCCATTCTTGTCGCCAGAAGGTACGCCAGAGTTGCCAGCAAGATGGCCGCGCCGTTGGGCAGGCCGATAGCCACCAGCGTCCCGAGCAAAGCCCCCCGGAAGGCGACCTCATCGACGACGGCCGTGCCGATGGCGCTCAGCCCCGCGCCCGGATAGGCCGAAGTCGGCGGCAGCCTCAGGTTCCCGTAGCGGAACCAGGCGAACGCTGCCGCCTGGGCAATTCCCAGCGCGGCGAGCGCAAGACCAAACTCGATTGCCTCAGCTCCAGGACCCACCAGCATGATCAGGACGTCATGCGGGGCCGGGTGAACGACATAGAGAGCCACCAGCAAGAGCGCGGCGATGAGATACCACGACAACCGCGTCCATAGACCGGCCCGTCGCTCGCCGGGCTCGCTGAACTCGGCCGCCCCAAACCGCTGGGCCTCCAGGCGCAGCATCAGCAGCAGCATGAAGATGCCGCAGGCCACCAGAACCCGAACAGTCTCCATTGTCATACGTCGTCCATGCGAAGAACCGCCAGGAAGGCCTCCTGTGGTATTTCGACGGACCCGACGCGCTTCATGCGCTGCTTGCCCTCTTTTTGTTTGTCGAGAAGCTTTCGCTTGCGACTGATATCGCCGCCGTAGCACTTGGCCAGGACGTTCTTGCGCATGGCAGCGACCGTCTCGCGGGCGATGACGTTCGAGCCGATCGCGGCCTGGATGGCGATCTCGAACATCTGGCGAGGAATGAGCCCCCGGAGCCTGTGAACCAGCTCCCGCCCGATTGCTTGGGCTCGGTCGCGGTGGACGATCACGGAGAGCGCATCGACCGGCTCGCCGGCGACCAGGACATCGACCTTGACGAGGTTGGCGGCCCGATAGCCGGACTCCTCGTAGTCCATCGAGGCGTAGCCCTGTGTCCGGCTCTTGAGCTGGTCGTAGAAGTCGACGATGACCTCGCCCAGGGGCAGCTCGAATGTGAGCAGGACGCGCTGCGGGTCGAGGTATTCCATCCCCAGGAACGTCCCGCGCCGGTTCGTGGCCAGTTCCATGAGCGCCCCGATGAAGTTCGAGGGAGCCACGACGCTCAGCTTGACCCACGGCTCCTGGATCTCTTCGATTTCGCCCGCGTTGGGCATCTTGGACGGGTTGTCGACGGCGACTAAGCCGCCGTTGTTGAGAAGCACGACGCGATATTCGACCGACGGCGCCGACGCGATTAGCTCCTGGCCGAACTCGCGCTCCAGCCGCTCCTGGACGATCTCCATATGGAGCAAGCCGAGGAAACCGCAACGGAAGCCGAAGCCGAGGGCGACGGAACTCTCCGGCTCAAAGCTGAAGCTGGCGTCATTGAGGTGGAGCTTCTCCATCGCCTCGCGCAGGACCGGGTAGTCGACTCCCGCAACTGGGTAAATGCCGGCGAAAACGAGGCTCTTGGCCGGCTGATAGCCGGGCAGCGGATGCGGAGCGGGATGCGCCACGGTCGTGAGCGTGTCTCCGACCTGGGCGTCGCGGACGCTCTTGAGCCCCGTGGCCACATAGCCCACGTCGCCGGCCCGCAGTTCCGGCACGGCCACGAGTTGCGGCCGGAAGAATCCCAGCTCGATCAACTCGGCTTCGGCACCGGAACCCATCAGGCGAATGACATCGTGCGTGTGCAGCGTCCCTTGGGCGAGCCGGACGTATACGACCACGCCCTTGTAGGCGTCGTAGTGAGAGTCGAAGATCAACCCTTCGACCGGGGCCGCCGGGTCTCCCTTGGGCGGCGGGACCCGCGCCACGATGGCCTCGAGGATCTCGAGCACGCCGGTGCCGTCCTTGGCCGAGGCGAGCAGAACCTCCTCGCGAGGCATGGCCAGGACGCTCTCAAGCTCTTCGATCACGACGTCAATCTGGGCCGAAGGCAGATCGATCTTGTTGATGACCGGGATGATCGTCAGGTTCTGCTTGAGCGCCAGGTGGACGTTGGCGAGCGTCTGAGCCTCTATCCCTTGCGTCGCGTCCACGACGAGGATGGCGCCTTCGCAGGCCTGGAGCGAACGGCTGACTTCGTAGCTGAAGTCAACGTGGCCGGGCGTGTCGATCAGGTTCAAGCCATACACCAAACCGTCGGCGGCCTCGTACTCGAGACGGACCGCACGGGCCTTGATCGTAATGCCGTGTTCCTTCTCCAGGTCCATGGAGTCGAGCATCTGGTTGCTCATCTGACGTGCGTCGATGGTGTGCGTCAGCTCCAGCAACCGATCCGACAAGGTGGTCTTGCCGTGATCGATGTGGGCGATGATCGAGAAGTTGCGCAGTCTAGCCTGCGGAATCAATGGACCCTCGGGGATGGCCGGTGGTAATACCAGGAACACGCGGTGCAGACGCTAGGGTACGGCCCGCGGCTGGGCGGCGGGAGTGTAGCACGCAAACGGCGCCCGGCGAGAAGACCCCCTAGACGCCATATTTCGGTTACGTATCGGACGCGAGCAGCGGCCGGCGGCCGCTCCAATCTCAGTGCTCTACGATTTTGGGCAGCGTCTTGGACTCTTCGATCCAGGCGGTGACTTCCGCAAGCGTCGGGAGGCGGCGGACCAGGTTTCGGGCCGCGTTGGCCTCGGCCATGGACTCAGTCAGGTTGGCCGCATTGCGATGAGCCAGCTCGACGGGCGAGTCGACACCGGCGATCTCGAGCAGGTCCGAGTACTCGGAACCAACGCCCTTGATGCGATACAGATCGACGCGATTGACCCACTTGAGAATGAGGGCGTGCGCGATTCCGGTGGCCACCTCGAGGTCATCGCGGCCCTTAGGCTTTGCGCCTTGCTCGAGCAGTTGGTCGGTTGTCTTGATCCCGACGGCAGCGAGCTTCTCGACGTATACGGGACCGATTCCTTCGACGTCGGCGACGTTCATTCAGGGTCCTCCGATGGAGCAGCGACGTGGACAATCAGAATCCTGACTATGCCCAGTAGGTCTGATTATGCGCCCTGACCGCCCCATTTGGGCAAGACCCCTCCTAGGTAGGTCGTGTCTCATCTCCCGCTTCGGGGCGCGGTCCGCGACAATGTCCGACACAGTCTGGCCGCAGGAGGAATAGATGGGTTCAGCCGATCTGGAGAAGGTCCTCCGCGACGGGTACGGCTGGAACGTGCCGGGCATCGAACTGGGGGCGGCGGCCATCGGCGGCAAGACGCACCCAACCGCCCGCGTGCGCCTCCCTCTGCAGATGGCCAATCGCCACGGACTCGTGGCCGGGGCAACCGGCACCGGCAAGACCAAGACGTTGCAAGTTCTAGCAGAGCAGATCTCCGACGCGGGCGTGCCGGTTTTCCTGGTCGACATCAAGGGCGACATCTCGGGCCTGGGTGCGGCGGGTCAGGCGAACGATCGCGTCAAGGCTCGCCTCGACCAGATCGGGATGAAGGATTGGCAGCCGCAGGCGTATCCGGTGGAGTTTCTGACGCTCGAGAAGGGCGGGCGAGGCGCCCGAGTCCGCGCGACGGTCGGGTCATTCGGCCCAATCCTGCTCTCCAAGGTTCTTCAGCTCAACGAGACTCAGGAGAGCGTCCTCTCTCTCGTGTTCAAGTACGCGGACGACCAGCAGCTTCCCCTGGTCGACCTGTTGGATCTTCGGGCGACGCTGAACTTCCTCAACGGCGACGAAGGCAAGGCCGCCATGGCCGAATACGGCGGCCTGTCGACGGCCACCGTCGGGGTGATCCTGCGCAAGATCGTCGAGCTCGAGCAGCAGGGCGCCCAGTCCTTCTTCGGCCAGCCCGAGTTCGACGTCGAGGACCTGCTGGAGACGCGCGCCGGACGCGGTGTCGTTAGCATCCTGGAAGTGGCCGACATGCAGGATCGGCCCAAGCTCTTCAGCACCTTCTTGATGTGGCTGCTGGCCGAGGTCTACCACGACCTCCCGGAGGTCGGCGACCTGGACAAACCCAAACTCGTCTTGTTCTTCGACGAGGCGCATTTGCTGTTCGAAGAGGCCAACAAGAGCTTCCTCGGCCAGATCGAGATGGTCGTGCGCCTGGTCCGCAGCAAGGGAGTAGGCGTCTATTTCGTGACGCAGTCGCCCGCGGACGTCCCGCCGAAGGTGCTGGCGCAGCTCGGCAACCGCGTCCAGCACGCCCTACGAGCCTTCACCCCGAACGACCAGAAGATGATCGACGCGACGGCCCGAACCTTCCCAACCACCAAGCTGTACGACGTCGCCACCGAACTCACCTCGCTCGGCACCGGAGAAGGACTGGTCAGCGTCCTCGGGCCAAACGGCGTGCCCACGCCCACTGTTCACTGCGTCATGCGCCCGCCACGGTCGCTGATGGCGCAGCTTGACGAGACCGCATTCACGGCCGCCATCTCGGCGTCCAACCTGGTCGGCGAGTACGCCACGGACGTGGATCCGCAGTCCGCCAAGGAGATGCTGGCGGCCAGGATGCAGCAGGCGCAGAGGCAGGCTGTGGCAGCCCAAGCCCAGATACAGGCGGCGGCCGCGGCTGCGAAGACGAAGGCCCAGATCGAGAAGGAGTACGCCCGGCGGCAGGTCCAGGCCACGAAGGCTTACCAGAAGGCCCAGGCGAGCGCAGCAAGAGCTCAAGCCCGAGACGAGGCCCGGGCCACGCGACCAGCCCGTCGCGGCAGCGGTGGCTCACGCGGCTCAGGTGGGCTGAACTGGGGAGGGGCCGCCAAGCTTGGCACGCGGGTGCTCACGAGTTCAACCACGAAGAGCCTGTTGCGGGGGATCTTCGGAACGCTATTCGGATCGCCGGCCCGTCGCCGCCGCCGCCGCCGCTGACACGCTCGCGGCGCCGCTCGGGAATCGCGTCCGGGCTGCACGCGACACACGCGCCACACGCGCCAGCGCGCCCACGCGGGACTCTGATACCATCAACCGTCGCGCCAGTCGGCCCTTTTCCGGCTGCCTGTCGATCAGCATTTGCAGAATAGAGGTCTTCGAACTTGGCCAAGACGCCCCGAGGCTGGACAGGCGCCCGCACGCCGTCAGCGATCAAGCGGGTCCGCCAGGCAGAGCGCCGGCGGGCCATCAATCAACCGCGCAAGACCGCGGCGAAGACGTACGTCGCCAACGCCGTCAAGGTTGCGGTCGGCGGCAACGAGGCGGAAACCGCCACGGCTCTCGCCGAGGCGATGAGCGCACTCGATAGGGCAGCGAAGGTCGGGGCTATCCACCCGAACAACGCCGCGCGGCGCAAGTCTCGCCTCGCCCTAAAGCTCAACGCTCTATCCGGGGGCACAGCTGTTCAGACGACGGCCCGCGTCACCAAGTCGACCGGCACCGCTGCCTCGATCAAAGCCGCACGCGCGCGCATCGCAACGGGCAAGGCCACCAAGGCCAAGGGCCCGCAGACCGCCGCCGGCAAGGCCAAGGCCGCACTCTCCAAGTCGGCTCGCGCCGACGCAGCCGTAGTCACCCCGGCCGCCGCTGCGGCTGAGGCACCCAAGGCCAAGGCCACTAAGGCGCCGGCTAAGGCTGCCAAGGCACCGAAGACGCCTGCCGCGACGGCGTCCAAGGCCGCTGCTGCCAAGGCTCCGAAGGCGCCAGTCAAGACTGCCGCGCCAAAGGCAGACAAGGCACCGGCCAAGACGGTTGCCAAGACGGTTGCGCCCAAGGTTGCCGCTAAGGCTCCGAAGACACCTGCCGCGACGGCGTCCAAGGCCGCAGCCCCGAAGACACCTGCCGCGACGGCGTCCAAGGCCGCAGCCCCGAAGGCTGAAAAGAAGCCGAAGCCCTAGTCTCGCAGATCTACATCGTTCGCCAGGACCAGGTCGACCGACCTAGTCCTCTCGATTCGGAGGCCGCCGTGTCGGATCCCAGAGCCCGTGCCAGGGACCTGGCCCGCGACTCGATTGAGCGCGGCGACGCAACCGGCTGGTTCGAGCAGCTCTACAGCGAGAGCGAGCGCGATGGGTTCGCCATCTCGTGGGTCGACCTGGCGCCGAACCCCTACCTCGTTGAGTGGCTCGAACGCGGAGCCAGGCGCCCGGAACAGGGAGATCGGGCGCTCGTCGTCGGTTGCGGCTACGGCGACGACGCGGAGCTGCTCGCCGGCTACGGGCTGGAGGTAGTGACCTTTGACATCGCACCGACGGCCGTGGCTCGCTGCCGGGCGCGGTTTCCGGAATCCCGGGTGGATTACGGGGTCGCCGATGCGCTTCAGCCGCCGGCGGAGTGGGCCGGTGCCTTCGACTTCATCTTCGAGGCGTACACGGTGCAGGTGCTCACGGGCGAGGCCAGGGCCGCTTGCGCCGCCTCTATCGGCCGGATGATCGCGGCCGGCGGCACGCTGCTGGTCGTGGCGCGCAGCCGCGGGACCGGTGATCCGGAGGGGCAGATGCCATGGCCGCTGACTCGGGCCGAGCTCGACGAGTTCATCGTTCCCGGCGTGCGCCTCGCGCACCTGACCGAACTGGTCGAGCCGGGCGACCCGCCCGTGCCCCGGTTCGTGGCGGAGTTCGTTCGGGCGTAAGCCTGCCGTTTCGAGTCCATACCGCCACCTTGGCGCCCTAGAGCGGGCATCGAGAAGCGGTTCGAGGTGTACGAAACCCACGGCCTCGTGGAACGAATGGGCGCCGGAACGTTCCGGCCGGCTCGTCGGGCGACCAAGGGACTCAGGACGCAACCTCCATCGTTGCTCCACCCACGCTCCACGGTGGTTCCACTCCCGCAGTCGAAAGTGGTGATCAACCGGACCGAGTGGCCACCAGCAGGCGACCGCCATACCCACCGCAGGTCGACAGCGGGAGCGTCTGGGCATTCTGGATCTACCTGGTACCCGTGACGGCAATGATCTTCTTGACCACGTACCGACTAGTTGTCGGCCTCTCGAACAGCGTCCGCAGACGCCGCGCCGTGCCCGGCGCCATGCCCGGCGGGCGGGCCGGCGGCCCCGTGCCCGGTCCCGCACCTCTCGGTCCACTCGACCGACCCGGAACCGGCGGCTTCCTGAGACGGCCGACGTGATCCAGACGAAACCGGGCCCCGCGACGCCGTGGTTCCGTCCTTGGGCGGACTCCTCTATCGTTGCGGGTATGGGATCGAGAATTCTGGTTGCCGACGACGAGCCCCACATCCGCGAGGTGGTGCGGGCCTACCTCGAGCGAGAGGGTTACGAGGTCGTGGAGGCGGCCGATGGCGAAACCGCCCTCGAGCAGAGCCGGACGACGCCCCTCGATCTCTTGATCCTCGATGTCATGCTGCCTGGACGCTCCGGATTCGAGGTGTTGCGAGCCCTCCGCAGCGAAGGGTCGAGCGTGGGCGTGCTGCTGCTGACCGCCCGCGACGACGTCATCGATCGAGTCGCCGGCCTGGAGCTGGGCGCCGACGATTACGTCACGAAGCCGTTCGAGCCCCGAGAGGTGGTCGCCCGAGTTGGCGCGATCCTGCGGCGCTTCGGCCGAGTCTCCGCTGCAATCACGCCCGCCCCTGAGTCCGACGTGCCGGCCGGCCGGCCGGTCACCACATTCTTCGACCTGACCCTCGACATGGACGCCCGCGACGTCTCCAGAGCGGGATCGAGCCTGCCCCTGACTCGGACCGAGCTAGACGTCCTGGCGGCGCTGGCGGAGCAGCCGGGTCGAGTCTGGACTCGCGAGCAGATCGGGCAGCGCGTCTTCGGCGAAGCATTTGACACCTTCGACCGCACAATGGACAGCCACATCAAGAACCTTCGAGGCAAGCTCGGGACGCGCCCCGACGGCGGAGCCTATGTCGAGACGATACGCGGCGTCGGCTATCGGGCCGCTCGTCCACTCGACCAGGCCTGAGACCAGGGAGGGGCTGTGAGCCTGCGCTGGCGAATCGCCATCGGCTTTGCGCTCGTCGCCCTGGCCACGGCGGCCGTGATCGCCCTGGCCACTCTGCCGATCGTCCGACAGGGCTTCTCCGACATCGATACCGACGGGGACGGCGGCCAGCCGGTGGCGAACGTGTTGGGCGCAGCCAACACGACCGAGCCGGGAGACAGCTCGAGCGAGGACGGCGGCTCTGTGGCTCCCGCTACGGCCACGACGACCGGCACGACAACGAGTGGCCAGGCTGAACAGACGACCATCATCCGCCTCATGCTCGCAGCGGCAGCGGCAGCGGCCGTAGCCTCGATCTTCGGCTTGTGGGCGGCGGGGCGGCTGGTGCGGCCCCTGACCAGACTCGAGCAGGCGGCCGCGGCAGTGGCCCGTGGCGACCTCGGCCAGCGCTCAGGCCTGGCCGATCGTACCGACGAGTTCGGACAACTGGGCCGCACATTCGACTCGATGGCCGGGCAGCTTCAACTCGCGGAAGAGACGCGCCGGCGGTTCCTGCAGGACTCGGCCCATGAGCTGAAGACGCCGCTGGCGGTCATCGAGGCCACGTCCAGCGCCATGATCGACGGTGTCTATACGCCGGAACGGCGCCACCTCGAGACGATCCGCGATCAATCGCGCGTCCTGGCCCGCATCGTCGATGACCTGCGGACGATCAGCCTCGCCGAAGGCGGGCACCTGCCCTTGCAACGCAGGCCGCTGGACGTTCGGGCAGTACTCGAATCAGTCGCATCTGCCTTCGAGGCTCGGGCGGTCTCTGGCTCCGTCAGGCTGTCGACGGACGGCCCGTCGGGCCTGACCGTCGAAGCCGACCCCGATCGCATCCGCCAGATCGTCGGTGCCCTCGTAGACAACGCCCTGCGTCACACGCCCACGGGAGGCTCGGTGCGACTCGTGGCGCTCGCCTCCGTGGTCGCAAGTTCGGCGGTCGCCGGGAGGACCGCCCGGGCTCGTACGGTGGTTCGGATCGCCGTCGAGGACTCCGGCCCGGGCATTCCCGAAGAGGCGCTTGCCAGCATCTTCGAGCGTTTCTACCAGGCCGACCCGTCGCGCAGTCGAGGCACCGGCACCAGCGGCCTGGGTCTGTCGATCGTCAAGGCCCTGGCCGAAGCTCACGGCGGCCGAGCCGGCGCGGAGAACCGCCCAGAAGGCGGAGCGCGTCTCTGGATCGAGCTGCCCGCGCTGCGTCTCGCTTGACACGCAAAGGCTGGCGGGTTGGCCGCCGGTACGTCACTATCGGCGGTAGAATCGCTGCGCGAGAGCCGCCGCAATAGGAGGGTCCAGATGACCTGGGAAAGGCCTTCGACGGGGTTCGATCCACAGGGATCCGACCCGCTCGGCTCAGACGACTCGACCAGCCCGATCAAGCACGAGATCATCGAACTCGTCGGACCGCACCTTCGTGTGTCCGGCGAGATCTCGCTGCTCAAGTTCAGTCGCCTGTCTGACCTGGTCAACCACAACCGTGGCTATCTTCGCCTCAAGAACGCCCAGCTGCTCCGCCGCAACGGAGAGCCGACGAACCTGGTCGTGCAAGAGCTGATGGTCAACCAGGATGAGATCACCTTCATCGGCCAGACGGCTGAGGAGGTCTCCTCAGTTCCGACCGGCGGCTCACGGGGCTTGGACCGGCCGCTCATGGAGCGCGTGCCACGCCAACTGGTCATCTTCACCCCCGGCCACACCCTAACCGGCACGATCCATCTCTTCGCCGAGACGGAAGTTGCCAACTTTGTCGACACGCCAGATCCGCGCTTCATTGCCATGGTCGACGTCACGGCCCGCTCGTTGGCCGATCGCCGGGTCATCAGCCACTTCGGCCTCGCGCTCGTCAATCGAACGCAAATAGCGGCCGCTTCCCTGCTCGAGTACGCCGGCGGCGCCGACGAAACGGGGGTCATGGTCGAGTAGGGTCGAGTAGGGTCGAGTAGGGTCGCGGGGAGTCGCTGGGGCACTCTATGGGCCATTCTGAACAGAAGGCTCCACAGGAAGTATCCGCGTAGGTCCGCGCCGCGAGCTATCGCTTCGTCCGTCAGCCGTAGATAGGCGTCCAGGTGGACGATCCGCTCGGGATCGTCCACGAGCCCTTCGGGCGAAGCGTAGTCGCGACGCTCCGCCGTTTTCGGTGGTGTACATCGGCAGGCCATAGTCGTTGTGGTGCCTGACGAGCAGGTCGGTCCTTCCCGGAGGCACTATTGGCCAACCCATGGCGGTGACGGGCGTCCCGACCCGCGGCCGCTCCCTAATACGCCTGGGCGGAGTACAAAGTTGGGGGGCGAGCGTCCGATCCGCGGTTCGGGCTCAGCCTTTGCCCCGTCTCGGTTCGCGGGGATGGGTCGCCCCCCGGTCGTAAGCTCATTGGCTGTGTCGGAGACTCGCCGCGCCGATGAGCGAGGCTTCGGCCTCAGTGAAACCCGCCGGCGACGTTTACGGCTCCCCCATAGCACTCACCCGATGCGTGTTAGGAAGGACCGGATGCGCCGCACACCCGGTGAACCGTGCCTGCGGCGGCGCATTGAGCGCACCCCGCCGAATTACAAGCCGGCGGAAGCGCAGGCTAGCGAAGGAAGACTGGGCGAGCGTAGCAGTCTGTGACGAGCACGATTGTGCCCTGCCGCCTGATCAACCCGGCCGCTCGCGGCCCGAATCAAGACGGCCAGCCGCATGCGGCCCCTGAATCAAGACGGGCCGGGCCCGAAGGACCGGCCCGCTTAGTTGCGCGAGTGTTACGGCTTGACGCCGGCCAGGGCCTTGCGGCCGAGGTAGAGAGCGGCCGAGCCAAGCTCCTCCTCGATGCGGAGGAGCCGGTTGTACTTGGCGACCCGCTCCGAACGGGACGGGGCGCCGGTCTTGATCTGGCCCGTGCCCATCGCGACGACAAAGTCGGCGATGGTCGTGTCCTCGGTTTCACCCGAGCGGTGGCTGACCATGGCGGTCCAGCCGGCCCGGCGAGCCATTGCGATCGCATCGATCGTTTCGGTGACTGTGCCGATCTGGTTGAGCTTGATCAGGACCGAGTTGGCGGACGACTCGCGGATGCCACGGGCGATGAAGTCCGGATTGGTCACGAAGAGATCGTCGCCCACAAGCTGGGCCTTCGACCCCAGTCGCTTGGTCAGCTCAGCCCAACCGGCCCAGTCGTCCTCGCCGAGGCCGTCCTCGAGGGAGATGATCGGATACTTGGAGACCCACTTCTCCCAGAGGTCGATGAGCTGGCCGGAGTCAAGGGTGCGACCCTCGCTCTCGAGGCGGTACTGCCCAGTCACGTTGCCGGTTCCGGTCCCTTCGACCAGGAGCGAGCTGGCCGCCGGGTCGAGGGCGATTGCCACTTCCTCGCCCGGCTTGTAGCCAGCCTTTTCGATGGCCCGGAGGATGACCTCGACCGCAGCCTCATTGGAAGGCAGCGACGGCGCGAAACCGCCCTCGTCGCCCTGGCCGACGGAGAAGCCTTCAGCGCTCAGTATCGACTTCAGAGCATGGAAGACTTCGGACCCGGCGCGGAGTGCGTCGGCGAAGGTGTCGACGCCGACCGGAGCAACCATGAACTCCTGGAAGTCCGTGGAGTTCAGGGCGTGCTTGCCGCCGTTGAGGATGTTGAAGAACGGGACGGGCATGATGCGCGCCCCGACACCGCCGAGGTAGCGGTACAGCGGCATCTCGTAGCTGGCCGCGACCGCGTGCGCCGCCGCGAGGGAAACGCCGAGGATGGCGTTGGCGCCGAGCTTGCCCTTGTTCGGGGTCCCATCGAGGGCGATGAGGGCCGCGTCGAGACCGGCCTGATCGGCCGCGTCCGTGCCGAGCAGTTCAGGGGCGATGATCTCGCGAACGTTCTTGACGGCCTTCAGGACACCCTTGCCGCCGTACTTGTTCTTATCGCCGTCGCGCAGCTCAACCGCCTCGTTGGCACCAGTTGAGGCGCCGGACGGAACAGCCGCGCGGCCGACAAAACCGTCGACCAGCACAACGTCGACTTCGATAGTCGGGTTGCTGCGCGAATCGAGAATCTGGCGGGCTTCGATGAGATCGATGGTTGTCATAGCTACTCCTGTTCGCCGGCGCTCGGCGTGTCAAATTGGCACACGAAATTCTCGCTAGCGTCAGCTAGCGAGGGGCCAGCATTCACTTGCCTGCGGCTGCTGGCACCTCACCGGCGGCTGCTGGCGCCTTGTCTAGCAGGATTGCGACACCGGGCAGTTCCTTGCCCTCCATGAACTCGAGGGAAGCACCGCCGCCGGTGGAAATGTGCGTCATCTTGTCGCCCAGGCCCTGCTGCTCGACGGCGGCAACGGAGTCGCCGCCACCCACGACAACGGTCGCGCCGGCCTGAGCACGTCCAGCCAGGAAGCGGGCGATCTCATTGGTACCAGTCGAGAAGGCCGGGATCTCGAAGACGCCAAGCGGGCCGTTCCAGAAGACCGTCCGGGCGGGCTCCAGAGCCTTGCGCATCGCGTCGAGGCTCTGCTTGCCGATGTCGACGATGTTCCAGGAGGCCGGAACCTTGTCGGCCGGCAGGGTCTTGTACTCGCTGCCGCGCGTGACTTCCTTGGCCACGATGACGTCGATCGGCAGGATGATCTTGGTGCCGTGCTTAGCAGCCGACTCCATGATCGCCCGGGCATCCTCGACGCGATCCGGCTCGACCAGACTCTTGCCGACCGACTTGCCCTGGGCAAGCATGAACGTGTTGGCCATGCCGCCGCCGATGACGAGAATCTCGACTTTGTCGACCAGGTTACGCAAGACTTGGATCTTGCCGGAGACCTTGGCGCCGCCGATGATCGCAGCGAATGGGCGCTCCGGGTGCTCCATCAGCTTGCTGAGGAACTCGATCTCCTTCTCCATGAGGAGACCGGCATACGCTGGCAAGATGCGGGCGATGCCCTCAGTGGAGGCGTGGGCTCGGTGGGCGGTGCCGAAGGCGTCGTTGACGAAGACGTCGGCGTAGCTCGCCAGTGTCTTGGCAAATCCGGGGTCGTTCTTCTCTTCCTCGACGTGGAAGCGCAGGTTCTCGAGGAGGATGCACTCGCCCGGCTTGAGGCGCTTGATGGCGTCCTCGGTGCCGGCGCCCAGGGCGTCACCCGTGACCGAGACCGGCATCTTGAGCAGCTGCGAGAGCCGCTCGGCAACGGGCCGCAGGCGCATGCTGTCCTGGACCTTGCCGTCCGGCCGGCCGAGGTGGCTGGCCAGAATGACGATGGCGCCCTGAGCAAGGAGTGCCTTGATCGTCGGCAGGGCGGCTACGATCCGGCTGTCGTCCGTGATCTTGCCGTCCGCTAGAGGAACGTTGAAGTCGACCCGGAGGAAGACGCGCTTGCCCGCCGCGTCCAGGTCCCGGATGGTGAGCTTATTCATCTTGACCTCGGGGGGCGACCGGGGGCGACCAGCCGGGAGGCCGGTCGCCTTAACGGAAAGGCCCTTGAAGGCCTTTCCGTGGTCACAAGTGCTCTGGGTTGGGGGTTATAGACGCTCGGCGATGAACTTGGTCAGGTCGGCAACGCGGCTGCTGTAGCCCCATTCGTTGTCGTACCAGGCCAGGACCTTGACGAACTTGCCCGTTCCGCCGACGACCATGGTCAGGGCGGAGTCGACGATCGCGGAGCGAGAGTCGGCCTTGAAGTCCATGGAGACGAGCGGCTCATCGCTGACCCCGAGGATGCCCTTGAGCGAGCCCGCGGCGGCCGCCCGGAATGCGTCGTTGATCGCTTCGGCGGTGGTCTCGTCGCGCAGCTCGACGGCGAAGTCGACGATGCTCACGGTCGGGGTCGGGACGCGGAGGCTGAAACCATCGACCTTGCCCTTGAGCTCGGGGATGACGAGCGCGAGAGCGCGGGCCGCGCCGGTGGTCGTGGGGATCATGTTCAGGCCGGCCGAGCGGGCGCGGCGCGGATCCTTGTGGGCCACGTCGAGGATCTTCTGGTCGTTGGTGTAGCTGTGGATCGTGTTCATAAGGCCCTTTTCGATACCGAACGTATCGTTGAGGACCTTGGCCACAGGCGCCAGGCAGTTGGTCGTGCAGCTGGCGTTGCTGATGATCACGTGCTTGGCCGGGTCGTACGTGCCCTCGTTTACGCCGAGGACGATCGTCACGTCCTCACCCTTGGCGGGTG
>Ga0209880_1000206_pt1 | contig 14152 bp, 12 predicted proteins | sample PersoiDNA2013191_FD_185803 | JGI IMG/M metagenome (GOLD analysis project Ga0209880, IMG submission 185803) | Permafrost soil microbial communities from the Arctic, to analyse light accelerated degradation of dissolved organic matter (DOM) -... | ecosystem: Environmental > Terrestrial > Soil >... | reverse complement strand
GGCGTCGGAGCGGCGGTGGAAGGCGAAGCCGGCGGGTAGACTGGGCGGGCGCCCGGCGGCGACGGTCGACGCGCCGACACCGGGCCGTCGCCGCCATCGACCTCGCGGTGCCCGCCGGCCGCGTCTTCGGCTTCCTTGGTCCGAACGGCTCGGGCAAGACGACCACGATCCGGCTGTTGCTCGGCCTCCTGCGGCCGACCGCGGGCGAGGCGCGCCTCCTGGGCGAGCCAGCGGGTCCAGGAGCCCCGGTCGTCACCCGCGTCGGGGCGCTGGTCGAACGGCCCGCGTTCTACCCATACCTCTCCGCGGCCGAGAACCTCCTGGTCTTCGGCGTGACGGCCGGGTTGGCGGAGGGACCCCGGCGGATCCGGAGCGGGGCCCTGCTGGCCCGGGTCGGGCTTGCCGATGTCGTCGGGCGCGGCGTGGGCGGTTTCTCGACCGGAATGCGCCAGCGCCTGGCATTCGCGCTCGCTCTCCTTCGCGAGCCGGAGCTCCTGGTCCTGGACGAACCCACGAACGGGCTCGATCCGGCCGGCGTCGTGGAGGTCCGCCGGCGTTTGCCAACGCCGCCTCGTCAGGACTACACTCCGCCGGGCCCGGAGGCCGCGTTCGCGCGCGCCGCCGAGCACGCGTGCTCCGACACTCGCCCGGCGGTGCCGCGAACCAGACGATCCCAGGGCGGAGGAGGTGATCCCGGCATTGGCAGAAATCCGCGTTGGTGAGAACGAGACCTTCGAGAGCGCGCTTCGCCGCTTCAACAAGAAGATCCAGCAGTCCGGCATTCTCGCTGAAGCTCGCCGTCGCGAGCACTACGAGAAGCCCAGCGTGAAGCGGAAGCGGAAGGAAGCAAAGCGCAAGAAGGCCGCCCGCCAGCAGGGTTAGCCGCCGGGACCGGCGGCGCGGGAACGCACTGGCCGAACCCGGCCGATCACCCGCCCCGCACCCACCGCCGGTTCCACCCGCTTCCCCGGCCCGCATCCCGGGCCCCGGAGGCCCCCAACGCCAATCGGCGTCGCGCCGTCACCCCGCTCGCGGGGCACGGCCGGCCCGGCGCCCGACGCGACAGGAGCCACCGCCGGTGTCCCTTCGAGACCGCCTTCACGACGACATGACCGCCGCCATGCGGTCGCGTGACGTGCTGCGCCGCGACACCCTCCGAATGGCCTGGAGCAACGTGTACGCCCAGGAGAAGCGCGACCACGCCCAGCTCTCCGACGACGCTACGCTCGCCGTCCTGGTTCGCGAGGTGAAAACCCGCCGCGAATCCGTCGAGGCCTACCGGAAGGGGGGCCGCCAGGACCTCGCCGCGAAAGAGGAGGCGGAGATCGGCATCATCGCTGCGTACCTCCCGCAGCCCCTCACCGAGGACGAGCTGCACGCGCTGATCGCCGACGCGATCGCGGCCACCGGCGCCATGTCGGCCCGCGACCTCGGCCGGGTGATGGGCCGGCTGGCCGGGCCGACCCGCGGCCGCGCGGACGGGAAGCATGTCAGCGGGCTGGTCGCGCAGGCGCTCGCGGCCGCGGACCTCGCAGCGCACGACGCGGCCCCCCACGACGGCGGTGGCGCCGGATCGGCCGGCGGCCCGCCCGTGGACTGATCCCATGCTTTCCCGGCGCTTCGACCTCGTCACCCGTTTCACGCGGCGTGATGCGGTTCGGCTGGCGGTCGTCACGATCCTGCTCGTCGGCAGCCTGACTGCCATCCTCTCGATCGGCGACCTCCCGCAGGCGTACAACCTCCAGGAGGGGAGCGTTGCGCTCCAGCAGATCCGGGCGCCGCGAGCGATCCAATTCGAATCGACCGTCCAGACCGCCGCTGCCCGCCAGGCAGCCAGCACGGCCGTGGAGCCCCAGTACGACTTCGGGGCCGACACGGCCTCGTCGCTCGCGCAGCGCCAGCTCGAGACGCTCGCGACGGCCCTGGCGCCCGTCGACGCGGCGTTCGCCGGGAAGCTGACACCGGCGCAGCGGAGCACGGCCCTCAAAGTTACCCTGCCGGGGATCTCCTCCGCTGCCCGGAAGACGCTCGACGCCATGGCCGCGGAGCGGTGGTCGCTGGTCGCGGCCGAGGCAACGCGCGTGCTCGGGATGCTCCAGCGCTCCGAGCTGCGCGACTCGGAGATGGAGACCGCGCGACGCAACCTGGGTGGGCTCTTCTCCCTCCAGCTCACCGATGACGAGCGCGGTCTCGCGACGGAGATCGTGGACCCGCTCCTGGTTCCGAACTCCACCTACAGCGCCGAGCTCACCGCGGAGAAGCGCCAGGCGGCCGCCGACGCGGTCGTGCCGGTCGAGGTCGGGGTCGCCAAGGGCGAGGTCCTCATCGACGCCGGGCGCAAGGTCACGGCCGCCGACATCGAGAAGCTCGAGGCGCTGGGCCTCACCGAAGCGCACCTGGACATCGCGCGGATCGCTGGCTGGTTCCTGCTCGCCGCGCTCGTGGTGATCCTCTACCTCGCGTGGCTGTGGCGCTACCGGCAGGAGCTCTGGCACCGGGCGCGGACGCTCGCCCTGCTCGGCCTCGTCCTGCTCGTGACCGCCTTCGCCTACAAGCTGACCGCCGGGCGCTCCATCCTGCCGTTCTTCGTCCCGGGCGCCGGGGCGGGGATGCTCGTCGCGATCCTGCTCGGAGCCGGGCCGGCGACGGTCCTCTCGTTCTTCCTCGCGGTCATCGCCGGCGCGTCGAACGACCTCTCGCTGGAGCTGGCCACCTACGTCTTCGTCGGCTCGCTGACCGGCATCCTGGCCGTCCGCCGCGGCGATCGAGTCGCCGTCTTCATCCAGGCGGGCGTCGCGATCGCGGTCGCCAACGTTGTCGTCGTCTCCATCTTCTCGCTCCTCGGGACGCGCGACATCACGGGTGTCCTCCAGCTCTTCGGGGCGTCCGCGGCCGCGGCGGCCGGCGCTGCTGTCGCCACGGTGGGGACGTTCCAGGTGGTCGGCAACCTGTTCGGGATCCTGACGGTCTTCCAGCTGCTGGAGCTCGCAAACCCGTCGCAGGCGCTGCTCCGACGGCTCCTCCTCGAGACGCCCGGCACGTACCACCACGCCCTGATGGTCGGCAACCTTGCCGAGCGCGCGGCCGAAGCGATCGCGGCAGATTCGCTGCTCGCGCGCGTGGCCGCGTACTACCACGACGTCGGCAAGCTGGAGAACCCGGCCGGCTTCATCGAAAACCAGGCCGGCGGGGAGAACATCCACGATCACCTGACCCCGGAAGCCAGCGCCCAGCTCCTGAAGGCGCACGTCTCCCGCGGGATCGACGTCGCATACAGGGCAAAGCTCCCGAAGCCGCTGATCGCGTTCATCCCGCAGCACCACGGGACTGCCCGCATGAGCTACTTCTGGGCGAAGGCGCGCGACGAGGCGGCGGCGCCGTACGGCGGGCTCGGGACGGCCGCCGGGCTCGCGGCCGCCGACGCGCTCGACGAGCGCCGCTTCCGCCACAACGGCCCGAAGCCGCAGTCGAAGGAAGCGGCGATCCTCATGCTTGCCGACGGGGTCGAAGCCTCGGTCCGCTCGCTCGCCAGCCATGACGAACCCACGCTCCGGGCGATGGTCAGCCGGATCATCGCCGAGCGCCTCGAGGACGGCCAGTTCGACGAGTGCGAGCTGACGCTCCGCGACATCGAACAGGTCCGCGAGGCATTCGTGGCCCAGCTGCTGGGGATGTACCACCAGCGAATCGCTTATCCCCAGAACAAGATCGTCGAGCTGGAGGCTCGCCGCGAGGCGGGCTCCGTCGGCCGCGGTACGTGACCGCGTCCCGGCCGACCCTTGGCCCGCGCCGGTTCTACATGCCCCCGTTCCGCGTGGACCTGGAGATCCGGGCCGGCGTGCCGCGCGCGCTGCCCGCCGCCGCTCTCGCGCGCGCCCTCCGGTCGGCGCTCGTGGCGGGAGGGGCGCCGGAGCCCGCCTCGGTCGGCCTCGTCCTTGCCGACGACCCAGAGCTGGCCCGTCTCAACCGGACGTTCCTCGGGAAGTCGGGCGCGACCGACGTCCTCTCGTTCCCGCTCCTGCCGCCGGAGGCGTACCCGCCGCATGCCGGTGGGCCGGTCCCGGCCGCGCCGCCAGGCGCCGCCGCCGGGCGGGCATTCCTCCTGCCGCCCGGGACGCGGCTCCATCTCGGCGACATCGTCGTCTCCGTCGAGCGCGCCGTCCTCCAGGCGGCCGAAGGCCGCGGCGGCCAGACCGGCGACGTCCGCTGGACCCCGGCTGACGAGGTCCGCTTGCTCGTGGTCCATGGCGGGCTCCACCTCTGCGGCTGGGACCACGCGGAGCCCGCCGAGGAGGCCGCAATGCGGGCGCTGGAGCGGACGATCCTCGCCGCCGGGTGAGCCACTCCGGGACGCCGGGTGAGCTACTCCCTCCGGGGCGCGGTACCATCCCGAGAGAGGCCCGATCCACGTCGGATTCGGGCCGTTCAGCGTGCCGCGGGGCCGCCCGCCGCCGCGCGGAGGAAGCGTGAAGGTCGTGGTCGGGCTCGGGAATCCGGGCGAGCAGTACGCGAAGACGCGCCACAACATCGGCTGGATGGTGGTGGACCGGCTCGCGGACCGGGCGGGTTGGGCCGGCCGCGGGCGGACGCGTGACGCGAGCGCCGTCGTGCAGGGCCGCTTCCGGAGCCTGGACCTCGTGCTCGCGAAGCCGCTCACATTCATGAACGATTCCGGCGTGGCGGTGCGCAAGCTGATCGCCCGCGAGCGCGCCCCGCTCCACGAGCTGCTCGTGGTGACCGACGACTTCAGCCTGCCCTTCGGGAAGATGCGCTTCCGCGAGGGCGGCAGCCACGGCGGCCACAACGGCCTCCGCTCGATCATCGACGAGCTGAGCACGGAGGCATTTCCGCGACTCCGGATCGGGATCGGCGAGCCTGGCCGGGACGCGGTGGATCATGTCCTCTCGGTCTTCCAGCCCGCGGAACGGCAGCGTCTCGACGAGCTGCTGGACGCGGCGGCGGACGCGGTGGAGGCGTGGGCGCGCGACGGCGTGAGCAAGGCCTCGAACCGATTCAACGCCTACCAGCTGCGGCCCGCCGACGAGACGCGGACCGCGCCGCCCGGCGAGGTCGATGGGCCGCCCGGCGCCGACGGCGTCCGTCGGACCCGGACCGGTTGGCGGCGGACCCGGCCGGGCGGCCCGGACGAGCCCGTCCCGTGAGCGTGCGCCGGCTCGGCAATGCCGCTCCGGGTGCGGACCGGGTCGGCGCGGCCGGAACCGGCCTGGCACCCGATGACAGCCGCGGTGCCCGGCGGCGGATCCCGGACCTCGCGGTCCTGCCGCCGCTCCTCCACGGTACGCCGCCCTTCCGGGCGCTGAGCGGCATGCTGGGTCCCGGCGGCTCCGCGCCCGGTCCCCGGGGCAGGCACGCGGCCGTGACCGCGGTTCCCCACGGCGCCAAGACATTCCTTGCGGCCGCGCTGGCGCTTGCCGGCAGGGAGCGGGTCTGCTGGATCGCCCGGGACGCGGAGATCGGCGACCGCGTCGCGGACGAGCTGGTGGCGTGGCTCGGCGATCCCGCCGCCGTCGCCGTCCTGGAGCCGCGGTCGGCACTGGCCTATGAGCGGAGCGAGCTGGTCCGCGACGAGTCCGCGGCACGCGTCGCGGCGCTGGCCGCGTGGCGTGCCGGGCGTGTCCGCGTGCTCGTGGCCTCCGTCCAGGCGCTCCTCCAGCCGACCCTCGGTCAGGGCGACCTGCCGGCCGCGCCGCGCACGATCCGGACCGGAGACCGGCAGGTCCAGGGTGCGCTCCTCGCGGAGCTGCTCCGGCTGGGCTACGAGCCGGTCATCGAGGTTGCCGGGCGCGGCGAGTTCGCGCGTCGGGGCGGCCTGGTGGACATCTTCGCCGCAGGCGCCGACCTTCCCGTCCGGATCGAGTTCTTCGGCGACGAGATCGCCAGCCTCCGCCACTTCGACCCGACCGACCAGCGCACGGTCGGGCCGGCAGAGGCCATCGACCTGCTCCCCGCCAGCGAGTTCCTCCTTCCCGCCGAGGGCCCGGCGGGAATCCGGGCGCGACTCGGCCGGCTGGCCACGCAGCTCCCGGAACGCCTCGCGGCCGACCTCGCGCATTTCGAGGGAGCCGACGACCAGGCGCCGGCGGGGGCCGGCGGGACCCGCGCCCTGGAGGCCGGGGACGCGGCCGAGGTCTGGGCCGCGATCCTCTGCCCCGCCTCCGGGATCGACCATCTCCCGCCCGAGACGCTCCTCGTCCTCGACGAGCCGGGCGACGTTGCCTCGGCGGCCGAGTTCCTCTGGGAGCAGGCCGCGGAGCGGCGACGCGACCTGATCGCCGCGGGCGAGCTCCCCGGGGAGTGGCCGGACGCGTACGTCGGGCCCCGCGACTGGAAGGCGCGCCTCGTCCGCGGCCGTACGCTGGAGCTGACCTGGGAGCCCGGGCTCGTGGAGGCGCTCGGCGGCGGGGCCGCGACCGAGGACCCGTTCGGCTGGCGCGAGCCGATGCTGCCGCCCGGCCGGAGCGCGAGCCTCCCGCGCGCCATCGAGCGCTGGCGTGCGGGCCGGCCCGCCACCGTCCCGATCGCGGAGGAGGAAGCCGAGGACAACCGGCCGGCGGTCCCCCCGGGGATCGTGGCATCGCGCCGGGCGCCGGGGGCCGAGCGCTCGCCGGCGCCACGGATCGTGATCGCCTCGGACCAGGCACCCCGGCTGTCGGAGCTGCTCGGCGAGGCGGGGATCCCTGCCGGTGTCACGTTCCACCCGGCGGCCGCGCCGCCGCCCGGTGCCGTGACGCTCGTCGGGCGCAGCCTGAACGCCGGGTTCGCCGGAGGGCCGGATGGCCTCGTGCTGATCACGGACCGCGAGCTCTTCGGGGCGGTGCGCGTCCGCCGGCCGAAGGCCCTTCGACGCGTCGTGCCGCGCGACATCCTGGAGCGCCTCACCGCGGGGGACCTCGTCGTTCACGTCGACCACGGGATCGGCCGCTACGAAGGGATGCTCCGGCGCGGCAGCGACGGCGAGGAGCGGGACTACCTGGAGATCGGCTTCGCGGGCACCGACCGGATCTTCGTGCCGGTTGAGCAGATCGCTCGCATCAGCCGCTACGCGGGGGCGGAGCGGCCCGGCCTTTCGAAGCTGGGTGGCGGTGAGTGGGCCCGGACGAAGGCCCGCGTTCGCAAGGCGGTCTCGGACCTGGCCGAGGAGCTCCTGGAGCTCTACGCCGCGCGGGCCGCCGCGGAGGGCCACGCGTTCGCACCCGACACGCCCTGGCAGCAGGAGCTCGAGGCCTCGTTCCCGTACGAGGAGACCCCGGACCAGCAGCGAGCCATCGTGGACGTGAAGGAGGACATGGAAGCCGGCCGGCCGATGGACCGAGTGGTCGTGGGCGACGTGGGCTACGGCAAGACGGAGGTAGCCCTGCGGGCTGCGTTCAAGGCGATCCAGGACGGCCGGCAGGTGGCGGTCCTCGTCCCGACAACCGTCCTCGCCGACCAGCACCTGCGGACGTTCACCCAGCGGTTCGCGGCCTTCCCCACCACGGTCCGGATGCTCTCGCGGTCCGTCCCGCCGCGCGAGCAGCAGGCGACGCTCGCCGGGCTGGCCGCCGGGTCGGTCGACCTCGTCGTGGGGACCCATCGGCTCCTTTCGAAGGACGTTCGGATCCGCGACCTCGGCCTCCTGGTCGTGGACGAGGAGCAGCGCTTCGGAGTCGCCGCGAAAGAGCGCCTCAAGCAGCTGCGGCGCGAGGTCGACGTCCTGACGCTGTCCGCGACCCCGATCCCGCGCACGCTCAACCTCGCGCTCGTCGGGGTCCGCGACCTGTCCGTCATCGAGACGCCCCCCGAGGACCGCCTGCCGATCCAGACGCGTGTCGCCGAAGCGTCCGCGGGGCTCGTCAAGGACGCCATCCTCCGCGAGCTGGATCGCGGAGGGCAGGCCTTCTACGTCCACAACCGGGTCGAGACGATCGAGGCGCAGGCGGACCAGCTCCGCCGGCTGCTGCCCGGGGCGCGGGTCGTGGTGGGCCACGGGCAGATGGACGAGCGGCTCCTCGAGGGTGTCATGCGCACGTTTGCCGGCGGCGAGGCGGACGTCCTGGTCTGCACCACGATCATCGAATCCGGGCTGGACATCCCGAACGCGAACACGATCGTCATCGACCGCGCCGACGCGCTGGGCCTGGCCCAGCTCTACCAGCTCCGCGGCCGGGTGGGGCGGAGTTCGCGGCGGGCCTACGCGTACTTGCTCTACCGCCGCCGCGACCGCCTCTCCGACGAGGCGCGCAAGCGTCTCCAGGCGATCTTCAATGCCTCCGAGCTGGGTGCGGGCTTCCAGATCGCGCTCTCCGACCTGGAGATCCGCGGCGCCGGAAACATCCTGGGCGGCGAGCAGTCGGGACACATGGCCGCGGTCGGCTTCGATCTCTACACGAGGCTGCTCGCGGAGGCGGTGGAGGAGCGCAAGGCGACCTGGGAGGGCCGCGCCCCGACGCTCGCTCCGGCGGGGGCAACGGTTGACCTCCCCGTGGATGCCCACCTCCCGGACGCCTACGTTCCCGACGAGGCGGCGAAGCTCGAGCTCTACCGGCGGCTGGCGCGCGCCCGAACGCCAGGCGACCTCGGGGCGTTCCGGCAGGAGGTGGCCGACCGGTTCGGGCCGATGCCGCCCGCGGTCCTCCGGCTTGTTGAGGTCGCCGAGCTGCGCCTCGCCGCGGAGGCGGCCGGGATCACGTCGCTCGCCCGCGAGGAGGGCCAGCTCGTGGTCCGTTTCGGGTCGGGGCTCTCACGGGGGGAGGCGATGCGCCTGATCGCCGGCGCGCCGCTTCCCGGGGTCCGGCCGGGGGACGTCACGTTCGCGGCAAGCCAGGTCCGGATCCGGATCCCGCGAGACGCGGCCCGTGCGTGGGTGCTGACCCAGGCGATCGTGACCCGAGTGGCAGCGGCCCGAGGCCCGTCCGCCGCGGATCAGCCATCGTCCGCGGCGTCCGCGCCGGCCCGGAACCGGTAGCCCACGCCATAGCTCGTCGCGATGAAGCGCCGGGTCGGCGCCGCCTCGGCGAGCTTCGCCCGCAGGTTGCGCATCGTCACGCGCAGGAGGTGGCGTTCGTCGCGGTAGCCCGCGCCCCAGACGGCGGTCAGCAGGTCGGCGTGGCCGACCACGGATTCCGGGCGCTCGGCAAGGTGGCGGAGCAGGCGGTACTCGGTCGGCGTCAGGTGGATCTCGTGGCCGTCCGCGGTCGCGCGGTGGCCGCGCCCGTCGATGACCAGCCCCGGGTGGCGGAGCTCGTCGCCGGCGATCGCCACGGCGTGGGCATTGGCTCGCCGGAGGAGGGCCTTGATGCGCGCCATCAGCTCCGGGAAGCTGAGCGGCTTGGTGACGTAGTCATCTGCGCCGGCGCCCAGGCCGCGGATCTTGTCCTGCTCGGAATCGCGCGCGGTGACCAGGAGGATCGGGACCAGGCTCGACGCGCGGATCCGTTCGATCACCTGCCAGCCGTTCAGTCGGGGCAGGCTCAGGTCCAGCAGGACGAGGTCGGGGGTCTCCGCCTCGAAGATGACGATCGCGGCGGCGCCGTCGCGGGCCACGCGCGGCTGCCAGCCGTGCCGCTCAACCCACAGCGCCAGGAGGTCGGCGAACTCCGGCTCGTCCTCCACGATGAGGATTCGTGCCCCGGACGGCGGGTCCGGCATCACTGGAGCGCCGGGAGCCGGAACGAGATCGACATGCCGCGGCGTGTCGCGTCCAGCCGGATCCAGCCACCGTGCGCCTCGACCAGCCGACGGCACACGTAGAGCCCGAGGCCGCTCCCGGGAAGGCGAGACTCGCGGACGCGCTCGCCCCTGAAGAACCGGTCGAACACCTGGGCCTTCTCCGCGGGGTCGATCCCCTCGCCGTCGTCGGCGAACGTCACGAGAACCGAGTCCGGGGGAAGGTGGCGAGCCCGGATCGTGATCGAGGCACCCGCGCCCGCGTACTTTTGCGTGTTCGCCGCCAGGTTCGCGATGACCTGACGGATGCGGCGGGCGTCCACGTCCACCTTCGGCAGGGCCGGCACGTCGAGCGTGATCGATGGCGCCCCGGGTAGCTCGCCCTGCTCCGCGGCAAACGCACGCAGCAGGGCCCCGAGGTCGACGGGCGCGCGGTCGAGCGGGAGCTGGTCACTCTCGAGACGCGACACGTCGATCACATCGTCCACCAGCGAGCCCAGCCGGTCCACGGCATCCCCGATCCGCTCCAGGTGGTGTCGGCTCGTGGGCGCGTCGAGGCCCAGGTGAAGGAGGCTCTGCGAATGGCCGCTGATGAGGGCAAGGGGCGTCCGAAGCTCATGCGAGATCGCGGCGACGAAGCTTGACTTGAGCGCATCGAGCGAGCGCGTCATCCGCAGGTCCCGCAGGACCGCGACCGCGCCCGACGGCGAGCCCGTCATCCGCGCGTAGCTCGCCGCGATCGGGATCGCCGCACTGTCCGCGCCGGCGACGATCTGCTCGCGGATCAGCGGCCGCCCGTGGGCCAGCACCTCCCGGAAGGGGCAGGTGCGTCCGCAGCCGCGACTGCCGCCATCCTCCGGCAGGCACCCGAGGAAGGCTTCGCAGGTCGCCCCGATTCCCTGGCGCTCCGCCGCGCCGACGAGACGCGCCGCGGCGCCGTTGAGCCGGGTGATCCGGCAATCCGCGTCCACCGCGATGATCGCGTCACTCGCGCCATCGAGGATCGCGGCGAGCGTCGCCCGTTCGTGCAGGAGGGCCCCGCGCAGCTGGGCGGCCCGGAACGCGAGGGCCAGCTCTCGCCGAACGAGCCCGAGATAACGGGCGTGTCCTGGGTCCAGCGTGCGACCCCGCGCCGGCCGGATCGCGAGATAGCCGAGCGCGACGCGGCCCGCCCCGCCGATGCCCAGGGCGCGGCTCTCCTCGAGCGGCACGCCGAACCAGCCGGCGCGGGCAGCCCAGCGACTCGCTGTACCGGAGTCGGCGAACGCGATCGGAAGGTCGGTGCCGCCGTCCGGTCCGCTTGCTGTCGGCTCGTCCGCCGGTTCGACCGACGCGACCCGATGAAACGTCCGTTGCGTCGGAGCCGCCAGCCAGAGCGCGGCTGCCCCGGCGCCGCTCGTGCGGGCGATCTCCGCGAGGACGGCCGGCGCCAGCTTCTCGAGGGGGTCGCCGGAGGCCAGCAGCTGGCTCAGCTGGTACTGGGCGAACATCGCGTCCGCCTCGCGTTGGGCCTCGTCGAAGGCTCGCCTGCGCTCGTCCTCCAGGTTCGCCACGCGCGCCCGGAGTGCGTCCTCGTCGCTCACTGGGGTCGCACGGGCGGGCGCCGTCTGGTCCGCCCGTCGAGCATGGAACGAATCAGGAGGAAGCACGAGGTCGCGCCGGGGTCGCGATGGCCGCGCGAGCGTTCACCCAGCCGCAGGGCGAGCCCCCGTCGGGCGATCATCGGGATCGTGGCCCGGACGCCCGCCCGAGCCGCCCGGGCCGCCCGCACGAAGGCCTCGTCGGGCGGGAGCCCCGTCGCCGCCCCGGCAAGGAGTGCCCGGGTGGCCGGCTCCAGGGCATCGAGGATCGTCTTGTCGCCGAGCACGCAACGGCCGCGACGTGCGAGACCGGCCCGGCCCGCGTCGAGAGCGCGGGCGAGCGTCGGCAGGTCCACCGCATGTCGCCCGTCCAGCGCAAACCCCATCTCGATGAACAGCGTCCCGTAGAGGGGGCCGCTGGCACCGCCGACGCTGCCGACCAGGGTGTGCCCGATCCGGCGGAGCAATGCCCCGACGTCGAGCGGGCCGACTGCCTCCGCCGGGGCCTCGTCCGTGAGGGCGCGGACCACGGCCTGGAGGCCGGTCGTCATGTTCGTGCCGTGATCGCCGTCACCGAGCGCCGCATCCAGCCGGTCGAGGAGCGCCTCGTGCCGGGCGATCGTCGCCGCCGCGCGCCCGATGAAGGCGACGACGTCCTCCGCGGTGATCGTGACCGCCGTGGCGCCGGCACCCACCGCCCGCCGGTCGGGTCGTCCTAGACTCATGCAGCGCAGAGTCTACCCTCCGCCGCGGGCCTGTCCGCGGCGATCCGGGGCGGACCGCCGGATGCCGGGAGGTGCTCGATGGTCTCGATCGTCCTGGTCGGCCACAGCCGCGAGCTGCTCCGCGGGCTCCGCGCGATGCTGGCCCAGGCGGCGCCCGCCGTCCTCGTCAGCGTGGCCGGCGGCACGGACGGCGGCGCACTTGGGACCAGCGCGCCGATGATCCTCGCGGCGGTGCGCGGGGTCCTCGCGGAGGCTCCGGACGGCGCTGTCGTGCTGCTCGACCTGGGCAGCGCCGCGCTTGCGCTCGAGATGGCGCTCGACGATCTCGGGCCGGCCGATCGGGCGCGGGTCCGGGTCAGTCGCGGCGCGCTCGTCGAGGGGGCCGTGCGAGCGGCCGTCGAGGCCGCAGGCGGCGGGCCGCTCAACGCCGTCCTGGCCGCCTCGGAGGTGCCGCCAGGGCACGACAAGCTCCCCGACGACTGGCCGGCCAACGGGATGGCTCCGGGTTGACCGCGCGGCGGCCCACCTCGTGAGCGGCGCGCTTATCGCCGGCTGGCTTCGCCTGGCCGCATCCCGGATCGCCGCAGAGCGCGTGCACCTGACCGAGCTCGACGCTGCGATCGGCGATGGGGATCACGGCATCAACCTGCACCGCGGCTTCGGCGCGCTGGAGGCCCGGCTGGCCGCCGGCGACTTCGCCACGGACGCACCGGGACCCCTGTTGGTGCTGGCGGGCCGGACCATCACCGGCACGGTCGGGGGGGCCAGCGGCGCGCTCTACGGCCGTGCGCTCCTGCGGGCGGGCGCTGCGCTGGAGGCCAGGCCTGGCGGGTCGGTCGCGACCTCGGCACAGCTTGCGGCTGTCCTCCGGGCCGCCGTCGACGCCGTGGCCGCCCTCGGTCGCTCCCGGCCAGGCGAGAAGACGATGCTCGACGCGCTCGTCCCCGCGGTGGTCGCTTTCGAGGCTGCGGGTGCGGCCGGCATCGATGTCGCGAGCGCGATGCGCCGGGCGGCGGACGCGGCTGAAGCCGGCGCTCGCGACACGCTGCCGCTCCTTGCGACCAAGGGTCGGGCGAGCTACCTGGGGGAGCGGTCCATCGGCCACCTCGATCCCGGCGCCGTCTCGAGCGCGCTGCTCCTCCGGGCCCTCGCGGACGCGGCGGCGGGCGGCGCCTGACCCGCGAAGGCCTCCCCGTGCCGTCGCCAGCGCCGCCCTTCACGGCCGCAAACTGCAACGTTCCCGCAACCTAGACGTTTCCTTGACGTTTTCGGACCCCCGGCGGGCGTACCGTTTCGGTAACAGTGCTCGAGGGCACTGTGGCGTCGGCGTGATCGGCCGTCAGGCGACCCGGGCCGGGGTCGCTGCCGCGGCAGCGGAGGGATCCAGCGAGCGAGGTTCGCAGCCGGCGTTGGTGTCCACCCAATAGAGGGAGTGAGCATGAAACCAGAAGCATTCGTGGCCGAACTGATGGGGACCATGATCCTCATCCTCCTCGGCGACGGCGTGGTCGCCGGCGTCCTGCTGAACAAGTCCAAGGCCTTTGCGGGCGGCTGGATCGTCATCACCATGGCGTGGGGGCTGGCCGTCTTCTCGGGCGTCGTCGTTGCGGGCCCGTACAGCGGCGCGCACCTGAACCCGGCGGTCACCCTCGGTCTCGCCATCGTCGGCAAGACCCCGTGGGACCAGGTGCCGATGTACGTCATCGCCCAGTTCCTGGGCGCATTCATCGGCGCGACGCTCGTCTTCCTGCACTACTACCCGCACTGGGCTGAGACAGAAGATCCGGGCCTCAAGCTCGCCGTCTTCAGCACCGGCCCGGCGATCCGCAGCCCGCTCTGGAACCTGGTCTCGGAGATCATCGGGACCTTCGTCCTGGTGTTCGTGATCCTGACGTTGGGCAAGAACACCGAGAGCCTGGGCCCGTTGGCCGTTGCGCTCCTCATCGTCGTGATCGGCCTCTCGCTTGGAGGTACGACCGGGTACGCGATCAACCCCGCCCGCGACCTTGGGCCGCGGATCATGCATGCGGTCCTGCCGATCGCCGGCAAGGGCAGCAGCGACTGGGAGTACGCGTGGATCCCGGTTGTCGGCCCGCTCCTCGGCGGCGCCGTGGCCGCGGTCATCTGGATGATCTTGTACCAGAACTTCATCCTGAAGGTCCTCCCGAACTGACCTGATCC
>Ga0209880_1000204_pt1 | contig 14159 bp, 9 predicted proteins | sample PersoiDNA2013191_FD_185803 | JGI IMG/M metagenome (GOLD analysis project Ga0209880, IMG submission 185803) | Permafrost soil microbial communities from the Arctic, to analyse light accelerated degradation of dissolved organic matter (DOM) -... | ecosystem: Environmental > Terrestrial > Soil >... | reverse complement strand
GGTCTGTCAGACAGATGAGATTACAACCGGTCGTAACTTCAAATGTCGTCACTTATACGGTAATTGTGAACGCACCTAATCCGGAAAAGAAACTCATGCCGGGAATGACTGCTAACATAACAGTGCTTGTTCAGAAGGTCGACAGCGTACTTACAGTTCCCGGAAAAGCATTGAGGTTTACTCCGGATGCTGCTTATATGACAGAATATTTAAAAAAGAATCCTCCGCCAAACAGGAACCAGGGAGCCGGAAGTACAGGTCAGGCCGCTGGCACAGAAAGGCAGAGAAATCCGGGAGAAACCGGTCAGGGTGGTGCAGGTCAGGGAAATGCCGGTCAATATCAGGCTGGTTCCCAGACTGGTAAAAAGTCGGTTATTGTATGGGTAAAAACCGGAGATCTGATCCACCGTACTCGTATTACAACAGGTGCTATTGACGGAACAAATGCTGAAATAAAAACCGGTCTTAAAGAAGGGGATGAAGTAATTCTTTCAATGAGCCTTGCCAGCAAGTCAACAACTACTGCTGCAGCTGCAGCAACAACAAGCCCATTTATGCCCACAAGGCCAGGCGGAAGAGGAAGATAAAACTGATACGACAATTATGAAGAAGCTTATTGAGATAATAAAACTGAAAAAAGATTATTATGTTGGAGAAGTGACAGTTCATGCCCTCAGGGGAGTTGATATGGTTGTAAATGAAGGTGAGTTTGTGGCTATTATGGGAGCCAGCGGATCAGGAAAATCAACCATGCTTAATATAATAGGATGTCTTGATAAACCTACCGATGGAGAATATATTCTTGATGGAATAAGCATTTCCTCACTTAGTAAAAACGAACTTGCTGCGCTGAGAAACAAGAAACTCGGTTTTGTATTTCAGACATACAATCTTCTCCCACGGACAAATGCATTGGATAATGTTGAATTACCCCTGCTGTACAATAAAAATGTGAAAACCAAGGATAGAATAGAGAGAGCCAAGGCGGCACTTGAATCAGTCGGCCTTGCTGACAGGATGCATCATAAGCCTAACCAACTCTCAGGAGGCCAGCAGCAGAGAGTTGCTATTGCCAGGTCGCTTGTTAATGACCCTGTGGTAATACTTGCCGATGAGGCTACGGGAAATCTCGATACCCGGACATCTTACGAAATTATGGCTCTTTTTCAGGATCTTAATAATAAAGGAAAAACAATCGTCTTTGTTACTCATGAACCGGATATAGCCAGATGTGCAAGCCGGAACATTATTTTTAAAGATGGTCTCATTTTGAGGGAAAGCATAGTGAAGGATAGAATAAATGCTCTCGAAATGCTTGCCAGTATTCCTATTGAAGCAGATTAGTTTACACAGGAACCATGAATATTAAAAACCTTTTAAAAATTGCAATGAATGCTCTGTTAAGAAATAAACTCAGAGCTTTTCTGACAATGCTTGGTATTATTATAGGTGTTGCATCTGTCATTGCTATGCTTGGAATAGGTCAGGGATCTAAACTCAGTATTCAGCAACAGATAGCCGGAATGGGATTAAATCTTGTTACGGTTGTGCCAGGGTCACAGCAGAGAGGGGGTGTCCAGTTCGGAGCTTCAACCATGCAAAGTCTCAAAGAAACCGATGTTACTGCAATTCTTTCAGAGTGTCCTGCCGTGCTGGTTGCCACCCCGGAAGTGAGGGGAAATGGACAGGCTGTGTTTGGACCGTTAAACTGGCCTACATCTCTTTATGGCGAAAATGAGAGCTACCTCCAGATAAGGGAGCGGTCTGTAATAAACGGCCGAATGTTTACCGACAGAGAACTGAACAGTGCTGCCAAAGTCTGTCTTCTTGGACAGACAGTTGTGACAAATTTATTTGGCCAGGGTGCAGATCCAATCGGGCAGGTCTTAAGATTTAAAAAAATACCGTTCCTTGTTATTGGGGTACTTGATACAAAAGGATTGAATACTTTTGGACAAGATCAGGATGATTTAATACTGGCACCTTATACAACTGTTCAGAAAAGGGTACAGGCAATTACCTGGGTCCAGAGTATCTATACCTCAGCAATTGATTCCAAATCAACTACTCTTGCAGCAACCCAGATAGAAGAAACTTTGCGAAGAACGCATAAAATAAAAGCATCTGATCAGAACGATTTTACAATCAGGAACCAGACAGAATTATTATCTACTTTTAGTTCAGTAAGTAATATCCTGACTGTTTTGCTTGGCGCTATAGCCGGAATTTCACTCCTGGTAGGCGGCATAGGTATCATGAACATCATGTATGTATCTGTTACCGAACGAACCAGGGAGATAGGTCTGCGAATGGCTATAGGTGGAAAAGGATTCGATATCTTATTACAGTTCCTTACCGAGTCAATTTTATTAAGTATAACAGGAGGAATAATCGGTATTCTGCTGGGTATTGCAGCATCTAAAATAATAGGATCAGCTATGTCGTGGCCTGTTGTTGTATTGCCAAGTTCGGAAATTCTTTCATTTGCTGTCTGTACGGTTATCGGAGTATTCTTTGGCTGGTATCCTGCCAGAAAAGCAGCCAACCTCGATCCTATTGATGCCCTCAGGTACGAATGATAATCTTGTCTTGAAGTCATGAAGTCCTGAAGTCTAGTGGTCTCGCTTTGATCAGACTGAAGCTGTCATCATTTCAAATTTGAAGTCAACTCTTTTACTTTGCTGATATCAACTTCAATCTGAGGGTTAAATGCTTCGCTGTTCATATAATTAAGAAGAGAAAGCAGAAGTTGTTTTGATACCAGCCTCTCTGCCGGAAGTTCCTTCAAATCGATACTGCAAACCATTAGTTTCCCTCTATTTGTTTTTGATTCAAAAGCCAGGGCCAGTCGCCGGTTCTCAAACCAGGTGTCGATTGGCTGAATTAATGGTTTGAGATTGACCGGGAAACCATCAAGTATCATTGCCTGGGAATGAGAAACAGGATCCCACCATTGCCAGTTTGAGTGAAACTCAGTTGGAAAATCTCTGAATACAGGAAGCGTTGGATCACATAAGATTCCAAGGGTATGAGGTGGTTGATTATTGGTCCAGGCGGTGTTCCAGAAAACAGTTGAGAATCCGATTGCAACCCGCGCACCCTTTTCTTTTCCCACTTTACCATAAACAAGTAACAGCACTGAACCTCCATTTTTAAGTTTCGATTCAGCATTTTTATCAAGCTTATCGGTAATCAAAATATTACCGTTTTTCATTTCCTGCTTTGCCGGGTAAACCCAAAAGTCCCAACGATTCTTATAAGGTGTATTTGTTATCCGTACTTCAAAGGTCAGTCTCTGTGCTTTCTTCAGATCCGACAGATCCATTTGATATAACCCTATTTCTGAACAATTTCCAATTTCAATTCTATCCTTTATAAAAATCTCCTTATGGATTATATCTCCCTTTTCATTAGTGACCTGGCAGATAATTTCGGCTTTTTCTATTGGCTTTTCACCGAAATGTGCTATTTCGACAGCTGCTTTAAAAGCTTCATTATTGTTATATACCAGTTTCTGCATCCTGGCAAGAGGAACTGTCTCATTACAGAACATCCTGAACTCATCAGAAGTAATATATCCCTTGGATTCAAAGAAAGGATTAAGTACTCCTACCAGGGCTGTCCCCTGTCCCGGGAAATCATGCAACTGCAACAGATGGAACCCTGCAAATCCGGGAGTACGCAGAGCTGCCTCAATATCAGCTTTATAACAGAGTGCCTGGAGTTTTCCGGATGCCATCAAAAAAGCTTCTGCCTGATCTCCCATATTATTTTCTGACAGCGATTCCCTGAAAATCTCAAAATTTGTCGGTTTGAGTACACCGGTATACTTTGCTATTTCCTTGAAATCAGGATAAGCACACCATTGTCCAATCTCATGACCGACAGTAGGAATCCGGTATCTCGAAATAATATCATGGTAATCGAACATTGTTTGTGGCGCTACCCGGTTTATTATACTTTTCAATCCTTCACCCCAACCTTGTATCCTCGGTTCAGGAGTAAGATTATAATCATTTTCCGGGATTACCGGCCATCCTGCTGCTGAAGTATATACTCTGCGATTATCTTTAGCTTTCCAGTATGTGAGAAGCTTCCCCAGGTATTCATTCTGATTAATACCGGCAGGTTCATTTCCATAAGCCAGCATACAGAATGATGGGTGATTCCCATAAGCGCTCAGTATTTTGTCACCTTCTTTATAGATATATTCATCGATAATTCCTCCATCACCTATTGAAGTTCCTGAATTGGCCCAGGAGGAACATTCTATCTGAAAATACATCCCAAGTTTGTCTGCGGCAGCGAATGCAGCTTCCGGAGGGCACCATGAATGAAACCTTACTGTATTCAATCCATACTGTTTGAATGTCTGAAGTACTCTCGTCCATGAAGTAATATCTGTCGGAGGGTAACCAGTAAGCGGGAAAATGCAGCATTCAAGAGTACCTCTTAAGAATATCTGCCTGCCGTTAACTTCGAAACGGGTTCCCCTTGTTTTAAAATCACGCATACCGAAATACTCTGACAAAGTGTCAATTACTTCACCTTTTGACCCTTTCAGATTCACAGAAAGTCTATACATTGATGGCGCAAATTCACTCCAAAGCTGCATCTTACTTCCCATTGGATAGTCAATAACAAGCTGAAGATCAGTTGAATTAGAGTTAGCAGATACAGATACGCTTTTCAATTTATGAGAAATGGGTGAATTAAAACTTTCACCTTTAATAACCAATTCTCCTTTGAAAGGTTCCTTCGATTTGTTAGTTAATGATACAATTATCTTTGCCTTTTTCCCCTGAATATCAGGATAAACTCTAATATCATTTATAAACACTTTTGAGGATGCTTTCAGACTTATATCTCCGACTATCCCATTCCAGTTCGACTGGGTATGGTCGCTTATGCTGTGGGAGTTAATACCGATTGGTATTACTACCCTGTTATCAATACGGATGCTGATAAGATTCTTCCCCGGGATAAGAAAGTCTGTAATATCGAATTGATGAGCAACAGCAAGACTATTCTCTGTGCCTGCTTTTTTACCATTGATATAAACTGTTGATTCCCAATGCGGTCTTTCAAGAAATAAAATAATATTCTTCCCATTCCATCCGGATGGAAGTTCAACCTCTTTCTGGTACCAGGCAACCCCTTTATAATACTTAACAGGTTTCAGCCAGAATGGAATTTTAATATTCCCCGGTTGACGATATCTTTCATATTTTTTTTCGGTGAAATAAGACTTATCGACAATTTCTCCGGTCCAGTCTGTTTTGAGAGTAACATCATCGCCTTTCCCGTTCTCTGCCATTGATCCCGGAAGTCTGACTGTTTCAAAAGCAAGTTCATTATACCATTTATTTACAATTCCATGGTCAAGTGAATCAATCCTGAATTTCCATTCACCCGCAAGGGAAAAGCTTTTTCTGATATTGACTTTCTGACTTGTGCAGCCGGTCATTACCAGTAAAAGGATCAGTAATTTTTTCATTTCACTCATTAATTATATGACTTCTGATGACACTCTGAATTTTTTTAATTTTTTAATAATTCATGTTCAATTTCTTCAAGTGACTTGCCTTTTGTTTCAGGCAATCTTCTTTGAATAAACAGAAAACCGAGTAAACAGATACAGCCATATAGCCAGAAAGTACCTGATGCTTTTAACAACTGGTTTAATAATGGGAATGTATAGGTCAGAATGAAACATGCTGCCCATAATGAAAAGGTTGCAATCGACATTGCAGTTCCGCGCATTCGGTTTGGGAAGATTTCTGACAATACTACCCAGGTTACAGGGGCAAGTGACATTGCGTAACATGCGATTGCTGATACAACCATTATCAATAATGGGAGACCCTGAATGTGAAATAAGTACATTGTTCCCAAAATTGCATAGATACCTGCCAGACCACCTGCACCCAGAAGCATAAGAGCTCTTCGGCCCAGTTTATCTACAGTAAACATGCCGATAGATGTAAATATAAGGTTTACACATCCTGTTATTACAATATTGAACATAATATCCGAAACACTATATCCAGCATTGGTGAATATCTCCTGGGCATAATTAAAGATTACATTTATCCCGCACCATTGCTGAAAAACTGCCAGTACAATACCCAAAAACAGCAATTTTGATATGCCCGGCTGTTTCAGAAACTTTAATTTTGTTTTTCCCTTTGTCTCACTTATGGTTTGTTCAATGGAAGCAAATTCGGACACTGCATAATCATTCCCTCCGATTTTTGCAAGGATCTTTCGGGCTTTGGAATGGTTTGCAACATTTTGTGCCAGCCACCTGGGACTTTCGGGTACAAACCACATAAGAATGAAAAAGAGACCTGCCGGGACAGTACAGGCATAGAACATCCATCGCCAGCCTGTTTGTCCGTTCCACGATACCATAATATCTGAACTTGTTGCTCCCATAGGAACAGGTTGTGCTATCCTCCAGTTAATGAGCTGGGCTGCAAGAATCCCGATAACAATTGTCAGTTGATTGATTGAAACAAAACGACCCCGTACTTTTCCAGGAGTTATCTCAGCAATATACATTGGAGAAAGGTTTGAGGCCAGCCCAATTCCTACACCACCTAATATCCTGAACAGGACAAATACATTGAAGGAATCAGCATTCCCGGTGCCAAGAGATGCTGCAACAAATAATCCAGCCGCGAGTATCAATAATTTTTTTCGGCCCAGTCTGTCACTTAGCCATCCGGATAATACTGCTCCGATCAAACAGCCTGCCAGGGCACAGCTCATTGCCCATCCTTGCAAAACGGTATTGCCGGCAATTCCGAAGAAAGGTTCATAAAAAGGTTTAGCACCACCTATTACAACCCAATCATATCCGAATAGAAGTCCTCCCATCGCGGATATCAGGGAGATGCTAATCAGGTATTTCCAGTTAAAAGTGGTTGCTTTCATATTTTTAGATGGTGCTCAGAGCCCTGTGCCCTGTGCTTTATACTTCTTTCAGAGCCTCAAGCATTGCAACAACATTCTCAAAAGGAACATTAGCCTGGATATTATGAATTGTATTAAACACAAAACCACCGTTTCTGTTAAGTATTTCGCATTGCGATTTAACCTGTTCCCTGACCTGCGAGGGGGTTCCAAATGCAAAAGCACCCTGAGTATCTACACCGCCACCCCAGAAAACAAGTTTATCTCCATATTTTTCCTTTAGTTTATGCGAGTCCATACCCGATGCATTAATCTGTACCGGGTTAATGATATCGAAACCTGATTCTATGAAATGACTCAATAATGGTTCAACTGCCCCACATGAATGTTTGAATGTTTTCCAGGTGGTACTCTGATGTATCCAGTTGTTCACCTTTTTATAATAAGGCAACCATACTCTGTCGTAGGTCTCAGTTGAACAGAAAGTTGAATTCTGCGTGCCAAAATCTGTTCCGCAGGTAAATACAACGTCGATTTTATTCCCGATAACTTTATATAATAACTTCAGGTTTTCAATAGCTATATCTGTCTGCCGGTCATATATTTCCTTAATAAAATCCTCTCTGATGAGTGTCGAAATATACCACTCTTCAACACCACGTATTCCTTTTGGATTTTTTAAATTGATAGCAGGAACAAGCGCTATGTCACCGAGAGCAGTACCGCCAAATGTTGCTATTACTGCTTTGCCATTATTTTCAAGCGCTGCGACCTGATCCTTCCAATAAGCAAGCTCAGGTTCAGTGATAAATCCAAATTCTTCAAGATTATCCTCCACCTTAAGATTCGAATCGTCTATAGGTTGCTGTCTGTCGAGAGCATCAAAAAAATAACCACTCTTTGGCATCATACCGCTCGGAGGGACAGAGGTGTCACCCTCCGGATACATCAATATATCACCATTTGCATTATAAGTGTAGTTAAATGAACCGGGGAAAAGCACTTCCTGTCCCCAAAGAGTTTTATGAACCTTCCAATCATCATTCAGGACACCGAACATATTTTTCGCCGAAAACAATCCAATGACATCAATGTCCATCGCTTTGATCAACTCTGCGTCAATCTCACCGAGCATCTGGTAGGGTTCGACAACCTTAACCGGTTTTTTCTCAAGTCCATAGTATTCACGAAGTTTTTCAACAATGAGAATATGAATACCCGTTACACCTGTGGAACCAAAATCCACCACAACCTTGTCAGGTTGTTTATGATTAATTGTATTGAGAAAATTTTGTCTGGAGGTTGATAACATAATTTTTGATTTAAAGCGATTAATTAAGTAAATATCTAAAATCAGGGTGGATTTAATGAAGTTTACTTATTCCAGATCTGTTCGATCTCTTCCAATGATTTTCCCTTTGTTTCAGGTACATAAAAATAGGTAAATAACCATTGTAATAATGACATGACTGCCAGGAATAGGAACGTTTTAGCGCCACCAATGGATGCCAGAAAATGAGGAAAAAGCAAAACTACCAGAAAATTAAATATCCATTGGGTAAAAGAGGCAAATGCAAGAGCTTTACCACGTATCCGGTTAGGAAATATTTCTGAAACCAGTGTCCAGAAGACGGGGCCTATACAAGAGGCAAAGAAAGCTATAAACGACAGGATGCATATCAAGGTGAATATCCCTTCCATTTTAAAATAAAATGACAAGGCTAACATCAGCAGAGTAATAACCATACCCAAAGAACCGATCAGATAAAGAGACCTGCGACCTATCTTATCAATGAACAATATGGCTACGAAAGTGAAAATAAAGTTGATAAGCCCTACCAGTGAGGTCTGGAGCAACGCATTATTTATCTCTACACCGGCAGCAAGAAGTATTTTTGGTGCATAGTCAACTATAGTATTTATTCCGCTGATCTGAACTAATACTGCTAAAAAGAATCCTACTATCATTACTTTCCGTGATGATGGTCTGAATAACTCACTGATAGATACAGTTGTTGAATCTCCTTTAAGTGATTCGGCAATTTCAACTATCTCAGCTTTTGCCAGTGATTCACCGCCTATTCTGGTAAGTACCTCCAACGATTCTGTTCTTCGTCCGGCTTTAAATAACCAGCGGGGACTTTCGGGAATGAAAAACAAACCCACAAAAAAGAGCACAGAAGGAACAATTCCGGTTGCGAACATCCAGCGCCAGTTATTGTCGATATTATGCAAACCATAATTTATGGTATAGGAACATAATATTCCCAGAACAATAGCAAGTTGATAAATAGCCACCAGCATACCCCGGTTTTTAGGAGGAGCTACTTCTGCCACATACATGGGAGACAATACGGAGGCAGCTCCGACCGCCAGTCCACCAAATAATCGTGCTGATATAAAAATAAAGGATGAAGATGCGAGAGCTGTGAAAGTACATGAAACTGCAAAAAAGAGAGCTGTGAAAATAAGAATTTTTTTACGGCCATATATATCCGAAAGCACACCTGAACCGAAGGCTCCTATGATCGCGCCTACTAATAATGAACTTACACCCCATCCCAATTGCAGCTCATTCCATCCGAAATAAGGTTGAATAAAAGGAACTGCACCTGATATAATTGCAACATCAAAACCAAACATCAAACCCCCCATGGTTGCGATGAGGCAAATAAAATACAGATACAGAGAGTTTCTATTCATCATATTGCGCAGGTATTAAAATATTGCCGGTTATTGACTTAAGGCATTGCCGGCAAACTCCAACCATCTCTGTAGTTATGCCTGATGTATCCTTTAGCGCTTTCCATGGCATTGAATGTTTCATATTTTTTCTCGAAGGTAGGGTGTCCGTCAACGACTTTGAAATCGTCACTTTTCACTATTTTCAATTCCTCTCCCGGAGCAATATTAGTGAATCTCATGTTTACTCCATCCCATGCCAGGGCTTTGTTCAGTCCCTGCAGGCGGATTGCCAGAACGCCTAACATTACCATTTCATTAAAAGGTCCGGAATAGGCAAAATTTGAAGTCCCTTCTGTCCTGTTTTCAGGAGATTCTTTGCATGCACGTATCCAATCCTGCTCATGAGGACCATCGGGATAAAATACTGAACCTCCCGGAATCCTCCTCAGGTAAGGTTTCACGTCCGGGACACGCCCTGAAAGCAAACGGGCATTGTAACCACCGCAACCGCACATAAGGGTATCTTTGGAACCTATAAACAGGCAACCGCCCAATCCGTCAGCCATTAGATTTTCACCGGCAGGAAGCAGGTCGGACAGGTTAGGTAGCAGACCACCATCATACCAGTGTACTTTAACAGCCGGCATTGCAAATTTTGGCATGTTCTCCCTTGCAGGAAATGAAAATTCAACTGTTTCGGCCTGAGGAGCTGACTCTGTATTGATGCTTGTTGAACTGCCTCGTACTTTGTCGGGATAACCAAGCTTCAAAGATCTGTATATCGGGTCCATGACATGACATGCCATATCGCCAAAGGCTCCGGTACCAAAATCCCACCAGCCTCTCCAGTTCCATGGAGTATATATTTCATTGTATGGTCTAATATGTGCCGAACCAATGAACAGATCCCAATTGAGAGTTTTAGGCACAGGCGTCACAGCTGTGGGTCTGGGTATGCCCTGGGGCCAGATGGGCCTGTCAGTCCAGGCATGTACCTCCCTGACTTCACCAATCTCATTATTCCATATCCACTCACAGAGCTGACGTACCCCGTCTCCGGAATTTCCCTGATTACCCATCTGTGTGGCAACCTTATGTTTTGCAGCAAGTTTTGTAAGCAATCTGGATTCATAAACAGAGTGAGTAAGCGGCTTCTGGCAATAAACATGTTTACCCAATGTTAAAGCATGTGCAGCAATAAGCGCGTGACTATGGTCGGCAGTTGCAACCATCACTCCGTCAATTGATCCGGCCATTTCATCGAACATCTTGCGCCAGTCCCAGTACTTCTTTGCATTTGGAAAATCCTTAAAACAGAGGTCGGCATATTTCCAGTCCACATCACATAATGCAACTATGTTCTCAGCTGACATCCCTTTCAGGTTAACATGACCCTTGCCTCCTATGCCGACACCGGCTATATTGAGCTTATCACTTGGCGCTTTGTGTCCAAAACCACTCATAACTCTACCGGGAATGATTGTCATCCCGGCAGAAATTAGTCCTGCCTTTTTTAAAAATCCACGTCTGGAATTAACTGAATCTGACATATTTGTAAGTATTTCAAATGTTGTTAAATCTTTTTCAGTTTAATATTTCTGAACCATACTTTGGTCCCATGGTTTTGAAGAGAGATGTGTCCTTCATCATACTTTCCCCAATCAGGGAATGCTGCCCATTTACCGCTATTCCGGAGTTTTTTCCACCCCTCAGAGTTTTTTTCATATTTAACAACTACTACATCATTCAACATCTGTGTTACAAAGTTTCCGTCAACTACAAGAAAAAGATGATTCCATTCCCCAACAGGTTTATATGGTTTTGCCATAGGAGGATACATTGCATAATTTGCTCCATTGATCTGCCAGTCTTCTAACTTATCAGGCCAGTTTTCATGATCAATTATTTGAAATTCAGGACCTGTTTCATATGGGTATTTGTATTTTGGATCTTCTGCAATCTGGAATATCACACCACTATTAGCAGCTTTGGTCATCTTATAGTCAACACTGAATGCAAAATTGCGGTACACTTCATTTGTGAGGATATCCAGGCTTTCTTTTCCCCCTATTGTGACCATTGTAAAGGCTCCATCTTCAATCGTCCAGACTTCCGGAAAACCTTTCATATTATACCCATGCCATCCATCAGCTTTTTTCCCGTCAAATAACAGTTGCCAACCCTTTTCCTTCTCTTTAACTGACAGGGTATTGACGGGTGCATTCTTGTCCAGTTCAGCATAAAGAGCAAGGGGATCTCTTGTGCTTGATTTTGCGCTGCAAATGATTACAACAGCGATTATTCCGAGAAAAATCTTAAGCGATAATGTTTTCATTTTTATACTTTTTAGTTTAAATTATTTGAGTATCGGTAATCATGAATAAAAGAATAATTCCATTTTTTTTGATTTAAAGATAATCAATTATGAATATCGAGATATGTGGCATAAATCATTTGTCACGCTAAAAAGAAGCTATTGATATTGAAGCTATTCTGGAAATGGACGAATATTAAGGAGTTAAGCTGCTATATTTATTATTAATTATGACTTTTTTTGAATAATGGAATATATCATTTTTTGAAATAAACGACTTTGATGAATTATATTTGCCGTTTAACAGATTCTTTAATGAAAATTTAAATGCCTTAAAAATGAAAACTGCTTCGATAACAGGCTCAATTATTGTAACTCTGGCCCTTATATTTTACTCAATAGGATTCGCGAAGGAACGAAGAGAAAAACTTGTCACTTCCCGCATTTTATTCTTTTATACGATAGGTATTTTACTTGATATTACGGCAACCATATTTATGATCATCGGATCAAGCAAGGGACTGCTGACAATACATGGATTAATAGGATATTCTTCGCTTCTTGGTATGCTTACAGATACTTTTTTGCTCTGGAAATATAATATAAAACAGGGTCCGGTTAAAGAGGTAAGCAAAAACCTTCATCTTTACTCCCGTATTGCTTATACATGGTGGGTCATCGCGTATATAACAGGTGGATTATTGGTAGCATTAAGTAAAATGAGTAGCTGATAAATGCACCTTAATCCCTTACAACACCTGTTAATTCAGCCTTAATATTATTTGGCTCATTGCTGTAATGAAAGTCAACCGATACTTTATTCTTATCAAAGGTGCAGGAAATTGTTTCGGTATGAGGACTCTCGATATAGCGAAGCACCAATTCCAGTGTATTTTCATCTTTCCAGCCGAAACTCCCGGTTACCTTTGCAGGCGGAAGACCTACAAAATGGGCTTTAGCATGTAATAATAAATCAGGCCCCGGTAGGGTTGTTTCACCGGGTATCCATTGTCCGGATCCAAATGAAAAGTTATAATTGGCAGAATTAATCATCATGGAAACCTGGCATATATTGTCTTTAAATTGAAAGTTCATTGTTTCCAGATGTTTATCATTTGGCACGAGAGTAAATGTTTTTCCCGAAATCTGTGAAACAGTAGCAGAACCATTCCCTACGACTGGTAATGGAAGTGCTAAGGATGACAATTTTTGTTTCAGGGTTTCTGCAAGAGCGGTGTTTTCTGGTAATTTATCCGATTTTATGGCAGGCAGCAAATATTTCCAGATAAGATTTATTTCATCCTGCATATCAGTTGTTTCGGCTGTGATGGCGATTACCGCATCCTGATCGGGCATAACAATTATATACTGTCCATAAGCTCCATCAGCACGGAATGCATTGTGACGGCAACGCCACATCTGGTAGCAATAGCCCTGCAACCATTCACTTGAATCCCTTGCAGCCTGAGAGGCATCGGGGTTCTGGTCAATCTTTTTTGTAGAAGCTTCCTCAACCCATTCAGCCGGCAGTATCTGTTTCCCATTCCATTTGCCCTTTTGCAAAAAGAGCTGTCCGAATTTAGCCATGTCTTCGGTTTTCAATCTTAAACCCCATCCCCCTGTATTAATTCCCCGGGGATCTACTTCCCAATCCATTCCCTCAATAGCCAAAGGTTGAAATAGCCGTGGCTTCAGGAAATCAATTACTTTTTCTCCTGTAGCTTTTTGGACAATGGCTGATAACATATATGTAGCCAGGGTATTATAAAGAAATTTTGTGCCAGGATCATGAACAACCGGGGTAGTCAGGAATGCTTTTACCCAATTGCTGTCGCTTGATACAATCTTAAAAGTTGGATCAGGTTCCTGTCCTGCCGACATACTTAGCAAATCTTTAACTCTCATATCAGATAAAAACTGACTTATTGTATCAGGGAGTGACTCCGGGAAGAATGAAATAATTTTATCGTTGACTGATAACTTTTTTTCACTCACTGCAAAACCGACAGCGGTGGCTGTGAAACTTTTGCTGGTAGAATAAAGAGTGTGTCTGAGTTCTGGTTTGTACGGGTTCCACCATCCCTCGGCTATTACTTTGCCATGTCGCAAAATCATGATGCTATGAAATTCATTCTTGCTCTTTGCGGCTGCGTCAAGAAAATCAATAATTCCCTGTGAAGAAACTCCTTCTTTTTCCGGAATGCTCCGTGGTAGTGATGCAGATGGCTGTTCTTTTTTACAT
>Ga0209880_1000202_pt1 | contig 14193 bp, 13 predicted proteins | sample PersoiDNA2013191_FD_185803 | JGI IMG/M metagenome (GOLD analysis project Ga0209880, IMG submission 185803) | Permafrost soil microbial communities from the Arctic, to analyse light accelerated degradation of dissolved organic matter (DOM) -... | ecosystem: Environmental > Terrestrial > Soil >... | reverse complement strand
TTTGTATCCATAAAAAATAGTTTTATTCACTACTTATTTTAGTATAAAGTTACTAATTATTTTAGTAATAAGAATTATAAATCCCTTCTCTTATAAAGTTGTTTTAGCCAGGAATACTTTTAGGATATAAAAAAAGCGATACAGAAAATCTATATCGCTACTTAAAAAAAATTAAATGGCAGCTTACCAGCTCTTTTTTGCTACGCCGTCTTTAACAGCCTGAAGAGCATTTGCTTCGCTGAGCATTGTAGTCATTTTGTTTCCTTTTCCGTCATTACCCTGTGCCATATAGCCGCCACGTGAAGTTTTAGTTATTACGGCACCATGCATTGGGCAATTTTTTTCTTTTGTCTTCATGCAATAGGCTGTTAACATTTTTGCTGACATGTTGTATAGTTTTTAGTTAGTAAATATGGGTTAAACCAGGGTTAGTTAACCGTGGTATAGTCAAATGTAGTTTTTTATATGTAATTATAGCTAAAATATATTTCCACACAAATTTTTTAAATTTTTAATTTAAAACCAATTTTATTATTTTTTAGAGAAGAATAATAAAATCCGGAAAGAAAAATCTAAGCCTAAATTGCTTAAATAAGTAACGGTTTAAAAATAGTGTGAGATATTACACATCAATTTTTGCATACTTGGCATGTGTTTCAATAAACTCTCTTCTTGGAGGAACTTCATCTCCCATAAGCATACTAAAAACACGATCAGCTTCTGCAGCGCTATCAATAGTAACCTGTTTTAATGTTCTGGTAGCGGGATCCATAGTGGTTTCCCAAAGTTGTTCGGAGTTCATTTCTCCCAAACCTTTATAGCGCTGAACATGAACGGTATCTTCTTTTCCATTGGCATATTTTTCAACAAAAGCTTTTCTGTCCTCATCATCCCATGCATAGGCTTGATCTTTGCCTTTTTTTATAAGATAGAGTGGTGGCTGAGCAATATAAACATATCCCTGCTCAACCAATTCCTTCATATAGCGGAAAACAAAAGTGAGTATCAAAGTTGCGATGTGACTTCCATCCACATCAGCATCCGTCATAATAATTAATTTATGATACCGAAGTTTTGTAATATCCAAAGCCTTGGGATCTTCAGGTGTTCCGATTTTAACTCCTAATGCAGTGAACATATTTCTTATCTCCTCATTATCATAAATGCGGTGTTCCATCGCTTTTTCAACATTCAATATTTTACCACGCAAAGGAAGAATAGCCTGGTAGCTTCTATCTCTGCCTTGCTTTGCTGTACCACCAGCTGAATCGCCCTCAACCAAAAATAATTCGCATCTGAATGGATCCTTATCACTGCAATCTGCAAGCTTACCGGGCAATCCACCACCGGTAAGTACGCTTTTACGCTGCACCATTTCTCTAGCCTTCTTCGCTGCAGATCTTGCCTGTGCCGCTAATATTACTTTTTGAATTATAGTTTTTGCATCTTTTGGATTCTCTTCCAGGTAAGCAACCAGCACACGACTTAGCGTTGTGTCTACAATACCCATTACTTCACTGTTTCCAAACTTAGTTTTTGTCTGACCTTCAAACTGGGGTTCCGGCACCTTTACCGAAATGATTGCAGAAAGTCCTTCACGGAAATCATCACCTTCAATTTCCACTTTAGCTTTTTCAAACATTCCTTCTTTTTCGCCATAACTCTTAAAAACTCTTGTTATGGAACGGCGAAATCCAGCTACATGTGTACCTCCTTCTATGGTATTGATATTATTTACGTAACTAAATAAATGTTCCTGGTATCCTGTATTGTACACCATTGCAACTTCTACCATCACATTGCTATTGGTATCATGACTATCACAATAAATAACTTTTGGTAACAGTGGATGCCGGTTTGCATTTTTATCCAACATTTCTACAAACTCCACTATTCCGCCTTCGCTGTAAAATGTTTTGGTGTAAGTCTTTCCTTCTTCATCTTTTTCTCTCAGATCATTTAAAATGATAGTAATCTTTCTGTTTAAAAAAGATAATTCTCTTAAACGTCCTTCTAAAATTTCCCTGTTATAAACTGAAACAATAAAAATGCTGGTATCCGGCCAAAACTGAACCGTAGTACCGGTTTTATCACTTTTACCAATTTCCCTCACTTTATATTTTGGAACGCCTCTTTCATATTCCTGCTCAAAAGTTTTACCATCCCGATTAACTGTTACGTGTAATTTTATACTTAATGCATTTACACAACTAACACCAACGCCGTGTAAACCACCGCTTACCTTATAGGAATCTTTATCAAACTTTCCACCTGCATGCAATACCGTCATTACTACTTCCAGGGCACTCCGGTTTTCTTTTGTATGCATACCTGTAGGAATACCTCTTCCATCATCCTGCACAGTGATGGAATTATCTTCATTAATTGTAACGATAATATTTTTGCAATAACCTGCAAGCGCCTCGTCAATTGAGTTGTCGACAACTTCATATGCCAGGTGGTGTAAACCTTTGTTACCAATATCGCCAATGTACATTGCAGGCCTCTTTCTAACTGCTTCTAACCCTTCTAAAACCTGTATGCTGTCGGCACCATAGCCGTTGGTATCCGGTGTTAAAACTTCCGGTATTTCGGCTGTTGTTTCTGTGCTCATAATTGTTGGGAAATCCTTTAAAAACTAAAAAATTGTGAATCATGCAAACTTACAAAAAATAAGAGTAAGTACCTAAATTTCAAACTAACTATAACCCTTCTTTTTTGACGGCTTATAACCAGGTTTTGCAGATATTATTTTCACTGTATCAAGAGATTTCTTCTTGTGATTTTTGCTCTTTTAGTTTACAATAGCATGACAATAGCATTACAAATCTCAACCTTATGTTGTTTATCTTTGCATCCATTAATTTTAATGGAGCAACATTCAGACATATTATCAATTGCCCAATGGCAACCTGTTTTGCATGGTCAACATCAATTATTGCAGGAGAAAGAGCAAACGATACCCGGTTCGGTTCAATACACCATCAAGCGATTTAAAAAATTACCGCAAACAAATATTGATGATACCGGAATGATGGTATATCATTTTAAAAAAGATGAGCCAAAGGGAAATTACCTTGAATTAAAATTCTGTATTTCAGGTAATACTTACTGCAGGGCAAAAAATACAGAATGTGATTCCTGTAAATTTCACCAATCAATTAATTGTGAAGAAAGGATTGACACTGTTGACCTGGTAAGTTTTAAATTTACCCCGGCACATCTATCTCAATTTGTAAAAGGTATAAAGCAAACTACTTTTTCTGATGATATATTAAATTTTAAACACACTTCCAGCTTCAGCAGAATAATGCCTCTTTGCGGTAAAACAAGAATGGTGTTGGAAGCTTTATTAAATCATTCATACTCTGATAGTCTTGAAAATATTTACATCAACGCTCAAACACAAATGTTGCTTTTGTATAGTATGGAATGTATGGCTGGCGAATCTGAAGAGAATTTTACCTGTAAGTTTTTAGCAAACGAAGCTGATAGAGAAAAGATAAGAAATGCAAGAGAAATTTTATTGCAGCACATCAGCGAACCCTTAACCATAAAGGCTTTAAGCCGCAAAGTTGCCACAAATGAATGTTACTTAAAAAAGGGGTTTAAGGAAATGTATGGCACAACAATTTTTGATTTTTTTCAAAGCCAGCGGATGGAACATGCTAAATATCTTTTGTATGAAAAAGGTTTGAGTGTTACAGATGTTTCCTCTTTACTCGGCTATTCTTCTATCTCTCATTTTTCTACTGCGTTTAAAAAACACACCGGTTTAAAACCCTGTGAGTTGCTGTTTCATTAATCTTCTTTTCACTCTTTCCTGAATTTTTTATACAACCTTATAGCAACCAGAAGTATAATAGTAAATATCACCAAGCCCGCAATTGCCCAAACAACACTTAGCATTTGTTTTACCACAGCGAGCATTACAATTATGGTTAGAAAAAGTGTAGCTAACTCATTCCACGTACGCAATTGCTGCGAAGAATATTTAAATAAGCCTTTGCTCTGCTGCTTAAATATTGCATGTAAGGAAAGATGATAAAGAAACAATCCCAGCACAAAAAAAAACTTTACCAAAAGCCATGTTGGCAAGCTTCCATATAAATACCAAAGCCATCCTCCAAAGATCAGCGTAAGAATTGCAGAGGGCCATGTAATGATGTACCACAGCCGGTTTTGCATGATTGCAAATTGTTGCAAAAGTATTGATCGCTCCGGCTCAGTTTTAGAATTAGCTTCTGCACTATATATAAACAGCCGTACGATATAAAACAAACCGCTGAACCAGGTAATAACAAAAATTATATGTAAGGCTTTAATATAGAAGTACATTATTAATTAGTGTTAGTTATCAAAGTCATTTGGTCATTGGTCAATAAGTCATCAGGTATTGTTTCTTTTTCTATTGACTCACTGACTATTGACTTTTTATTAAAATTCTCTATCCATCCCGCAATAGTTTTCACCCACAACGGATTGGTATTAAGGCATGGTATCATCTTATAAGATTCGCCACCTGCCTGCATAAAAATTTCCTTTCCTCTAACTGCAATTTCTTCTAATGTCTCCAGACAATCACTTACAAATGTCGGGCATACGATCAATAATTTTTTCACACCTTCGGCAGGAAATTGTTCTAAACGAATATCTGTAAAAGGTGTAAGCCATCCCTTTCCTAATCGGGATTGAAAAGAAATGCTGTATTTGCTTTTGGGAATGTTTAAAGCTTCTGTCACCAATTTTGTAGTAGTAATCACCTGGTGACGATAACAAAATTCATGTGCAGGCGAAGCAACTTCGCAACAATTATCTGTTTGCAAACAATGGCATCCGGTAATATCACTCTTGCGTATGTGCCGGCCTGGAACGCCATGATAACTGAATAAAAGATGATCGTACTCTTTTGCTAAATAGGGTTTGATATTTTGCGAAAGTGCATTCAAATAATTTGGTTCGTTATAAAATGGTTTTATAAAAGTCAGCTTAAAAGAATATTTTTTCTTTTTATAGATATCTTTTGCATACTCTACAGCAGTTTCATAACTGCTCATTGCATAATGCGGATAAAGCGGCAATGCAATCACTTCTTCAATGCCGGGTTCTCTTTTCAATAAGGCGTTAAAAGCCGCTTCGGGTGAGGGATTGCCATAACGCATAGCAATCTCAACCGGCTCTTCAACTTCATTCTGTAAGGCATGTTGTAATTGCTTTGTAAAAACTACCAGGGGTGATCCTTCATAAGTCCAAATTGTTTTATAAGCCTTCGCAGATTTTGGCGCTCTGAAGGGAACAATTATACCTTTCACCAGCAAGGCACGAAACAGCCATGACTTATCAATTACTTTTTCATCCATTAAAAATTCATCAAGATATTTTTTTACATCCTTCACTTCTGTTGAATCAGGCGATCCAAGATTCATTAAAATAATGCCTCTCTTTACAGTATCCATTGCCTTAAAAATATTTGCAAATGTAATCGCCTGCAAACAAATAAAACCCGTTCAGCTTCTTATGACTTATTTATGACTATTCTCGCTAAAGCGGCTGATAATTTTGCATGGAGTAAAATTATGATCAATACCCACCACGATTTTCTATCCAACTTTTGTATTGCCGGTATTAACTATCGCAAAAGTGATGTAATTGTAAGAGGTAAATTTTCTTTAACCACCGGGCAATGTGAGCAACTATTAAATGAAGTTGTAAAAAAACATCTTCCCGGTGCATTTGTACTTTCTACCTGTAATCGTACAGAAATTTATGGCATAAGTTCTTCTCCGCAGGAACTGATAGAATTGTTGTGCCTGCATACACAGGGAAGAATAAAAGATTTTATTGAATATGGTTATACACACCAGGGATTGAAAGCAGTGGAACATCTTTTTAAAATGGCTGCCGGAATTGATTCGCAGATCATTGGAGACCACGAAATTTTATCCCAGCTAAAGGTGGCTGCAAAGTTTGCAAAAAAGCATAATTGCATCAATAATTTTTTGGAGCGGTTAATAAATTTTGCAATAGTATCTTCAAAAAGAATTAAGACCGAAACGAAGCTTAGTTCAGGAACCGTATCTGTTTCCTATGCAGCAATTGAAATAATAAGAGAAAAAATCCCTGATCTTATTAATAAAAAAATTCTTCTTTTAGGTACAGGAAAATTTGGCTATAACGTAGCTGTGAATCTTAAAACCTATTTGCCCGATTGCTCGTTGATATTTTGTAATCGTACCAATGAAAAAGCATCGGAGCTTGCTGAAAAATGCAATGCTGATTTTATCTCTTATGAAAATTTGCCTGAAACTGCAAATGATGTAGATGTAGTGATAGTAAGTACTTCGGCTGAATCATATACTGTATTGCCTTCTTTCTTTACAAAAGAAAAATCAAGATTGATTCTTGATCTGTCAATTCCGCAAAATGTTGATCCTGCTGTAAAAAATTTATATGGAATTGAATTAATGAACGTTGATGAAATATCAGCAATTCTTAATAAAACAATTGACAAGCGTAAGGCAGAAATTCCAAAAGCTTTGCAAATAATTAATGAAACAATAGATGAGCTTAAGGAATGGTATGTAATGCAGGCAAACAACCCGGTATTACGTAAAATAAAATCACAGCTTAATGAATTAGCAGATGAAAAAACATCCGTAAACAGCAAAGAAAAAATACACAAAACAGTTTCTTTCCTGGCTATACAATTGCGTAAAGAAAATAATAAAGGTTGCCAATACATACACGCTTTGAATAATTACCTGCACCTGGATTATGAAGCCAACGCTTAAGATAGGTACACGTGAGAGTGAATTGGCTGTTTGGCAGGCTACACAGGTTCAAATACTTTTAAAAGAAAATGGGTTTTCTTCAGAATTAATTTATATAAAAAGCGAAGGCGATATAAATACTGTAACGCCTTTGTATGAATTAGGTGTTCAGGGAATCTTCACCAAAACACTTGATGCAGCTCTGTTAAATAATAAAATTGATATTGCTGTTCATTCAATGAAGGATGTGCCTACTCAATTAGCCAAAGGAATTAAACAGGCTGCAGTTTTAAAAAGAGCTTCTTATAAAGATATATTCGTCTTTAAAGATAAATCAATAGTTGACAGTTGGCAGTTGACAGTTGACAGGATAAACTCCCCTTTAGGGGATGGAGGTATCATTGCCACCAGTAGTATTCGCCGCAAGGCTCAATGGCTGCATCGCTATCCAAAACATTCAATTGAAAATCTACGAGGTAATGTAAATACCCGGTTGAAGAAAGTTTATGAACATGAATGGAACGGAGCCATCTTTGCCGCAGCAGGATTAGAACGCATAAATCTTCGTCCTAAAAATTCTGTTGATCTTAATTGGATGTTACCTGCGCCTGCGCAGGGAGCAATTATGGTTGTTTGCAGAGAAGATGATTCATTTTCTTTTGAAGCATGTAAGTTTTTTAATAATGTTGATACTGCTTTATGTACTAAGATCGAAAGAGATTTTCTCCGCACTTTATTAGGTGGTTGTTCAACTCCAATAAGTGCATTGGCAGAAGTAAAAAATGATAAAATAGTTTTTAAAGGAAATATCTGCAGTGTGGATGGAAAAGAAAAAATAGAAATAGAAAAGGAAACTTCTATAAAAGATAGCGAACAATTAGGAGTTAATGCTGCTAATGAAATATTAAACGACACAAAAGCGCAAAAGATTATACAGGCAATCCGCAATGAAAAAAACTAAGCTGAAAATATTAAGTACGAAAGTTTTAAGCAAAGAGGCTATTGATAAAGCCTTAATGCTTGATATACTGATTGATGAGCTTCCTTTCATCACAACAGAGCCAATAAATACTGAGGAATTAAAAAAGATATTAAAAGGATTTTTGCAACAGAATATTACTGCAGTTTTTACGAGTAAGAATGCGGTACAGGCATTTGATCAGATTGCAAATGCCGAAGTTCGGTGGAAGATCTTTTGCATCGGGCATTCAACAAAAAATTTAGTTTCCAAAATATTCGGTGAAGAAAAAATTTCAGGTTCTGCAAATAGCGCTGCAGAATTAAGTGATATTATTTTACAGGATGAGGCAATCAAGAAAGTGATCTTCTTTTGCGGAGTACAACGAAGAGAAGAGTTGCCGCAAAAATTAAAAGCAGAAGGAATTGAAGTTGAAGAAATAATGGTTTATGAAACATTGGAAACGCCTCAAAAAATTTCAAGAAAGAATTATGACGGAATTTTATTTTTCAGTCCAAGTGCTGTTAACAGCTTTTTTTCTTTAAATAAAATTAATGAGCAAATACAAATTTTTGCGATTGGCAAAACAACTGCAGATGCAATTCATCAACATATAAATAAAGATCTGATTATTGCTGAAACTCCCGGAGAAGAAGACATGATAGAAAAGGTTATATCATATTTCAGCACAACCAAAATAGCGTAGCATGCAATTGAAGAATGATTTATTATTGAGAGCATTAAAAAAAGAAACAGTTGAACGTCCACCTGTTTGGATGATGCGCCAGGCAGGCAGGTACTTGCCTGATTATATGAAGCTGAAAACTAAGTATGATTTTTTTACCCGTGTACAAACTCCTGAACTGGCTTGTGAAATTACTTTGCAGCCTGTTGACCAGGTTGGAGTAGATGCTGCAATTATTTTCTCTGATATCCTGGTAATACCACAGGCAATGGGTATAGAGGTTTTGATGGAAGAAGGAAAAGGACCGTCTTTGCCAAACGTAATCAAGAATCAAAAAGATATTGATGCATTGATAACAGATAATGTTGAAGAAAATTTGAACTATGTGATGAAGGCATTGTCTCTCATAAAACAAGAATTAAATGGAAGAGTTCCACTGATTGGTTTTGCCGGAGCACCATTTACAATTTTGTGTTACATGGTAGAAGGCAAAGGCAGTAAAACCTGGGAGAAAGCAAAGCAATTTTGTTTTACTCAACCACAACTTGCTCATCAGTTATTACAGAAGATAACAGACATTACTATTAAATATTTAAAAGCTCAAACAAAGGCTGGCGCTGATGTAGTGCAGGTTTTTGACAGTTGGAGTGGTACACTAAGTCCGAAAGATTTTAAAACTTTTGCCCAACCATATTTGCTTCAAATTGCTGATGCACTGAAAGATGATGCTCCGGTTATTTTATTTCCTAAAGGAAGCTGGTATGCATTAAAAGATTTGAGTAACAGCAGTGCATCAGGTTTGGGAATTGATTGGTGCATTGCGCCGCAATATGCAAGAGAGTTAACCGGTAACAACGTAACACTGCAGGGAAATTTCGATCCTGCAAAGTTGTTGTTACCAATTCCTGAAATTAAAAAAGCAGTGCATGAAATGATTGATGCTTTTGGTATGCAGAATTACATTGCAAACCTTGGGCATGGCATCACTCCAAATATTCCTGTTGATAATGCAAAAGCTTTTGTTGAAGCAGTAAAAGAATATTTAGTAAAATAATGGATTCCAATTTTACATATTCAAAAATTGCAACAGAATTCAACGGGTATATTCTTGAGCTGCAAAATAAAATATGCGCTGCTTTAGAAGAAGTGGATGGAGAAAAATTTATTGAAGATGCATGGATAAGAGAAGAAGGTGGCGGCGGTTTAACAAGAGTGATTCAAAAAGGAAACGTTTTTGAAAAAGGAGGGGTAAATACTTCGAAAGTTTTTGGAAAACTACCAGACACAATGCAGCAGGCATTCAATGTTGAAGAAAGCAATTTTTTTGCGGGGGGTATATCTCTCGTCATTCATCCCCAAAATCCTTACGTACCAACGGTGCATGCCAATTGGCGTTATTTTGAATTGTTTGATGGAGAAGAAAATATAATTGATAGCTGGTTTGGTGGCGGCACTGATTTAACGCCATATTATTTATTTGAAGAAGATGCCAGACATTTTCATACAACATTCAAAAATGCAATGGAACCTTTTGGTGATGAATTATATCCTGCATACAAAAAAAATTGTGACGAATATTTTGTAAACAAGCATCGGAACAACGAAGCCCGTGGTATTGGTGGCGTATTTTATGATTATCTGCGACCAAAGAATGAAGAGGATGCAGAACGCTTGTTTGCTTTTCAGCAAGCTAACGGCAATTGCTTTTTAAATTCATATTTACCAATTGTGAAAAGAAGAAAAGATTTGCCATTCGGAGAAAAACAAAAGCACTGGCAGGAAATAAGAAGAGGAAGATATGTTGAATTTAATATTCTGCATGATCGCGGAACATTATTCGGTTTAAAAACAAATGGCAGAACAGAAAGTATTTTAATGAGTCTTCCGCCAACTGTAAGGTTCGAATATAACTATCAACCGCAGCCGGGAAGCGAAGAAGATAAATTGCAGCAGGTTTGTTTACATCCAAGAGAATGGATATCAGAAGTGAAACGTGAAACGACAGAGGTGAAAAATTAAGATTTATTTTTACCTTTCACTTCTCACGTTTCACGAAATAATTTTAAAATAAAAAAATCTTATGTATTTACAAAGAAGAAACAGAATTTTAAGAAGCAATCCTGCAATAAGAAGCCTGGTTGCTGAAACAATTTTAACTCCCAGTGATTTTATTGTTCCTCTTTTTATTATTGAAGGGGAAAATATAAAAGAAGAGATCACTTCCATGCAAAACTATTACCGCATGACGGTTGATGTAACGGTAAAGGAAGTAAAGGAGCTATGGAATATGGGTTTAAAATGCGTTTTGCTTTTTGTAAAAGCTAAAGATGAATTAAAAGATAATAAAGGCACTGAAGCATTAAATCCAAATGGTTTAATGCAGCGCAGTATAAAAGCAATTAAAGATGCATGCCCCGAAATGCTTGTTATGACTGATGTTGCGCTTGATCCTTTCTCATCTTATGGTCATGATGGAATTGTGGAAAATAATGAAATTGTAAATGATGCAACAGTGGAAGTGTTGGCCAAAATGAGTGTTAGTCATGCACAGGCAGGTGCAGATTTTGTTGCACCAAGTGATATGATGGATGGAAGAATTGGAGCAATTAGAAAAGCATTGGAAGAAAATAATTTTACCAAAACAGGTATCATGGCATACAGTGCAAAGTATGCTTCCTGCTTTTACGGACCATTTAGAGATGCATTGGATTCTGCTCCTGGTTTTGGTGATAAAAAAACATACCAGATGGATTATTCAAATCGCATTGAAGCGGTTAAAGAAGCTATAATGGATGTAGAAGAAGGCGCAGACATAGTAATGGTAAAGCCTGCATTAAGTTATATGGATGTAATTCGTGAAGTGAAGGATGCTGTTGATGTTCCGGTAAGTTGTTATAATATCAGCGGCGAATATGCTATGATAAAAGCGGCAGCAAAAATGGGTTGGATAGATGAGAATAAAGCCATTCTTGAAACACTAACTTCAATGAAAAGAGCCGGCGCAGATCTTATCGCAACATATTTTGCAAGAGATGTGGTGAGATTATTATCGTGAAAATTTTTTACAACCAAAGATGACAGGCTTTTTAATAGTTACTATTATTTTTTCTTTGTTAATTGGGATTACTGCATCAATATTTTTCTATTTAATAAAGAAATATTTACTCAAGAAGAATGCAAATTTTGGAAACAATATTTGGATAGGTGCTATAGTAGCGATTATTTGTTTTCTTTTATGTACTTTTTTTATTAATGGAATGGATCATTTTTAATTATGAATAATAAGAGCAACGAACTTTTCGAAAGAGCCCAACAATCAATTCCCGGTGGGGTTAACTCTCCTGTACGTGCATTTAAAAGTGTTGGCGGAACTCCGGTTTTTATCAAGTCTGCAAAAGGCGCTTACCTTTTTGATGAAGATGGAAATAAATATATCGACTACATCAATTCATGGGGGCCGATGATACTTGGTCATGCGTATGAACCGGTTGTAAAAGCGATACAAGAAAAGGCAATGGCTTCAACTTCATTTGGCGCACCTACTCTTTTAGAAATTGAAATGGCTGAGCTTATAAAAAGCATGGTGAAAAATGTTGACCTGATAAGAATGGTAAGCAGTGGCACTGAAGCCTGCATGAGTGCTGTTCGTTTAGCAAGAGGATATACAGGTAAAAATAAAATTATTAAGTTTGAAGGCTGCTATCATGGACATGCAGATTGCTTTTTAGTAAAAGCAGGAAGCGGAGTGGCAACATTTAATATTCAAACTGTACCGGGAGTAACCATAGGTGTTTCATTGGATACCTTAACAGCGCCCTATAATGATCTGGATGCAGTGAAGAAACTGGTTGAAGAAAATAAAAATGAAATAGCTGCAATTATTATTGAACCTGTTGCCGGTAACATGGGTTGTATTCTTCCGCAAAAAAATTATTTAGAAGGTCTTAGAAAAATTTGTAACGAAGAAAACATCGTTTTCATTTTTGATGAAGTGATGACAGGTTTTCGCTTAGCATTGGGTGGAGCACAGGAAAAATTAAATATTGATGCAGACCTGGTAACTTATGGAAAAGTGATTGGAGGCGGATTACCCGTAGGTGCTTTTGGCGGTAAGCAGGAAATAATGCAACATATCTCGCCATTGGGAAATGTTTACCAGGCTGGCACTTTAAGTGGCAACCCTATAGCAATGATCTCCGGTTATACTATGCTCAAAGAATTAAAGAATAACCCGGGTATATACTATGATCTGGATGAAAAATGCAGTTATCTTGAAAAAAATCTTCATGAAATTTTTAATAAAAAAGGAATTAAGCATCGCATTAATCGTCTGGGTAGTATGATTAGTGTGCATTTTTGCAATCACGAGATCATTGATTTTGAAAGTGCATCAAAAGCTGATATTCCTTTGTTCAATAAATTCTTTCATCATATGTTAGAGCATGGAGTTTATCTGCCGCCATCTGCGTATGAAAGCTGGTTCCTCAGCAACGCATTAACTTATGAAGATCTCAATGAAACGATAAAAGCTGCCGATAGTTTTTCTAATTAATATTGAGAAAAGAATGAAACTAAAAAGCCTCCCAAATATCTTGAGGAGGCTTTTCTTTTATGTGCTTGTACGAATTTTAAAAAAATGAACGGAGATAGGAATATCTCCGTTCTTGCCCTAATAAAACCCTAAACCAGCAAAGAAAAATTAAAACATTTATTATCAAAACCCACTATTCAAACTGATAAGTGTTTTTAAAACTTTTTGCATTTTTCATCAACAACGGCCACAGTATGCAAATTATTTGTTTGAATACCGAGAAGTTGTTAGCGAAATAATAAGTGCCCAACATTATGCCAAAACCAAAGAAGTGTGGAAAACTTTATCAAACCCGCTAATTTTTACTTTTAAACCATATTAGTAAAGTTTTTAAGAGGCTTATTTTATAAAGAAAGTGGGGCATAAATTCCTTAACTTCGCATCCTTTTTTCCACAAAGATTTGGTTATAGTATGAGCAGTCGCTATAAGGAATATCAACAATTGAATTTGCCCGGAATTGCAGAGGAAATACTGGCAGAATGGGACAGTAACAAGGTATTTGAAAAGAGTGTTGAATTAAGAGAAGGCAGTACTCCATTTATTTTTTACGAGGGTCCTCCAAGTGCTAATGGAATGCCCGGTATTCATCACGTTATTTCCAGAACATTAAAGGATCTGGTTTGTAGATACAAAACCATGCAGGGTTTCCAGGTAAAGCGTAAAGGCGGTTGGGATACGCATGGATTACCTGTTGAATTAGGGGTAGAGAAACTTTTAGGTATAACAAAAGAAGATATCGGCAAGAAAATATCTGTTGAAGAATATAATGCCACCTGTCGCAGGGAGGTTTTAAAATTTAAAGATCAATGGGATGATCTTACTAAGAAAATGGGTTATTGGGTTGACCTGGAACATCCCTATATCACTTTCGAAAATAATTACATCGAAACTTTATGGTGGTGCTTAAAAGAATTGTACAATAAAAATTTATTGTACGAAGATATAAGCATTCAACCATATTCACCCGCTGCGGGCACAGGATTAAGTTCTCATGAGCTCAACCAGCCCGGTACTTATAAAGATGTAAAAGATACCAGTGCTATTGCAATGTTTAAGGCTGTCAATGAGTCAATGGTCAATAGTCAATGGTACAAGCAAATTAACCCTAATGACTTAATGGCCAATAATATTTATTTTCTTGCCTGGACAACAACCCCATGGACGCTTCCTTCTAATCTTGGATTAACT
>Ga0209880_1000201_pt1 | contig 14209 bp, 14 predicted proteins | sample PersoiDNA2013191_FD_185803 | JGI IMG/M metagenome (GOLD analysis project Ga0209880, IMG submission 185803) | Permafrost soil microbial communities from the Arctic, to analyse light accelerated degradation of dissolved organic matter (DOM) -... | ecosystem: Environmental > Terrestrial > Soil >... | reverse complement strand
ACCCCATACGGCACCTCGGTCATGTGAGACTCCGATGAAGCTCGATCACCGGAGTGACAACTCGGTAACCCATCTCTTGGTTGATGTGAAGGATCGGCGCATTCGCTCCGTCGTTGGCGGTTCTGACCCGTTTGTAGCCGAGCTCGATCAAAGAACCGCTGGTCCACCAGAAACGCATCATTTCGGGGTCGCGCGGATCGTCGGGATCTCGTGTTGCCTCGACGTCGGCGACGATCGGGACGTCGTCGAGCGTCGCCGACCGCAGGTCGAGGGCGAGCCGATTCGGTGGGGGCATGGACTTGGGAGAAGGTTAATCTCTGGGCGTTGATTGCTCGACGAGTCCGAACCTTCCCAGGGATGAGATCAGCCAAGGTCACCCATCGCCTGGCGATCTCGCCGGTGTGCTGGGGGATCAGCGACGTTCCCGGCTGGGGACACCAGCTCGTCCCTGAGCGGGTCCTCTCGGAAGCTGCGGCGGTGGGCGAAGGCGCGATCACGGCAGGACCGCCTGGCTTTCTTCCCGACCGCAGCGACCAGGCCAAGCCGCTCCTCAAGCGTCATCGCCTCGGCCTGATCGCCGGACAGGTCGGCGCGATCCTTCACCACCACGACATCCGTGGCTCTGAGCTCGCCCACATCGACGGTCACGCGCAGTGGCTGTCCGCGCTCGGCGCGAAGACCCTCGTGCTCTCCGCAATCGCCCATCGCGAAGGTGGTGCGGATCACGGAATCGTCCTCTCCAATGCAGAGTGGGCGCACCTGCTCCACTCGATTGGATCGGTCGAGCATGTGTGCTCACGCCACAAGCTGCGGCTCGCCGTGCAGCCAAGGTTCGGGAGCACCATCCAGGGACCCGAAGACATCGAACGCTTGCTGGTCGGTTCCGACGCCGGGATCTGCCTGGACCTGGGACACCTCATGCTCGCCGGCGCCGACCCGCTCGAGGTCCTCGAGCTGGCTGTCGGACGGATCCAGCACGTGCAGCTGAACGACCTCGACGGCCACCTCGCGGAGGAGGTGCGCGATCGCGGCCACGATTATGCGGACGCGGTCAGCCTCGGCCTGTTCAAGCCGCTTGGCGAGGGAAGTGCGCGCGTGGACCGCGTCGTCGAAGCGCTGCGGAGCTCGAGTTATCGGGGTTGGTATGCCCTCAGGCAGGAGACCAGGCTGTCCTCCTCCGAAGACCGGCCCCTGGGCCGTGTAAGCCGCTCCCTGGAGTACCTGCTGCCGCTCTTGTCCTGAAAACCGCAGCCGGTCAGATGCGCCGTCCTGCCGATGCCCAGTAAGGCTCGCGGATAGTCCGCTTGAGCAGCTTGCCGGCCGCGTCGCGCGGAAGCTCATCCATGAAGTCGATGGAGCGTGGTTTCTTGTAGCCCGCCAGGCGTTCGGCGCAGAACGCGATCAGGTCGCTTTCAGTCGCGGTCGCGCCCGCTCTCAGCTGCACCACCGCCTTCACGGATTCGCCCCACTTCTGGTCCGGCACGCCGATCACAGCCGCATCCATCACCGCCGGGTGCGCATGGAGTGCGGCCTCGACCTCCGCCGGGTAGATGTTGACGCCGCCCGAGATGATCATGTCGATGCGGCGATCGCAGATGTAGTAGTAGCCCTCGGTGTCGCGATAGGCGATGTCCCCGACCGAGAAGAATCCGCCGTGCAGGCTCTTGCCGGTCGCGTCCGGGCGGTTGTAATACTCAGCCAGCCATCCATTGCGGACCATGAACTCGCCCGGCTCGCCGTCGGGAACCGCCTCTCCGTCGGGCCCCAGCAGCCGGATCTCCTGGCCTGGCACGCCGGTGCCGCACGAGCCGGGCTTGCTCAGCTGGTCGTCTGGCCTCAATACAGTGTTGATGCCTGTCTCGGTTGCGCCGTAAAACTCCCACAGCACCTTCCCGAACACCGCCTCGGCACGCACCTTCAGCTCGTACGGACAAGGGGCGGCGCCGAGAATCAGCGCTCGCAGCGAAGACACGTCCCTTGGCCTGTCGCGCTGCGCATCGACGAGGCGCTGCAAAAGAGTCGGCGCCATGAAGGTGGTCGACACGCGATGACGTTGAATGAGGTCGAGCGCTTGATCAGCATCAAACTTCGGTTGGACGACCACGGTCGCGCCCAGCAGCTGGTGAAGCGTGGAGAAGAACGCCACGGCGCTGTGGTATCCAGGTCCGCAGAGCAGGTGCACATCGGACTGGCTCAGCTCGAAGATCGAGATCACCTGCAGGACGTTGGCGATGTTCACGCCGTTCGGACGCCACGCTCCCTTCGGGTGGCCGGTCGTTCCAGAGGTGTAAATCATCGAAGCCAGGAGCCCGTCGCCAACCGCATCCACAGGAGGCGTATCGGCCGCGCTGTCCATCAAGCCGCGATAGGAGAGCCAGCCGTCGGGCTTACGGTCGCCGATCGCGATGAAGCGGCGATCACCTATCACCGAGGGCTGTGCCGCTGCCACCGCGTCGACGTGGTCGGGGCCGGCGACGACCACCTTGGCCCCCGAGTCGTTGAGCAGGTAAGCGATCTCGAGTCCGCGTAAGCGGTAGTTCACCGGCACGACCACCGTGCCCGACCGCCGAACTCCGTTCGCGATTTCGAATCCGGCGATCGAGTTGAACGACATGATCGCGATCCGGTCACCCGCCTCGCAACCGAGGCCCTTGAAGACCTTGGCGGCGCGGTTGGCCCTGAGATTCAGCGAGGCAAAATCGAGAGCCGTGTCACCAAGGATCACCGCCGCCTTGGAGGGCAGAGATTCGGCGTGGCTCGCGAGGAAGTCGAACTCAGCCATCGACACAATCCTAGGACTGTGAATCCGCGCTAATGCGAGGGCGTTGCCTTTGGATTTCCCGAAGGAGCCGGCGCGCTGCATAACGCGTTGCTCGCGAGGCCGATTGTCGAAGCCGCGGGCGCGATGCTCCCGGTGACAACGACTCGATAGCGGAAGCATCCGCCTAACAGCTCCCAGCCCAACGAAGGCGCCCAGTGGTGGATGACAACGCCCGCTGGCAGCGGTGGGTACTTCGCCAGCACGGTCGGGGTCGCATCCGCGATGGATGCGATCGCCGACGCCGTGGTCGAGTCGAATTGCCACAGGTAGACCTTGGTCTCGGGGCGGGCGGCAGGTGTGTCGGCAGCGGCCGGCAGCATCGTCGCGGCGAGCAGGGCGTCGACGATGGCCTGCGGCCCGGGACTGGGCTTGAGCATCGCGGCGGTCCTGGTCGGCATGGACGCAGACCAGTCCACGCCGATGACGTTGCCGCCCGTCAGGTACTTCTTCGCCGGGGGCGTCCCATCGGCGCCCGTCGCGGAGTAGAGCTCGATCTCACCGTTCACCGCCAGCGCGACCGTCTTGGCGTCTGGGCTCCATGCGAGGTCGTCGACGTGAGGCAAGCCCGAGTTGATGCGGCGCGGCGCCCCGCCCGTGCTCGGAGGCGTGGGCGTGGCAAGAGGTGAGGCAAGAGGTGAGGCAGGATGCGATGCTGGGGCCGAGGCGCCGGCGCTTGGCGAAGCCAGCGGAATGCCCGAGTTGAAGGCCTCGATCACGGCGCCGTGGTCTGGAAGCGAGACTGCGGCCTGCGTGCCGTCCGGCGAGATGGCGATGGGTCCGTCATCTGGGCCGAGCTTCAACGGGAACGGGTTGAGAACGCCTGCGTCTGCGTTGAGCCAGTACCACGCGCCCGTGCCGAACTCGCGAACGGCGATCAACCCTGACTGGCCGGGCGCTGCGCCTTCGGTGAAAAACGCTGCCTGCGTGGGTGGCTTCGCGAGCACCTTGAGCGGCGCCAGTGGTTGCGTCAGATCGAGCGCGTCGACCTCGTAGCTCGCGCAGCAGCCGACCGTGAGGGCGACGTAATGCGAGTTCGCCACGAGCCCGATCGGACCTTCGCTCTGCGAGTCCTGGGAGGCAGCGAGTGGATCGATGGCGCCGGTGAACGGGTCGACGCGAAACAACCAGTCGTACGGCACCACGCCGGGCGTGGTGCGCCGCTCGGCCGGCCGATCGTCGTGGATCGTGAAGTACAGCACCGGGTACGCAACGTCGGGCGCAGGTCCCCAGACGGGTCCGGCGACTCGGAAGGCTGCGCCGGCGGGCATCGGGGCGACGATGGTGGACTTACCAGTCGCCGGGTCGAGGACCCCCACCCCCTGGTCCGCCACATAGGCGATCAACCCCTGGGCGAGCGCGCCGACGAGCGAGGACGGCGAGCTCACGGCAACCGAGCCGCCGCCGCCACAGCCCGCGATCGCGATCGCGAGCCCGCATCCGATGACCAGGTTTCGAAGGTGACGCTTGCGCACGTAAGCTGCCGATGTTATCCGTGCGCGCAAGGCGCGCGCAGGCTGCCGGCCCGGACCTGTCCTATGGTGCACCTATGTCGTTACGCGCCGCGGGCGCGGTTCGTTACGTCTGTGAGATGAGAATCCTGCTGCTGGTGATCGCCGCGGCCGTGCTCATTTCCGGCTGCGGCAGCGCCGGTACCCCCTCAGGCCCGAGCCCCAGTCCAGGCACCGGTACCAGTCTGAATTTCGACGTCACCGTGACCGAGACCACGAAGGCGGCCTCGATGCGCGTGGGCCAGAAGCTCGAGGTCATACTCCGCGCCGGGAGCGGAATGAACAACTGGACGCAGCCGCGCTCGAGTGACGAGTCCATCCTGGCCCCGATCGTCAACCCGGCCGCGACCGCGGTGCTTGGCGCGACGCTGGCAGCGTTCCAGGCCAAGGCTCCAGGTCAGGTCGACGTAACGGCGTACGCAGGCCCGGTCTGTCCGTCGGGTCAGGCGTGCCCCATGTACGTGATGGTCTATTCGGTGAAGGTGACCGTCACTCCGTAGACGTCAGCCCGCTGACGCACGGATTGCCGACGCTATCGTTTCCAGCTCGGCGCGGCTGGGTGGCCGGCTGTAGGAATCTGGGAAAGTCAATCCGAAACCGTCGTTCGCGTACCGAGGAATGACGTGGACGTGGAAGTGTGGCACGTCCTGGAACGCGGTCTCGCCGTCGGCCACGAAGAGGTTCACTCCTGTCGCGCCAAGCGTGCCACGTACGATCGACGACAGCCGGCGAGCAACGCGGAAGGTCCGCATCGCGACCGTTTCGTTCACGTCCGACATGAGCACCGAGTGCTCGCGCGGGACGACGAGCATATGGCCGTGGGTGATGGGCTGCACGTCCATGAACGCGACCACCGTGTCGTCCTGGTAGGTGAAGCTGGCAGGCTCGTTTCCACGCAGGATCTCGCAAAAGACGCAGAGCTCGCTCACGTCGGCAGCGCGAAGCTTAAAGGAGACTGAACGTTATTCGGACTCGCTTGACGATGATTCGACAGGCGCCGGAGCCGGTGCGGTCGAGCCGTTCGTCGCAGGCGACGCATCGACCTGGGCGGCTTCTTCGGCAAGGGGCTCGAAGCCGTTGGTTGCCACTGCGGCCTCACCGTTGACGTCGGCCTCGCCGGGGCGCTGGCCGCGACGCCGCCGCCGGGTCCGCCGGTCGCCCCGGTGCGGGCGAGACAGCCGCTGGACCTGGGAGCGGACGCCGACGCGCTGGCAGGCCGTGACCACAGCTCCGACGCCGGCCACCAGGCCTTCCTCCTTGCAGTGCTCGAACAGGGGCCCGAACAGCTCGGGTGCGCCTCCGATCACGGTCTTCGAGTCGCCAACGATGACAAGCAACTTCTTCGCCCGCGAGATGGCGACGTTGACCCGGTTGGGGTCGTTGAGGAAGCCGATCGCGGCGCGGTCGTTCGACCGGACGAGCGAGAGGATGACTGCGTCCGACTCGCGGCCTTCAAATGCGTCGACCGACTCAATATCCTCCGGGGGCACGATGCCTTTCAGCGCCGACGACAGACGGTTGACCTGCGACGCGTACATCGCGATCACGGCGAGCTTCGCCTTGCGAACGCGTCGCCGGATGATCGACGTGATGTCTTTGCACAGCGCGACCTCGAACTCGTTCGCCACCGATCTCTGTGCGTCGCGGTATTCGTCCTGCGCCCCGGTGTCCACCCAGACGAGCTCGCGGTCGAACGGCCAGGGGAGCGGCATGCGCGGATGCGGCGCCTCGTGGACGAGCTTGCCATCGTAGAAGAGGTCTGACACCACGCGGCCGATCGGCTCGCGCATCCGGTACTGGCGGGGCAGCATAATCTTGGAGCTGGCCGGGACCTTGTCCCATATCCAGCCGTAGAAGCTGTCGTCGCGGACGAGCTCGTCGAGCGGCTGCTCGATCTTGAAGGTGGAAGCGGCTTCTTCCATGACGGGTGGCAGCTGCTTGAGATCGCCGATCATCACCCAGCGCTTGGCGAGCGGCATCAGCGCGAGCGCCTCGTTGGCTCGCACCTTGTTCGCCTCGTCGAGGATCAGCCAGTCGAAGACCTTGAACCGCAGTCGCGAATCGATAGCGAGCCTGTTGCACGTGCCGGCGACGAGGTTGTACGGCTCGAGGTCGTCGCTTTCGACGAGGGTCGGTCGAAGCCGGCGGGGCACCTTGCCCGGCTCCGCGATGCGCGCCTGCCGTACATGCGAGAAGCCCAGCAGCCGCTCCTGTCCGGTGTCGACGGCGTCGTTGGAGTGCGACGACATGAGGATCGACGCGTTGGGGTTGCGTCCGAGGATGCGCCGGATCGACTCCACGATGGCCGTCGTCTTGCCGGTTCCGGGCGGGCCCTGGATGAGGTACATCTGGCCCGGGCGCATGCCCATGACGCGGGCGACGGCCTCGGCCTGCTCCTCGTTCGGGTCTGGCAGGTGGTGGGCCTTCTTGCCATCGAGCGGCACGCGCGGCGGGCTGCCGAGCCACCCTGTGTCGGCAAGCTCGGCGGCCATCGCGCCGGTGCGCGGGCTGCCGATCTGAAGTTGGCGGATGACCGAGCGCTGCGCCTCGAACATCTCGACGCTGGCGGTCGGCAGCACGATGCCCTCGTCCGGCAGCGGGTCGTAGCGGCGGAAGCTCACCCACAGGTTCGAACCCTGGATGCGGTCGAGCGACATGCCGCGGTACTCCGGGAAGCCGGCCGAGCGGACGGTCAGGGAGTCGATTCCGCGGTAGATGCGCCCGTCGGCGTCATCGACCAGGTGCAGGACGGCCCGCACGTACTCGCCGCCGCGCATGTCCTCCCCGCACTCGGGGCAGTGGATGCCGTTTGAGGTCGGGACCTCGGCCTCGCATTTGGGGCATTCCATCCACTGCTCGGTCGCCTCGTACCGGCGGACAGCCGCCTCGGCGAGCTTCTCCCGGTAGTCGCGAAGGTGCTCGATGAAGCGCATCGTCGAGTCGAGGATGGGCAGCTTCTTGGCCTGCTCCCGTAGCTGAATGGCCGTGAAGCCCTCGAGGTCCCCGTCCCACTCCTTGACCACATGAAGCTCCTGGTAACGAAGTCGCAGGCGGTTCTTCTCCATCTCGTAGTCGCCGTCCAGGTCCTGCCAGTCGGTGATCTCGAGGGCCAGCCCCATCGGAGTCCGGCCGAGCTTGCCGGTGAGGAGGGTCGTGCTCACCTGCCCGGTGAACTCGAGCGGCTTCTCGGGCTTCACCACGGTGTAGATGCCGTCGATGATCCGCTGGTCCTCGAGCACCTGGCGCAACAGCTCGGCGCCTCCGGCGGCTTCGAGGGCAAGCACCTTGGCGGCGGCCGGGGTGCCCGGGCGCACGCGGATGCCGAGCCGGCCTGCCTGGATTTCCTCGCCGGGAATGTCCGGATTCCAGAGCGGGAGGACGTCCCCGGGATTGGGCGTGCTCACATCAGGAAGACCTGAGGTTCGATACGCGGGAAGCGTGAATTGGGATCAAGTGAGTTCAAAAATGGGTCCCCCGGCGGGACCGAGCACCCCAATGGGCAGGGACTACGTTATCACATGGCCGCTCTGTAGCAAGATTGCTGAGCCGATGTGGAAGAACCGCCTGAAACCCTATGACCTCCTGAGCAAGGAGGAGGAGCATGCGATCCACGAGCAGGCGATGACGATCCTCGAGGAGATCGGCGTCGACTTCCTACACGAGCGAGCTCGGGAAATCTTCGGCAAGGCCGGCATGAAGGTGGAGGAAAACCGGGTCCGGTTCGACCGGGCCTTCATCCTGGAGCAGGTCGCCAAGGCGCCGGAGACATTTCCGCTCCAGGCCCGCAACCCGGCCCGCTCCGTCGTGCTGGGTGGGGATAACGTCGTCACCGCCCCGGTCTATGGCCCGCCGTTCATCACGGACCTGGAGCGGGGGCGGCGCGGCGCCACGATCGAGGACTTCAACAACTTCGACAAGATGGCCCAGGCCATCGAGCAGATCCACTGCGCGGGCGGCACCACGGTCGAGCCGGAGGACCTCCCGCTCGGGACGCGCCACCTGGACATGGTCTATTCGCACATGCGCTGGACCGACAAGCCCTTCATGGGCAGCGTGATCTCGTCCGAGAACGCGCGCGACACCATCGAGATGGCGTCGATCGTGTTCGGTGGGCGCGAGAAGATCGAGAAGACCCCCGCCATCATCAGCCTCATCAACGTCAACAGCCCGCTGCGTTACGACGACCGCATGCTGGGCGCCCTCCTCGAGTACTCGGATGCCGGGCAGCCCGTGATAGTGACCCCGTTCTTGATGGCCGGCGCGATGTCGCCGATGGCCCTGGCGGCCTCGGTCGCCCAACAGACGGCCGAGGCGCTGGCCGGCATCGCGCTCGTTCAGCTCATCCGCCCCGGCACGCCGAGCGTCTATGGCTCATTTCTCACCAACACGGACATGCAGTCGGGCAGCCCTGCGTTCGGCACCCCGGAATCGGCGATGGGAATTCTCGCCAGCGCACAGATGGCGCGGCACTACAAGCTGCCTTTCCGCGGTGGCGGCGCGATGACCTCGTCTAAAGCCCCGGACGCCCAGGCCGCCTACGAATCGATGATGTGCATGTGGCCGACGATCCTCGGCCGCGTCAACTTCGTGCTGCATGCGGCCGGCTGGCTGGAGAGCGCGCTGCTCGCGTCGTACGAGAAATTCATCATCGACGTCGAAGCGCTGCGGATGTTCGAGTGGATCTTGACGCGCGGCATGCCGGTGGATGAGGAGAACATGGCGATGGATGCCCTGCGAGAGGTCGGACCGGGCGGGCATTTCCTCGGCGCCGAGCACACGCTGCGCAACTACCGCACCGGCTTCTACCGACCGTGGATCTCTTCGACGGAGAACTTCGACCGCTGGAACCGTTTCGGCGCGCGCACCGCGGACGTTGTGGCCGCGGAGAAGTGGAAGCAGGTGCTTGCGGAGTATCCCGACCCAGGCATCGATCCCGGCGTGGATGAAGAGTTGAAAGAGTTCATGGAGAAGCGCAGGCGGGAGATCGGCGCTGACTGATTCGGATCCGGAGCAGAATCTCGCCCGCCTGAACTACCTGCTGGAAAAGATCGCTTCCAAGGAACCGGCTCCCGCCAGCGGCTCAGCGTGCGGCGCGGTCGTCGCAGCCGCAGCGGCACTGGTCGAGAAGTCGGCCGGCCTTTCCAAGAAGCATTGGGAAGGTGCTGCGGGCGCCCTCGAGCAAGCGCACGCGCTGCGCATACAGGGTTTCAATCTCATCGAGGAAGACGCGCAGGCATACCGAGCATTCGTTGATGCCGTGCGTTCACAGCAGGATGTCGAGACGGCCCACGCACGCACCGTCGACGTCCCGCTGCGGATGATCCGGGCCGCGGCCGACGTCGCCGAGCTTGCCGTCCAGCTTGCCAATCACGGCAACCCCAACCTGCGCGCCGACGCCGTGGTGGCCGCGACGCTTGCTTCTGCGGCGGCGGAGTCCGGGCTGACGCTGATCGAAGTCAATGTGGGCGGCGCCGGTGACGATGCCCGACTTGCGGTGGCGAAGAAGCTGGCGCGGAAAGCGAGCGGGCTGGCGCTGTCGCTCAGGCCTCGGGATTCATGAGCCGGGAGCGCGGATTCGCGGACGTCAGCTCTTCGACCACGACGTTCAACACGTCGTCCGGCGAGCCGGCACGCTCCTCGATCGGTCCCCTGCGCCAGCCCTCGAGATAGGCGTCCATCTCGGTCGAGCCGTCCTTCATCGCGAAGGCGTCGATCGCGGCCTGGAAGTAGTCGGGCAGCATGCGCTTGACCTTTGCCTCGCCTTCCCACGCCATGACCTGGGAAGGGATGTGCTTCCAGAAGAGGACCTGGTATTGCGCCATCACGCTTCCACCAGTTCGGCCAATCGCTCCTCGAGCTCGCCAAGACCGACATCCACTATCTCGAGAGGGAGGCAGAGGTACTCCGCGATCTTCTGCGCCTTTTCGGCGAGTCGAGGATTCGGCACCTGCCTGAGGTACATCAGCGCCTCGTAGTTGCCGAACACCATCGTCTTCAGCTCCGGGTCTCGGTCAAGGCCGAGTCCGCGAACGACGGCTCGGTCGAAGTTGCGCACGAGCCAGTCGGTCAAGAAGAAAGTGCCGGGCTTCTCTTCCGACACGCGGCGGAACCTCTCTTCACCCGCGAACATCTCGTAGCAGTGCGGGCCCCGCAGGCGGGACGCGCCCACCTCTTCGAGCAGGGGCTCCAGCTTTCCGGTGGTGCCGCAGTCGCCGTACACGACGACCAGCTTTTCGTATCGCGGCCGCAGGTCGTGAAGCTTCACGCGCAGCTCGTCGACGATGCGCGATGGATAGAGGTGGAGCAGCGCCGAAACTCCGTAGATATCCACGTCCCAACCGCGGCGGTCGACGATTTCCTTGACCTCTCGGCCGAGAGCCCCGCACATGACGAGCGCCGTACGGTTCATACGACCAGCTCCAGGTGCGGAAAGCCCAGCACCGATACGAAGGCGTCGTTGAAATCCGTCCGCCCCGACAGCTCGACGTACTCGATGCGCGACGGCAGCTCGAATGCGACCTGCCGCTCCCGATAGGAAAGCAGCGCGATCTTCGCCCCCTCGCCGGCCGAGTTGCCGACCGCGATGATGCGGTCGACATCCACCGGAGGCACCAGCCCGATGATCTTGGCGCTCTCCGGGTTCAGATAAGAACCGAACGATCCGCCCAGGAGCACCTCTTCCAGGTCCTTGGTCTCGATGCCGAGGATGTCCATCAGCACCTTGATCCCCGTGGCGATGGAACCCTTCGCGAACTGCAGCTCGCGGATGTCCTTCTGCGTGAGGTAAACGCCGTCGGCGAGCAGGAAGGCGCGCACGCCGTCGACGTCGATCAGCCGGTCGCGCAGGGGGTGACCGGGCACGTCTTCGGCCGTTTTCATGCGGCCCGAGTGGTCGAGGAGGCCGGCGAGCAGAAGCTGCGCCACCGCGTCGACCAGGCCCGACCCGCAGATGCCCTCCGGCCGCACGTCGCCGCCGATGACCTGGAGCTCGACCGTGTCGCCGAGCTGCACACCTTCGATGGCCCCCTCGGTCGCGCGCATGCCGCAGCGGATCTGGCTGCCCTCGAACGCCGGACCGGCAGGCGCCGCCGTCGCGAGCGCGCGCTGGCCGTTGCCGAGCACGATCTCGCCGTTCGTGCCCACGTCGACGAAGACGCGCATTTTGTCCTCTCGCACGATCCCAGTCGCGAGCACCCCCGCGACGATGTCGGCGCCCACGTAGGCGCCAAGCGCGGGCAGGGTCTGGATGTAGCCACGCGGGTGGATGTCGAGGCCGACCTCGCTCGCGACGACGCTCAGCGGTTCCATGAAGGCGGGCGTGAACGGCATCACGGCGAGCGGGGTCGGGTCAATGCCGAAGAGCAGGTGCAGCATGGTCGCATTGCCGACGGCGACCGCCTCATACGTCCGCTCGGGCGACACGCCCGTCTCCGCGTAGAGCGCCGCCAGGATGCCGTTCATCGTGGAGACAACGGCCGTTTGCAGCTCGCGAATGGAGTCCGGTCCGTTCATCCCATGGCTGATACGGGAGATGACGTCGGCGCCGAACGGAGCCTGGCCGTTCAGCGTCGAGAGCACGGAGGCCGCCATCCCGGTGCGGAGGTTCATCAGCGTCCCGACGAGCGTGGTGGTTCCAACGTCGAAGGCGACGCCGTAGCAGTCGCCCGTCGTGTCGCCCGGCTCGATCGCCACCAGGTTCTCGCCCGCCAGCACCGCGGTGATGTGAAAGCCGGCCTCGCGCAGCACGGCCGGCAGCGTGCGCAGCACCGGGACGCCGGCCACCATGTCGTGCCCTTCCTCGGTCAGGGCTTCTTTCAGCCGCAGGACGTCGCTGCGCTGGTCCTCGAGCGACGGTTCGGCCAGCTCGAGGTAAATCTTGCGCACGTTGGGGTCGAGGATGACCAGGCGGCCGAGCCCCATGGTCGCGGCCTTGGGGACGCGCAGAAGCTGCGGCACCTCGCACACGATGTCGTCGTAGATGCGGGCCTGGCAGGAGAGCCGCCAGCCTTCGGCTATCTCGGCGGGGCGGAGCTGCCTGTGATCCGCCGTTTCGGGTTCAGGGAGTCCCTGGACGACGCGAACCTTGCACTTGCCGCACGTGCCACGCCCACCGCAGGTCGAGTCGATGGGCAGCCCGATCCAGTGCGCAGCGCTGAACAACGTGGTGCCCGGCGGCACTCGAGTGGTCCTATCGAACGGAAGGTATTTGACCTCGAGCTTGCGCTGGATCATTCAGTCGCGACTTTGGCGGCCGCCACCTCCGCGCGGTAGCTCGCGATCCACCGCATCGCGTACTCGTCGTGGCCGAGCAGGAGGTCGCCGGCCAGCACCGCGCGCCGGACCTCTGGCACCAGCGGGTTGGTGATCGCGCACGTAAGACCGGCGTGCATCGCCAGCGGAAGGAAGGCCGCATTCACCGTCGCGCGGTCGGGCAGCCCGAACGAGACGTTCGAAGCGCCGCACGTCATGTTGTTGCCAAGCACGTCGCGGATCAGGCGCATGGTCTCGAGCGTGATCACCCCGCACGTCGGATCGGCCGCGACCGTCATCGCGATCGGGTCGATGATCACGTCCTCTTGCGGGATTCCATAATCGGCGGCTCGCTCGATGATCCGCCGGGCCAGCGCGAGGCGTTCCTCGGGGACCATCGAGATGCCCGTCTCGTCGTTGGCCATGCCGATCACCGCCGCTCCGTGCTTCTTGACCAGCGGGAAGATGCGCTCCATGCGCTCTTCTTCGGCGGTCACGGAGTTGACCAGGGCCTTGCCCTCGTAGGCCGACAGCCCCGCCTCGAGAGCTTCGATGATCGAAGAGTCGATGCAGATGGGCAGGTCGCTGACCTCGCTCACCGCCTGGATGGCGGCCACCAGGAGTGCGGCCTCGTCGAGGGCGGGAATGCCGGCGTTGATGTCGAGCATGTTGGCGCCCGCGGCGGCCTGGGCGATCGCGTCGGAGCGAACTCGGTCCATCTTGCCTTCCTTCATCTCGGCGGCGAGGACCTTGCGTCCGGTCGGGTTGATGCGCTCGCCGATGATCACGAAGGGTCGGTCGCCGGAGACCACGATCTCGCGACCTCGCGAGCTGAGCCGAGTTTCCACGCCTAGCCTTTCTTCAGCGTCTCGTCGATCAGCTTCACGGCCTGCTCCAGCGCCTGCGCGCCCTGCGAAGTCCCGCTGCGGTCGCCGACCAGCAACTTGGCCATGCGTGTCGCCATCGAAGCGTCAGGCGCGTAGCTATCGGCGCCGACGTGCTTGGCATATTCCTCGGTCACCGGCGCGCCGCCGACCGCTATGTGAACCTTGTCCCTGAGCCCAGCTTTGGTGAGGGCTTCGATGTTGACCTTGAACATGGGCATCGTGGTCGTCAAAAAGGCGGAGAAGCCGACGACGTCCGGCTTGTGCTCTTCCACCGCCGCCACGAACTTCTCGGGGGGGGTGTTCACCCCCAGGTCGAAGACCTCGAAGCCCGCGCCCTCAAGCATGATCACGCAGAGGTTCTTACCGATGTCGTGGATGTCGCCCTTGACGGTGCCGATGACGTAGCGGCCGACCGGCTGGGCGCCGGTCTCGGCGATCAGAGGCCGGAGGATTACCAGCGCGCCCTGCATGGCGCGGGCGGCGATCAGCATCTCGGGGACGAAGAAGTCACCCTTCTCGAAGCGCCTCCCGACCTCTTCGAGGGACGGGATCAGGGCCTTGAAGAGGATGTCCATCGGGTCCATGCCGAGCTTCAGGCCCTCCTCGGTGAGCGCTTTCACCTCGGGCGCGTGTCCGTTCAGCGTGTGTTCGAACAGCTCGGCCCGGATCTCTTCTTCTCGGCTCATCGTGCTCTTAAGCCCCTTACCCTAGCCCGCTGCCTTGTGCGCTGCGCGCGGTGCCGA
>Ga0209880_1000200_pt1 | contig 14215 bp, 16 predicted proteins | sample PersoiDNA2013191_FD_185803 | JGI IMG/M metagenome (GOLD analysis project Ga0209880, IMG submission 185803) | Permafrost soil microbial communities from the Arctic, to analyse light accelerated degradation of dissolved organic matter (DOM) -... | ecosystem: Environmental > Terrestrial > Soil >... | reverse complement strand
GCCCTGCTCCTGAACATGGCGGGGTTCGGGTCGGCGGAGCACGATCTGTTCGCCTTCGCGGGCTTCGATGGGCTGGGCGCGGTGTTGAAGGTCGACCTCGACACGTTCCGCGCGGCCGTTGCCCGGGCGGCCGGCCGCCTCCTGGTCACGCCGACCGACCTCGTGATCGAGACGTGGTGGGAGCAGGCCCGAACGCTCCGCGACGAATGACGGTCGCCGTGGCCGTGCCGGGCCGTTCGCGCGGCCGGTGGTCGCCAGCTTCGGTCGCGGTCGGGTTGGCCACGATCCTCACCCTCGTCGGCATCGCGGTCGGACTGTTCTTCAACCCGATCTGGGTCGCGTTCGAGCAGGACCGCACCCACGCGGATCTCTGGACAGGCTACCCGTCCCAGACGGTGCATGCGGTCACGGACGCGGTCCTCCGCGAGGTCTACCTGGGTCCGGGGACCTTCACCCAGTCCGTCGACGGCGCGCCGGTCTTCAACGATCGCGAGCGCGCCCACATGGCCAACGTGCATGGGATCGTCGTCGCGTTCTTCGGGCTCGTCCTTGCCGCCGCAGCGGTCCTGGTGGCCGGCGGGATCCGGTCCCGCGGCGCGGGCTGGTTCTGGCGCGCAGTCGCCCGGGGCGCAGCGATCCTCGCCGTCGGCGCGGTCGTCGTCGGCATTGCGTTCGCGCTCGTCTTCGACCAGGCGTTCACGCTCTTCCATGACCTCTTCTTCGCGTCCGGGACGTGGAGCTTCGATCCGGCCACCGACCGGCTGGTCCAGCTCTTCCCGTACGACTTCTGGACGGAGACGAGCGTGGCCATCGCCGTCGTCGGCCTGCTCCTCACCGTCGCCACCTGGGCATTCGCCCGCCGCCGGACGGGACAGAGGCAGGCCTGAAGTGCTGCTGCGCGGGATCCCCGTGGCGCGACTCCTGGGCACGGAGATCCGCGTGCACCTCTCGTGGACGCTGATCGCCGCCTTCCTCGTCGCGTCGCTCGGCGCCGTGGACCTGCCGGGACGGTATCCGAGCTGGCCTGCCGGCGTCGCGTGGGTCGTGGCCATCGCGGCCGGGATCGGCTTCTTCGCCTCGGTGCTGCTCCACGAGCTCGCGCACCTCGCGGTGGGGCGCCGCGCGGACGCGGCCCCGCCATCGGTGACGCTCCTGCTCTTCGGCGGCGTCGCGCCCGCGGAGCGGGGCGCCCGCTCGGCCGCGTGGGAGGCGGCGATCGCCATCGCGGGACCGCTGGCGAGCATCGCGATCGGCTCGGCCGCCCTGGGCGCAGCTGCAGCGATCGGCGCTCCTCCGACATCCGGTGTCGCCGCCCAGGCGCTCGGGGAGGCGCTCGCGGTCGTCGGGTTCCTCAGCTGCTTCGTCGGGCTGGTGAACCTCGCGCCGGTCTTCCCGCTCGACGGCAGCCGCCTCCTCCGCGCGCTGGCATGGCAACTGACCGGGGAGGAGAGCCGAGGCACGCGCGTGGCCGGCCTGGCGGGGCGCCTCCTGGGCATCGGACTGATGGGCGGGGGCGTGCTCCTTGCCTTCAGCGGCGATCTCGTCGACGGGTTCTTCGTGGGCATGCTGGGCTGGTTCGTCCGGGGGTCCAGCGGTGCCCAGGCTCGCCAGGAGGTCCTGGAGGGCCTCATCGCGGACGCCACGGTCGGCGACGCCATGGAGCAAGACCTCCCCGCGGTGCCGCCCCAGGTGACGCTCGACACGTTCGCGGCCGTGCTCTCCGGCAGGGACAGCGCGTCCCTCGTCCGGGTCATGGCCGGCGACCGTCTCGTGGGGCTGGTCGGACAGCGCGAGCTTCGGCGCACAGGGCGCTCCGCCTGGCAACGGACGCAGGCGTCGTTCGCCATGACGCCCGCCGATTTGCTTCCCGCTGCCGCGCCCGGCGACGGGTTGCGGTCCGCCGCCGCGCGTCTCCAGGCGGCAGGCGTCGATGGCCTGCCCGTGATCGACGACGGACAGCTCGTCGGGATCCTGACCCGTCACGGGATCGGTCGGTTCGTCCACGCCCGATCGCTGCAGGCACGGCCAGCCCGGTGAACGAGCTGCTCCCCCTCGAGGATGCCCGCGCCCAGGTGCTGGCCGCGATCCCGGCTGCGCTGCCCGCCGAGATGGTCGCCCTCTCCAATTCCCTCGGGCGCGTGCTGGCCGCGGACGTGGTGGCCGCGACCGACCTGCCGCCCTGGGACAACTCCGCGATGGACGGGTACGCGATCCGCGCCGCGGACGTCGCCGGCGCAACGGAGGCCGCTCCCGTGCTGCTGCGCGTCGCCGGCGAGGTGGCCGCCGGGAGCGCGTCGGAGACGGCCGCGCTCCCTGGCCGCGCCCTCCGAATCGCGACTGGCGCCCCGATGCCGCCCGGCGCGGACGCGGTAGTTGCCGTGGAGCAGACGACGCCGCTCGGGGCGGATGGGTCCGCCGGACCGCGCGGCCGTGAAGCCACGGGGCCGCTCCCCGCGCGGATTCGCGTCCACGAGGCGACGCTGCCCGGCAGGAGCGTCCGGCGCCGCGCGAGCGATCTCCAGCTCGGGCGTGTCGTCCTGGCGGCGGGACGCGCGATCGGCCCGGCCGAGCTGGCCATCATCGCCGCGGGCGGCGTCGCGCGCGTGGCGGTCCACGCACGTCCGCGGGTCGCGGTCCTGTCCACGGGCGACGAGCTCCGCCGTGCCGGCAGCGACCTGGGCGCCGCCGGCATCCCGGACTCGAACGGGCCGGCGCTCGTGGCGCTCTGCGCGGCGGCCGGCGCCGAGGCGCGCCACCTGGGCATCGCGCCGGATCGGCTGGAACCCACGTTGGAGCTCCTGCGGTCGGCGATCGTCGATGCCGATCTCGTCATTGTCAGCGGTGGCGTCTCCGTCGGCCCGTACGACGTCGTGCGCGGCGCATTCGCGCAGGTCGGGACCGTGGACCTCTGGCGCGCCGCGATCCAGCCGGGCAAGCCGTTCGCGTTCGGCACCGCCCCGCGCGGCGAGCATCGGCCCGGTCCGCCCGTGCTCCTCTTCGGGCTGCCGGGCAACCCGGTGTCCGTCTTCGTGACCTTCGAGGTGTTCGTGCGGCCGGCACTGCGCCGCCTCGCCGGCCGCACGCAGGCCGCGCTGTTGCGCCCAGTCGACGCGGCGGTCCTCGAGGAAGCGGTCACGAAGTCGATCGGCCGGCGGACCTTCCTGCGGGTGGCGGCGCTCCGCGACGCGGCCACGGGGGCGCCCGTCCGCGATGCGGCTGGTCGCGTCCGGGTCGCCCTGGCCGGCGGCCAGGAGAGCCACCAGCTCTCGGCGCTCGCAGCCGCCGACGGCCTCGCGGTCGTGCCAGAATCGGTGGCCAGCCTGCCGGCTGGTGCAGGGGTCGAGCTCTGGTGGCTCGATCGCCCCTGACGGCGGGCGCGAAACCGGGCCGGCGCCGGCACGCAACCGGGCAGCTCCCGGGCACGGAGGTGGCATGGACGAGCGATCGCAGCCCAGGGCGGGTCGCCGCCGGCTGACCCACGTGGATCGCGGCGGGCGGCCGCGGATGGTGGACGTCTCCGCGAAGCTGCCCACGGCGCGCCGCGCGGTCGCCGAGGCGGAGGTCGTCTGCAGCCAGGAGACCCTGAGTCTCGTCATCGACGGCCGCGGCCCCAAGGGCGACGTGCTGACGGTCGCGGAGCTCGCCGGCGTCATGGGCGGCAAGCGAACGGCCGACCTCATCCCGCTCTGCCACCCGCTGGCGCTGACCGACCTCGTCGTCTCGATCACGCCGGATCGGGCCGCCTCCGCCCTGCGCGTCCGTGCCGAGGCAGCCACGGTGGGGCCGACCGGAGTGGAGATGGAGGCCCTCGTGGCAGCGAGCGTCGCGGCCCTGACCGTCTACGACATGGTCAAGGGCGTCGAGAAGGGCGTGGAAATCCGTCACGTTCGGCTCGTGAGCAAGGTCGGCGGCAAGTCGGGCGAGTGGCGTCGCGAGGGATCGGAGGCCACGTCGGCGCCGGCCGCCCCGCCCGCGGGTGCGCCGATCGGCGGCTTCGTTCCCACCCAGCCGCCCGTGGTCCGGCCGAAGGGGATGCGCGGCCCGGCGCGGGCCGGCGGGATCCGTCGGCCGGGGCGCCGAACGGGACCCTGACGATGGCAGCGGGGTCTCGGACGGCCTTCGTCCTGACCATCAGCGACCGCGGCTCGACCGGCGAGCGGGAGGATACGTCCGGCGAAGGGATCGCCGCGCGCCTGGCCACCCTCGGGTTCGTCGTCGAGCGCGAGATCATCCCGGACGAGCGCCGGCGGATCGAGTCGATGCTGGTAGCCGCAGCGGCGCGACACCCGCTGGTCGTGACCACCGGCGGGACCGGCCTGACATCCCGCGACGTGACGCCGCAGGCGACCCTCGCGGTGATCGACTACGAGGTGCCCGGCTTCGCGGAGGCGATGCGGGCCGACGGCCGCACGAAGACGCCGATGGCGATCCTCTCCCGGGCGGTCGTTGGCGTGCGCGGGCAGACCCTCATCGTCAACCTCCCGGGCAGCCCGCGCGCCGCGCTGGAATCGTTGGCCGTCCTCGAGCCCGTCCTGGATCATGCGCTCGAGACGCTCCGCGGTCCGCACGATCACGCGGGGTGGGGGAGCGACGAAGGGATGACGCGCTGACGTAGCGCGCCCGCGGATGCCGCCGTCATGCGTCTCCCGCGTCATGCGTCTGCCGGCCGGCGGCCGGTGCTACGATCGCCGCGTGGTGGCAGCCCCCGCCCTCGGCCGACTCACCGACGACCAGCGCGCGATCCGCGATGCGGTGCGGACGCTCGCGCGCGATCGCGTCGCGCCGCGCGCCGCCGAGATCGACCGGAGCGCCGAGTTCCCGGAGGACCTGCGGGTGCTCCTCGCGGAGCAGGGAATCCTGGGCCTGCCCTTCCCGGAGCGCCACGGCGGCCTGGGTGCCGACCTCCTGACCGTCTGCCTGGCGATCGAGGCGCTGTCCGCCGCGTGCGCGACGACCGGCTTGATCCTTGCCGTCCAGGTGCTCGGCGCGCTGCCCCTCCTCCTCGCCGGGTCCGAGGAGCAGCTCGGCCGCTTCGTGCCGGGACTGGCGTCGGGGCGCGACCTGATCGCCTTCGCCCTGACCGAGGCCGACGCGGGCTCCGACGCGGCGGCGATCCGGACCCGCGCGGTGCGCGACGGAGAGACGTACGTGATCTCCGGCGGGAAGCGCTTCATCAGCCACGGGAGCGTGGCGAGCCTCGTGACGGTCTTCGCCGTGACGGATCCGGAGGCGGACCGGCACCGCCGGATCTCCGCGTTCGTCGTCGAGACGGCCAGTCCGGGCTTCTCCGTGAGCCGGCTCGAGCACAAGATGGGGATTCGCGGCTCGCCGACCGCAGAGCTCGCCTTCGATGAGGTACGCGTGCCCGCCGCCAACCTGCTTGGTGCAGAGGGCGACGGGTTCGGCCTTGCCATGCGGACGCTGGACAGGTCCCGGCCGGGCATCGCGGCGCAGGCCGTAGGGATCGCCCAGGGGGCGCTGGACGTGGCAGTCGCGTACGCTGGCCAGCGGCGCCAGTTCGGCAAGGTGATCGGCGAGTTCCAGCTGGTCCAGGGGCTCCTGGCGGACATGGACGCCCGGACCGAGGCCGCGCGCCAGCTCCTGTACACCGCCTGCGAGGAGATCGAGCGTGGTGCGCCGGACGCCGGTCGGTGGTCGGCGCTGTGTAAACTCGTGGCCGGGGACGCGGCGATGGCCGTGACCACCGACGCGGTCCAGGTGCTGGGCGGCTATGGCTACGTCGACGACTTTCCGGTGGAGCGGATGATGCGCGACGCGAAGATCACGCAGCTCTACGAGGGGACGCAGCAGATCCAGCGACTCGTCATCGCCCGGGCGCTCCTCGCCCGCAAGCCCTAGACCCCAAGCGTTCGGTTCACGCAGGGAGAGAGCCAGATCGTGCGGATCGTGGTGCTCGTGAAACCGGTGCCGGACCCCGGTGAGGAACGTCTGGGCGACGACGGACGCCTTGATCGCTCGGTCACCGCCGTGATCAACGGCAACGACGAATACGTCCTGGAGGCCGCGCTCAAGCTCGTGGAGGCCCATGGGGGAGAGGTGACGCTCCTGTCCATGGCGCCGGCCGGCATCACCGATCCCATCCGCAAGGCGCTCGCGATGGGCGCGACGCGCGCCGTGCTCGTGAGCGATCCCGCCCTCGCCGGCGCGTGCTCGTGGTCCACGACGCAGGTCCTGGCGGCCGCGCTGCGCACCCTCGAGTACGACCTCGTGCTGGCGGGGGCCGATACATCCGACGGGGGCGGCGGGGTCGTCGCGGCCGGCGTCGCAACGCTCCTGGGTCTCCCATACCTGTCCCACGCTCGCCGGATCGAGCCCCTCGATGGCGGCGTGCGCGTGGAACGCCTGAGCGCCGCCGGCCACGACGTCCTGGAAGCGACCCTGCCCGCGGTCGTGGTGGGGACCCAGCTCCTGGGTGAGCCGCGCTACCCGTCCCTCCGGGGGATCATGGGCGCCCGCGCGAAGGAGATCGCGGTCCGCACGCTCGCGGAGATCGGGCTCGCCGACCGCCCGGTGGGAGGCGCCCACGCCACCACGGCGCTGCTCGCCGCGCGCCAGCCGGCGCCGCGTGGCTCCGGGCGCGTGGTCCGCGATCCGGACCCGGTCGCCGCCGCCTCCGCGATCGTCGACTTCCTGGTCGAACGGCGCGCTCTCTGATGGGCGGCGGGATCTGGGTCGTCGGTGAGGTCGATGCGGCGGGCGCCCTCACGAAGGTTTCCGGGGAGGCGGCAACGGCCGCGCGCGCCCTCGGCGACGCCGGTGGTCGGGAGGTGACCGGCGTCGTCGTCGCAGTCGAGCCCGACGGGGCGGCGGCGAGCCTGGCGGCCTTCCTGCCGACCGTGCTGGCGGTCCGTGCCGCGGAGATGGCGGACCGCGCGGCCGCGGCCGTCGTGGCCGCCCGGATCGTCGCGCTCGCGGCAGCCGTGCAGGAGCGCCCCGCGTACTTCGTGTTGAGCGCGAAGCCGGACGGTCGAGATCTCGCCGGAATGCTCTCGGCGTTGCTGGAGATCGGCGTCCTCGTCAACGCCACCGGGCTCACGTGGGATGCGGCCGCGGACAGCGTGCCGGCCGGCCCGCGGGTGGAGATGCAGCCGTTTGGCGGGCGGGTCCTGACCAGCAGCGGCTTCACCGGGGAGCGCGGGATCATCCTTCTCCGGCCGAACATGGTCACGGCTGAACCGCTGGCGCAACCCGGCAGCGTGGAAGAATGCGCGCCCGGGGAAGTCGTCGACCTGCCGCTGGTCCGCGTCATCGAGCGCGTGATCACCGAATCTCCCGGCCCGAGCATCGAGGAGGCACGGGTGATCGTGGCCGGCGGCCGGGGCGTCGGCGGTCCTGACGGATTCGCGGGCCTTCGGGAGCTCGCCGGCCTGCTGGGCGGGGCCGTCGGCGCGTCGCGGGCCGCGGTGGACGCCGGCTGGATCGACTATGCAACCCAGATCGGCCAGACTGGCAAGACCGTGAAGCCCGCCGTCTACCTCGCCTTCGGCGTCTCGGGCGCCATCCAGCACAAGGTTGGGATGCAGACGGCGGAGACGATCATCGCGGTCGACCGCGACCCGGACGCGCCGATCGGCGAGTTCGCGGACCTCTTCGTTATCGCGGACCTGGCGGCCGTGGTCCCGGCGCTCGCCGCGGCGCTCCGCGCCCGGGCCGGCTAGCAGGCGGCCCACGATGCCCAGTCAGCTCCTCCTGGCGATCCCGCTCGTCCTGTTCGCGCTCCTGGCAGTCACCTTCCTGCTCGTCCTGCGGCGGGCCGGCCGCGTCGTCGCCGCGACCCGCGCGATGGACGCCTTCCGGCACACGGCAGGCGACCTGGCGGCGCGGACCGCCGCCAGCCTCGCCGGGGCCGGCGAGCGGATCGACGCCGTCCGCCGCGGGCAGGTGGCGCCGGATACGGTCGGCGAGACGCTGGACGTGGCCCGCGACGCGATGGAGCGCTACCGGGCCGAGGCGGAGGCGCTGGTCGCGCCGACCGGGTACGACCCGCTCCGGGTGCGGCTCGCCGAGGAGATGGGGCGCGCCGCGCGCGCGCTCCAGATGGTGGGGCACGGATGCGCGACGCTGGCGGCGGCCAGCGGCGGCCGTGCTCGCGAGGCCGAAGGCCAGACCGCGATCAAGCGCGGCTACCTCAACGTCCTGCATGCCCGCGATGCGGTCGTCGAGATCGGGACGAACCTGCGCTCGTCCCGGCCCTCGCCGACATCGCCACGCTGGTTCAGCGACCGCTCAGCGGACTGATCCGGCGCCGCGGGCGGCCGGCTCTGGCGTCCGGGCCGCCCCCGAGAGGCCGCTATATCGTGGTATCGTGCGCCAACACCACAAGATGTAGTGGTCACGAGCGGAGGAGCTGCCAGTGCGCTGCCCGCAGTGCGAGTCGCGTGACTCCCGGGTCGTGGACTCGCGCGACCTCGACGATGCCGCGACGATCCGGCGCCGTCGTGAGTGCTCCTCCTGCGGCGCGCGCTTCACGACCTACGAGCGAGTCGAGGCCGCCCGGCTCATGGTGATCAAGCGCGACGGGGTCCGCCAGGAGTTCGACCGCGACAAGCTGGCGGCCGGGCTTCGCAAGGCCCTGACGAGGCGGCCGGTCCCGGACGGTTCGGCCGAGCGGGCGGCCGACGAGATCGAGATGGCGCTGCGCGCGGGCGGGACCACGGAGGTGGACTCGGCCCGGGTGGGCGAGCTGGCGATGGAGAAGCTTCGGGCGCTCGACCACATCGCCTACATCCGCTTCGCCAGCGTCTACCAGAGCTTCGAGGACCTGGCCACGCTCAAGCGCGAGGTGGATTCGCTCTTCGCCCAGCGCGAGATCGACCCGGAGCTGGCGCGATGAGCGTCCTGGCCGACCGGGACATCCGGGCGCAGCTGGAGTCGGGGCGCGTGCGGATCGAGCCGTACGATCCGGTCGACCTCCAGCCGAGCTCCGTTGACCTCCACCTTGATCGGAGCTTCCGGGTCTTCCGCAACAACCGGTATGCGTACATCGACGTCCGCCAGTCGCAGCCCGGCCTGACCGAGCTCCTGTCGATCACGGACGACGAGCCGTTCATCCTCCACCCGGGCGAGTTCGTGCTGGGCCAGACACTCGAATGGGTGGAGCTGCCGGACGACCTGGTGGCGCGCCTCGAAGGCAAGAGCAGCCTGGGGCGACTGGGGCTCCTGATCCATTCGACCGCGGGCTACGTGGACCCGGGCTGGAAGGGCAACCTGACGCTCGAGCTCTCGAACGTCGCGAGCTTGCCGATCGCGCTCTACCACGGCATGAGGATCGGCCAGATCAGCTTCTTCCAGATGTCGAGCCCGGTCGAGCGGCCGTATGGCAGTGCCGGGCTCGGGTCGAAGTACCAGGGCCAGAGCGAACCCACCGCATCCGCGTTCCACCGCGACTTCACGACCGGGCGTCGCCGCGGCCCGGATTCGTCCGGCTGACGGCGATCGCGTGGCGCTCAACGACGCGGTCCACTGGTCGGCCGATCTCGGCGCCGGCGTGCGCGTCGCGCTGGTCCAGGCCGGGGCGTTCCGCTCGGACGCCGGCGCCCTCTTCGGACCGGTGCCGCGGGTCCTGTGGGGGAAGCTCGTTGCCGACGAGATCGACGCCGAGGGCCGCCTCCTCCAGGCGCTCAACTGCCTGCTGATCGAGACGCCGGCCGGCCGCGTCCTCGTGGAGACCGGGATCGGAGAACGGCTGGACGAGCGGGGCCGGACGTGGCGTGCCCTCCAGGGCGAGCCGATCGTTCCAACGCTCCTGCGGGCCGGCTTCGACCCGGCCAGCGTGGACATCGTGGCGCTGAGCCACCTCCACTACGACCACGCTGGCGGTCTCCTCCGCGCGGACGGGACCCGCGCCTTCCCGCGCGCCCGGATCGTCGCGCAGCGGGCGGAGTGGGAGATCGCGCTGGACGCGAACCCGCGGATCGTCGCCTCGTACGACCAGCCGGAGCTGCACCTGGTCCACGCATGGGGCGACGCGGGAGCCGCCGACGGCGAGGTGGAGCTGCTGCCGGGCGTCTGGGCCGTTCCCACGGGCGGGCACACCGCGGGCCACCAGGCGATCGTCGTGCGGGCGCCGGGCCGGACGCTCGCGTTCCTTGGCGACATCGCGATGCGCCGCTGGTCGGCCAACCCGCGCTGGATCCCGGCCTTCGATGACTTCCCACTCGACTCGGTGGCGCAGAAGGCAACGCTGTTCGCCCGCGCGGCCGAGGAGCGCTGGACGGTGGTCCTGTCGCACGAGCGCGAGCGGCCCGTGGGACGCCTGGTGGCCGATCGCGACCGCTTTGCCTGGGAGCCGCTGGTCTAGGGTGCCCCCGTCGCGGGTTGGCCGGTGGCCGGCGCGGGCGGTGATGCCGGGCGCTCCGGCCCAAGGCCGACGAGCGCGAGGTTGGCGGCGGCGGTCTCCGCGTCGACGGGCCCCTGGACGATCGCCCGGATGATCCCGTTCGCGTCCAGGAAGACCTGCGTCGGAAGGCCGTAGACCCGGTAGCGCCTGAAGACGTCGCCGGCCAGGTCGGCCGCAACCGTGTACTCGAGGCCGTACTTCGCAGCGTATGCGCGCACGTCGTCGACCGTCGATTCCTGGACGCTCACGGCCACGAGCGCCAGTCCGCGGGCGCGGTAGGCGGCGAAGGTCTCGCGGAGGACCGGTGTCTCGGCCTGGCACGGCGGGCACCAGCTCGCCCAGAAGCTGATCCAGACGGGATGGCCGCGAAGGTCGGCGAGGCGAACGGGGGCGCCGGCCAGGTCGAGCAGGGGGGCCGGGCTGCCGTCGGTGCCGAGGATCTGGAGCTCCGGGGCGCGGTCACCGACGCGGAGCCCCTCGACTGCCGGCCCGATGGCGAACTGCGTTGGCTGCGGGGCGATCCCCGGGGCCGGCAGCGCAGCGATCGGCACGGTCACCACGGCGAGGATCGCGGCGACGATCACGACGGTCCCGAGCGCGGTGGCGAGCTGACGGCCGGTGAACGGCCCGATCAGGCCGCGGCGTGTTTCGGCCGGCTCCGGCGGCTCGGGCGGATCGAGGCGCGGGGCGTCGGGCATGACGTCTAGACGCCGGGCGCGAGGCGCGCCAGGAGCGTCAGCCAGTCGAACAGCATGGCGAAGCCGATCACGACCACCAGGAGGCCGCCGACGAGGCTGACGGCGCGCCCGTGGCGGACCAGCGGCCGGATGACCGCCGGCGCCCGGTCGTAGACGATCGCGAGCGCCACGAACGGGAGGCCAAGGCCCAGGCTGTACGAGAAGAGGAGGAGGCCGCCCTGGAGCGTCTGCCCGGACGACGCGGCCACGGTGAGGATGCCACCCAGGATGATCCCGATACACGGGGTCCAGCCGACCGCGAAGACGACCCCGAGCCCGAACGACGCGAGCCAGCCGCCGCGCCCGCCGACGAGGCGTCCTCCCAGTCGCTCCCCGAAGCCCGGGCCGCGACTCCCGTCGAGCCGGCCACCGAACGAGATCGTGCCGCTCGCACGGGCAAGCTCGCCGGCCGCGCCGGCCTCCAGGGGACGCCAGGTTCGCTGGAGCACGCGCTGGATCGTCGGCACGGTCAGGATGCCGGCGAGATTGAGCCCCATCACGATGAGCAGGAGGCCGCCGATCATTCGGAGCGTCGGCAGGAGGTCGTAGAGACCGCCGCCGATGAGGGAGGCACTGACGCCGAGGAACGTGAAGACTGCCGCGAACCCCAGCACGTACGCCAGCGCGTGGCGGACCGCCAGCCAGCGGGACGAGCCAGCGGCGGCCGCATCCTCCCCCCGGACCACGGCCACGACGGTCAGCTGCGCGAGGTACGCAGGGACCAGCGGCAGCACGCATGGCGAGATGAAGCTGATGATGCCGGCCCCGAAGGCGAGCAGGAGGGTGAGGTCAGAGGCGGGCATGCGGTCAGGAGCCCCCGCCGTCGAGCGCATCGGCCAGGAAGGTTCGGACGGGACCGGCCCGGAGGGCCAGCGGCAGCCGGCGACCGTCGAATTCCAGCACCGGGATCTGCTCGAAGAGCTCACGCTCCGCCGCGGGATCGTCGGTGATCCGGCGCTCGACGAGCGCGGGGGTCCGAAGTCCCACCGCGGCGCGCTCGGCGAGCAGCGCATGGACCAGCGTGCGCGCGTCGTCACACAGGTGGCACCCGTCGCCGCGCCACAGCACGAGATCGGGGAGGGGAGTGGGGATTGCCGCCGGATCCATCCCCGGCGATTGTACGGCGGAGTACGGCGGAGTCCGCCCGGCCGGGTGGAGTACGATCGATGCCCGCGCCCCCGTAGCTCAGTGGATAGAGCGAGGCCGTCCTAAGGCCTGCGTCGGCGGTTCGAATCCGTCCGGGGGCGCCACGAGCAAAGTCGGCGGCGCGAAGAACGGGAGTGCTGCCGGCACGATCTCAACCGAAGCGAAGGCGCGTTGCTGGGTTGTGACCCGTTGCACGAGCATCTTGACGAGTTCCTTCAGCTGCTCGGGCGAGGCGCTATCGATGGCCGCGTCGAGCGATGCGACGACCCCGGCAACCTGGTCGAAGGTGACCACCTTGTCCGTCTCGGGCAGCAGCGCGAGATGTGCGCGGGTTTCCTCCATCTTCGCTCGGTATTCGGCCTCCGAAATGTCGCCCCACTCGAACTGGGTCTTCAGCCGACTGAGGCGAGTCTCGAGTCGCGCCCGTGCGTCGTCCGCAGCGCCGCGCGACGGGAGGGTCAGGCGACGACGCAACTCTTCGCGAGCGCCTTCGACTGCGGCCGGCGGCAGCAGCATCTGCCGTAGGCGGGCGAGAAGGGCCGTCTCGGCCTCGTCGGCCGGGATGGACTTGGCGTCGCAGCGGCGGCAGAGGTAGTAGCGCCATTCCAGGCCGCGCGAGTTCCGCGTCTGACCGTGGAGTTTTGCTCCGCAGGCACATTCGATGATCCCCGAGAGGAGGTAGGTGCGCCGCTTCGAGGACCGTCGGTCTTTGCCGGTCGACCGAGCGTCGATCGCCTTGCGGGCGGTGGCCCAGACCGCTTCATCGAGGATTGCGGGGTGTCGACCGGGGTGTTCCTCCGCGCCACGACGGTAGACGACGAACCCCAGGTAGAAGCGGCCGCGGCGGACGATGTCCTTGACAGCATCGGCCGCCGACACGTGCTCCTCGCCGGTGCCGGGCTGACGGGTCGCGGCGTCGCACCGCTTGCGGCGGTGGAGCGCATGTCGTCATCCACGACAAGGCCATGGACGCGCCGCGGTACGATGGACCGACACCTATGTCAGAAGACGGCCTAGCCCCGGCGGTCGGCTTGCCGATCGCCTTTCTACTTGTTCTGGTCAACGGCTTCTTCGTCGCCGCCGAGTTCGCGATCGTCAAGGTCCGCCAGACTCGGCTCGCCGAGCTCGCCGCTCACGGCAACGCGACCGCCCGCCTGGCGCAAGCGATCGTGGGCCGTCTCGACACGTCCCTCGCGGCGACGCAACTCGGGATCACGATGGCCAGCCTCGGTTTGGGCTGGATTGGCGAGCCGGCCGTCGCCTCGGTCATCGAGTCGCCGCTCCATGGCGCACTCGGGCTGCCAATCGAAGCGGTCGAGGTCATCGCCTTCGGCCTCGGCTTCGCGCTCATCACCGTCCTCCACATCACGCTCGGCGAGCTCGCCCCCAAGTCGATCGCGATCCTTCGGCCGGAGGGCACGACGCTCGCCGTGACGTGGCCGCTGCGGGTGTTCACGACCGTCATGTGGCCGGCGATCTGGGTCCTCAACGGGACCGCGAACCTGATGCTCCGGGTCATCGGCATCCGGCCCGCGTCCGAATCCGAACTTGCGCACTCCGAGGAGGAGCTCCGACTCCTGCTGGCCTCGAGCGGCGAGCACGGCGTCATCGACCCGATCGAGCAGGAGCTCGCGAGCCGGTCACTCGTCCTCGGCGAGCTCTCGATCCGGGAGGTCATGGTCCCGCGGACCGGGATGGATGCCCTGCCGGCAGATGCCTCGCTCGCGGAGGCCAGGCGGACAGCCATCCAGGCTGGTCGCAGCCGCCTGCCCGTCTATCGCGGATCGGTCGACGACGTCATGGGCTACGTCGAGTGGACCGACCTCTTCGTATCCGGAGAGGAAACCTGGGCCGAACGGGTCCGATGGATGCCGGTGCTGCCCGAGAGCCTCAGTGCGTCGGTCGCCCTCGGCCGACTGCGGGAGGCCAACGCGGAACTGGCCCTTATCCTCGACGAGTACGGCGGCACGGC
>Ga0209880_1000197_pt1 | contig 14251 bp, 15 predicted proteins | sample PersoiDNA2013191_FD_185803 | JGI IMG/M metagenome (GOLD analysis project Ga0209880, IMG submission 185803) | Permafrost soil microbial communities from the Arctic, to analyse light accelerated degradation of dissolved organic matter (DOM) -... | ecosystem: Environmental > Terrestrial > Soil >... | reverse complement strand
CGACTCCGCCGTGAGCTGCGCCTCCACCAGCTCGAACTCGTGAGACAGCGGCGCCAGGTGCAGGAGCTCGTGGACCGGGATGTCCTGTTCGATGGAGCCGAGGATCATCCGGGTCGGCGAGATCAGCTCGTCCACGCCGAGATGCTTGAAGAGCGGCTCGTTCTTCGGGTTGTTGACCCGGGCGATCGTCTTCGGCACCGCGAAATGGTGCTTGGCCATCTGGCAGATCACGAGGTTGTCCTCGTCGTCGCCGGTGACCGCCGCCACGACGTCCGCCCGGTTCGCGCCCGCGTCCGCGAGGGCGCTTCCTTCGCAGCCGTCCTTCGCGACGACGATCGAGCCGATCTCATCGGCGATCTGCTCGGCGCGGCCGCGATCCTTCTCCATGAGCACGACTTCGTGGCCAGACTCGGAGAGTTCGCGGGTCAGGTAGTAGCCAACTTTCCCGCCGCCCACCACCAGGACAAACATCCTCAGTCCTCCCCGTGCCCGGCGGTCGCGCCGGCTCCGATGGGCGCGTGGTCATGCTCGGCCCCGGGGCGGACCGACGGCTCGCTCCCTTCCGGGAGCCCCATCGCGGCGAGCAGCGCATCGGCGACCATCGTGGTGCGGCAGACAGTCCCGATCCCCAGCTCGGCGTACGCCTGCGCGCGCATCGGGTCGTTGACCTTCGCGTAGACCTTCCCGATCAGCAGCGCCTCGCGGGCCAGCTGCGCCGCCAGGATGTTCCGGTTGTCGCCCTCGGTCAGGGCCAGGAAGATGTCGGCCCCGTCCGCGCCCGCGCGCCGCAGCGCGTCCTCGTCCGTGCCGTCACCCCGCACGGCCTCCCCACCGAAGGTAGCGGGCAGCCGGTCAAAGGACCGCGTCAGGAGGTCGATGACGATGACGTCGTGGCCCGAGGCATCGAGCGATGCCGCGAGAAGCCCGCCGACCCGACCGCAGCCGATGATGACCGCTTTCATGCGTGGATCTCCCCTGGTATCGGCTCGCGCACCACCCACACGGCGCACGGCGCGTTCTTGAGGACGTAGGGCACAGTGCGCCCGATCGCGAAGTCCCCGCCGAACCGCTTGCGATACGGGAGGCCCACGACCAGCAGGTCCGCTTCTCGCTCCACCGTCTCGTCGACGATCGCGGCACCCACGTCGCGGGCCTGGACCAGGACGGGCTCGAGCTTCCCGCGGAGGTGCTCTGCGATCGCCTCGGCTGTGTCGAGCACCCGCTGGGCGCTCTCCGAGCGGTCAGCGACGTTGGCGTCGAGGGGGAGCGTCCAGTCGATCTCGACGACGTGGATGGCCACGACCTCGGCCTTCGTCGCGCGGGCCGTCTCGACTACGAGCCGCACGATCCGCTCGTCGCAGGGGCCGCCATTGAGGGCAACGACGACGCGGGAGAATAGCGGGATGGGCTTGACGGCCACGGGGTGGGGATGACCTCCGGGTCAGCGATTCCGGACCCGGAGATACGGGCCGCGACGGGTGAAATCCGCCACCGGGAACGATACCACCGGGTCGTGCGACCGGCGCTCGCCAGCCTGTTCAACCTCCGGGTTCGTCCGGTGGGGTGTGCGAATCCAGGCGCCCGCGGCGCTCGAAGATGGCCGGCTCCTCGCCCCGGTACGGGACGTTCGTGATGACGGTGTTCGGGCGGCCCAGCAGCGCACGACGGAGCTGGTTCGTCGACTGGTTGTACAGCATCCGTTCCCACCAGTGGCGCGGGACGTACTCGGGGATGACCACGAACGTGATCGGCGCATCCTTGTCCGGCGTCCAGGCCTGGTCCAGCACGTCCAGGTAGGCGAGGAACGGCCCGGTCAGCGCGCGGTACGGTGACTCGACGACGACCAGCGCGACGCCGGGCACCTGGCGCGCCCACTGCTCGCGGACAGATTCCGCGTACACGTGGTCATCGACGACGAGGACGGCTCGTATGTCGGCGGAGATCGCCCGGCCCACGTTGACCGCCTGGACGACCGACCGGCTCAGCCCGTTGATCGGGACGACCACTCGTTCCTCGCGGTGCAGTGGCGAGATGACCTGGTCCGGGCGCAGCGCGAGCTCGCGGCTGGATGTCGCGTACTGCCGATGAATGAACCAGAAGAGCAGCACGAGCACCGGGATCAGGACAAGGACGAGCCATGCTCCACCGGCGAACTTCACGCTCGAGACCACCAGGAGGACGACGAGGGTCAGGAGGCCGCCGAACGCGTTGATCGCCGCCCGCCACCACCAGCCCGACCCGCGGTCGGCGATCCAGTGGCGGACCATCCCGATCTGCGAGAGCGTGAAGCAGACGAAGACGCCGACCGAGTAGAGCGGGATGAGGAGGTGTGTGTCGCCCTGGAACACGATGAGGAGCAGCCCGGCGACGCCGGCCAGGATGACGATGCCGTAGGAAAATGCCAGCCGGTCGCCGCGGAAGCTGAACTGGCGGGGCATGTAACCGTCACCGGCAAGGATCGCGGCCAGGCGCGGGAACGCGTTGAAGCTCGTGTTGACCGCCAGGAACAGGATGAGCGCGGTGGCGACCTGGAGGGCGACGAAGAGCGGTGTGCCGTCGCCGAAGATGGCGCCTCCCAGCTGGGCGATCGCGGTCGGCCCGCCGCCCGCGACCGCCGGGCGGAGGCCCATCACGTCGGCGAGGAACATGAAGCCGACGAAGAGGACGCCCAGGAGGACCGCCATGATCGTCATCGTGTTAGCTGCATTCCGCGATTCCGGCGGTTTGAAGGCAGGGACCCCATTGGCGATGGCCTCCACGCCGGTGAGGGCGACCGAGCCCCCCGCGAAGGCGCGCAGAAGAAGGAAGATCGTGAGCGCCTCCGCCCCCGGCACCGGGACCTGCTGTGGAATGGGCGGGCTCGGAAGCTGGCCGGTCATGGCCCGGGCGAGGCCGAGCCCGATCATCAGCAGCGCCATCCCGATGAACACGTAGGTCGGCAGCGCGAAGATGTTGCCCGACTCGCGAAGCCCCCGCAGGTTGCCGATCGTGATGAGGGCGATCGAGACGATCCCGATCTCGATCCGCCAGTCGTAGAGGCCCGGCCAGACCGAGTACGCCTGGGCGACTGCCGAGGCGGTGGAAACAGCCACCGTCATCACGTAGTCGATCATCAGGGCGCCAGCGGCGATGAGCCCGAAGACCTGGCCGAGGTTCTCCTTCGCCACGGCATACGCCCCGCCGCCCGACGGGTAGGCCCGACAGACCTGGCGGTACGAGGTCGAGACGACGGCGAGCATGAGGGCGATCGCCAGCGCCATCTCGACGGAGAACTGGAGCGCAACGACGCCGCCGGCGAAGAGGGCGATGAGGATCTCATCCGGGGCATAGGCGGAGGACGAGACGGCATCGGAGCTGAAGATCGGGAGGGCGAGCTTCTTCGGGAGGCGCTCGAGCACCTCCTCTTCGCTCGCGAGCCGCCGGCCGAAGAGCAACCTGCGGGTACGCTCGACCGCCCGCCCGCCGCCGCTCTTCGGCTCCAGCGTCGACTCCTTGGCCGTCAGCTGGCCCGGGCCGGAATAGCGGAAGTACGGGGAGTGCGGGCGATCCACGCGAACGCGCCGGTCCCCGATCTTGCGGCCCTGGAGGGGCCGGCGGCCACCGATCATGCGAAGGTCGTCACTCGAACATGGGGGCCGGCGCTGTCGCGGCGGCCAAGGGCAAGACGATGGTTATACCACCACGCCGAGCCACTGCGACTCCCGCCGTCGTTCAGAGCCCGCGCTCCAGGCGCGCCACCAGCCGGGCCGGAAACGCGGCCGCGCGCATCGCCGCCTGGACCTCGGCGATCGGGTAGGCGACCCGGTGCCAGGTCAGCGTCGATGCAGCCGTGTCCAGGATCGCCGCGCTGGCGCGCGGGTCGCCATCGCGGGGCTGGCCGACGCTGCCCGGGTTGAGGAGGAGGCGTCGCCCGTCGAGCGGCAGGACGGAGCCGTGGGTGGGGCCCAGCGGCTCCACTCGGCCGTCATCCTCGCGCCACGCGGCAGGGATGTGGGTGTGCCCGTAGAGGCAGTACGGCGTCGCGAACGCGGCGAGGCTCGCCCGCGCGTCGGGCGTCGTCATGACGTACTCCCAGGTCGGGTCGCGGGGGCTTCCGTGGACCAGGGTCATCTCGCCGAGCTCTGCTCGCTCCGGGAGGCCGGCCAGCCAGGCACGAGTCTCGGGGGCGATACGGCCGGCCGTCCACTCGATGGCGCGCCGCGCGTCCGCGTTGAACCACTCGGCCATCCCCAGGTCCTGGGTGGCCGCGTCGTGGTTTCCGCGCACGCCGACCGCGCCCAGCTCGCGCAGCCGCGCGACTACCTCGTCCGGATGGGGCCCGTACCCCACGACGTCGCCCAGGTGCCAGACAGCGTCAACGGGACCCAGTGCCGCGAGCACGGCTTCGAGCGCGGGCAGGTTGGCGTGGATGTCCGAGAGGACCGCGATCCGCATCCCGGGGAGCGTAGCAGCCTGCGTGCCGCCGGCGATGCGCGGGGTTCGCGGCCGGTCGCCCCCACGGGGCCCCTGGGCCGCGGCCCCGTCGTTCACCACGGATGTCGGGCGCGCTCCACCGAGGGACGCGGCCAGCCGGCCGGCGTGCGGCCGGTCTTCCGACAGACCACCAGGACGTGGCCGGCCGGGACCGGCGGCGCAACCTGGAGGATATCGAGCGTCCCGCCGCCGAGTGCGGCCAGGGCGGGCATGGCACGAAGGCTCTCCTCGCCGATCTCCGACCGCTTCCACGCGACGAGCAGGCCACCGGGCGCGAGCAGCGGAAAGGCCAGCTCGACGAGCTCCGGCAGGGCCGCCACGGCGCGCGCCGTCACGGCGGGCCAGCGCCCGCGGTGACGCGGGTCGGCGGCCAGCGTCTCGGCCCGTTCCGCGGCGACCTCCACGCGGTCGGCGAGGCCCAGCCCCGTGACCGCGGTCGCCAGGAAGCGGGCCTTCTTGCCGATGGAGTCGACCAGCAGGGCTCGCTCCGCGGGCAGCGCGATTGCGAGTGGCAGGCCCGGGTAGCCACCGCCCGAGCCGAGGTCCAGGAGCGCGCGGACGCCGTTCTCGCGGAGCAGCGGCAGTGCTGCCAGCGCGTCGAGCACGTGCGCGGCCACGGCGGCGCGCGGGTCGCGAATCGCCGTCAGGTTCACGGCGCCGGTCCACGCCAGCAGCAGGCGGAGGTGGTCCGCGAGGGCGGTCACGGCCGGCGACGGCAGGTCCCCCAGGCCCATCGCCGCCAGGCCGTCCGCGAGCGCGGCCTGGGCGTCGGGCGGGAGCGGCGGGCACCGGGACGGATCGGCCGGGAGCGGCGCGCGATCGTGCAGGCCTGGGGCCCTCCAGCTGGCATGACCGGCCCCGCCACGACGACGCCGCTTCCCGGCCGGCGATCGGCTCGCACCAGCCGGCATGACGCCGACGGTCTCACGCTGGCCGCGCGGTTCGTGGCCGGGTTTCCCCTGGGCCCCGCGCGGGCAACGGTCCCCGTCGTTGTTCCGCGGTCGATGCGGAGACGGATCGTCCATCCGGCCCGCGGGCGTGTCAACGGGCTTATCCACGAACTTCGCGCGGCCGCAAGCGATTGTGGACAACCCCACCGGCGCCCGCTCGGCCGGTGGACCGGCGATCAGGCCGCCGAACCGTCGCCGGTGGACTCCGGGTCGAGGCGCGAGATCCGCGTGTCGTCGCGGTGGCGTGCGTGGATGGCCGGTCGGGCCGGGCCGCGCAGCGCGACCAGCACGGCCTGCTCCTCAAGGGCGATCTCCTCCGCCTCGAGGACCGCCGCGAGGGCCGTCGCGACCACGGCACCGTCCACGTCGGCGGCTCCCGGCAGTGCGAGCACGAACGACGACCCGATCCCCGCGACGCTTGCCGCGCCCAGGTCCCCGCGCATGGCGCGGGCAAGGTCGCGTGCGATCGGCAGCCCGAGCCCCGTCCCGGTGGTCCGCTCGTGGCCGGCAAGCCGCACGAACGGCTCGAAGATCCGGGCGCGGTCCTCGATGGTGATCCCCGGCCCGTCATCCCGGACGACCACCAACGCGGCCGCGGCGCCGGCCCGTGCCTCGAGCTCCACGAGCCCGCCGCGCGGCGTGTACTTGATCGCGTTGGCGACGAGATTCGTGACGATCTGCTCCACTCGGCGCCGATCCCCGGTGGCCGGGCGGAGGCGCGGCGGAAGCGCGCGGACGAGTCGGAGCCCGGCCGTGTCGGCGATCGGTTCCAGCCCGTCGAGGACGCGCGCGCAGGCCTCGGCGAGCGAGAACGGCGCGATCTTGAGCCCGAGGCTGCCGGCCTCGATGCGACTCATCTCGAGGAGATCGCCAACGAGCTCGGCCATACCCTCGGTGATCCGGCGGCCGCGCTCCAGGAACTCGCGTTCGACACCCGCGTCGGTCACCCGGCCCTCGAGGAGCAGGTCCAGGTAGCCGCCGAGGCCGGTCAGCGGCGTCCGGAGCTCATGCGCCACCATCGACACGAAGCGGGTCCGCTCGGCGTCGCGGGCACGAAGCCTCGACCGCTCGCGTTCGTCGGCGGCGCGGGCCGATGCCAGCGTCAGCGCGACGAGGACGTGACGGTAGGTGGACGCGGGGAGCCGGGCGGCGACCGCCGCCGTGTCGGCCCCGGGTGGCAGCTCCACCCCGAGATGGACGCCGCCCGCTCCGGACACCGGGACGAGGAAGTACGTCGCGTCCGCCTCGCCGCCGCCGTGGGCCCGGGCAGCCATCGCCTCGCGCCGGGCACGGACCACGCTGATGGGGGCCGCGAGGGCCGCCGCGCGCCGCGCCGCGGACCGGGGCGCGTGCGCGTCCAGCCACGCCGCGAGCGCGTGGCCGGCGTCCTCCGCCTCGGCGGAAGCGATCGCGACCGTGACGCGCCGGATCGGCTCATCGACGACGAGGGCCGCGCGCCGGGCCCCGACGACCCGGGCAACCATCGCGAGGATCCCGGCGAGCTGTTCGTCCGCGTCGCCCGGTCCGGCCAGGATGTCCAGCGCGTGCGCCAGCAGGGCACGTTCCTCGTGGACCGTCCGATCCTCGCCCCGCCGGAAGGCACCGCGGCGGTCGCGAAAGGTGGGCGGCGCGGGGACGCGCGGCAGGTCGGGTCGCGGCAGCGCCGCGGTCGGCGGATCGGTAGTGGCCATCGAGACGAGGGTGCGCCGACGCACCGCGACGGGCCATCCCCCCGACGGGCACCGGGCGGCGTCCGAAGGTACCGCCTCGGCCGCCCGGGGCACGGCAGGCGCGCCCGGCCCGGGAGCCTCCGTCCCGGGAGCCGTCATCCCCGGGGCGCGCCCCGAACCGGTCGCCCGATCGCGCGGCGGACCACGTCCAGCACCTCGTCCACGTACTGCTGCGCCTCTCCCCGCTCGGCAGCGGTCCGGATGCAGCCCTGGACGTGGTCCTCCAAGACCAGGAGGCTGACCGCATCGACGGCGGCGCGCAGCGCGCTCGTCTGCTGCAGGATGTCCACGCAGTACTCTTCGCGCTCGATCATCCGGGCGATCCCGCGGACCTGCCCCTCGATCCGGCTGAGCCGGCGAAGAAGCTGCGTGCGATCGCGCGAATAGCTGTGGCGGAACGTGCCGGGCAGCTCCGCAGTCGCGGCCGCGACCGGCGCGGCCGCGACTGACGCGGCGGCGTGCGCGGTCTTCTCGGTCGTCATGGGGGCGCTCTCCTGTGGCCCGGGATCCGGCGTCTTGATGATACTCCCCCCGGGTATCAGGATGCGGATGGATGTCCGCCGTCATCCGCCGGGGCTGCCGTGCCGTTGGCGAGACGGCGAGCCGACCGGCTAGACTGCCCTCGATGGATCTCGACGCGGATCTCGAAATCCGGCTTGCCCCGGCCTTCGCTCACGCCAGCGAGGCGGAGCTGGCCCGGATCCTCGACTTCTATGCCGTCGCCTGGGAGTACGAGCCACAGACGTTCCCGATCCTCTTCGACCGCTCCGGCACGGTCCTCGAGAGCTTCAGCCCCGACTTCTACCTTCCCGAGCTGGACCTCTACGTGGAGCTCACCACGCTCAAGCAGCGCCTGGTCCGGAAGAAGAACCGCAAGCTGCGCCGGCTGCGCGAGCTCTACCCGGGCCTCCGAATCAAGCTCCTCTATGCGCGCGACTTCCGGGCGCTGCTCTTCAAGTACGGGAAGTTGTCGCTTGCGGACACGCTCACGGGCGCGGACGGCCAGACGACGCCGCCCAAGGCGCGGCCCCTGCACCCCATCGCGGGGACGCGCGCGGATGATCCGGCGCGCCGCTCGGACCACGGTCGCCGCCGCGCGCGGCGGACCCGCGCGGAGGCTCGCGCCCGCGGCGCCTCGCAGCCGTCGACTGCCGGTGAGCCCGGCGGCACGGCGGTCACGGCATGACCCGCCGCCCCGACCTCACCGCCGACGTCTCGGAGATCCTGCTGAGCGAGGAGCAGATCCAGGCCAAGGTCCTCGAGCTGGGCCGCCGGATCAGCGACGATTTCGCCGGCCGCGAGCTGACGCTGGTGAGCGTCCTGAAAGGCTCGCTGCCGTTCATGGCCGACCTGATGCGGTCGATCACGATCCCCGTCCAGATCGACCTCATGGAGGTCTCCTCGTACGGCGGCACGGCGACCGAGTCCTCCGGGCTCGTTCGAATCCTCAAGGACCTCTCGTCGAGCATCGACGGGCGCCACGTGCTCATCGTCGAGGACATCATCGACACGGGTCTCACGCTCAACTACCTGGTCCGCTACCTCCGCGGCAAGAACCCGGCCTCGCTCAAGATCTGCACGCTCCTCGACAAGCCGGCCCGGCGCATCGTGGAGATCGCGATCGACTATCGAGGCTTCGAGATCCCCGACCAGTTCGTGATCGGCTACGGCCTCGACTACGGCGAGGCCTACCGAAACCTTCGCTTCGTGGGCGTCCTCCGCCCCGAGGTCTACACGGACCCCGACTGATGTCGCTCCACCGTCGACCCCTGGGACGCGGGCGCTGGGTTGCGGCGGCCTCGGCGATCCTCATCGTCGTCGGCTGCACCCTGCCCTGGTTCCGGGCGGGCGGCGGCGAGGGGATCCCCGCTTTGGTGGGCAACGGCTTCTTCGGCCCGGGGATCCTCACCTTCCTCGCCGCGCTGGCGACGCTTGCCCTGGTGGCCCTGCCCTATGCGGTGGGTGATCGGCCAGTGGCCGTCGACCGCTGGTGGGTCTACGCGCTGCTGGCGGGGATCGCCGCGCTGGGCATCCTCCTGCGAGCGCTCGCGATCGCCCTCGACTCGGGCGGCTTCGGGACGATGTTGCCGGATCGCGCGCCGGGAATCTGGCTGGCCGCAGCGGGGGTCGTGGGCCTCGCGTTCGCCACCGCGGAGCTCTACGGGGCGCGGCCCGAGTAAGCGACGGATCCCAGGTTCAGCCGCCCAGGTACGCTTTCTGGACCTCGGGGTTCTGGCGAAGGTTCGTCGCCGTGTCCTGCAGGACGATCCGGCCCGTCTGCAGGATGTAGCCGCGGTGGGCGACCCCGAGCGCCATCAGGGCGTTCTGCTCTACGACGAGGACCGTGGTCCCCTGCGCGTGGATGTCGCGGATGACCTGGAAGATCTGCTCGACCAGGATCGGAGCGAGGCCCATCGACGGCTCGTCGAGGAGGAGGAGCTTCGGGTGGGTCATCAGGGCACGCCCGATCGCGAGCATCTGCTGCTCGCCGCCGGAGAGCGTCCCGCCCGCCTGGCTCGCTCGCTCGCGAAGCCGGGGGAAGAGCGCGAAGACGCGCTCGAAGTCCACCTCGAGCTCGGCCTTGTTGCCACGCGTATAGGCGCCCATCTGGAGATTCTCGAGGACGGTCATCCGGCCGAAGATGCGCCGCCCTTCCGGGGCGTGGCCCACGCCGCGCCGCACCAGCCGATGGGCCGGGACGGTGGTGATATCGGCGCCGTCGAAGGTGATCGTCCCGGCCCTTGGGTGCATCAGGCCGCTGATGGTTCGGAGCGTCGTCGTCTTCCCCGCGCCGTTGGCACCCAGGAGCGTCACGATCTCGCCGTCGAAGACCTCCAGCGTCACGCCCTGGAGCGCGTGGATGTGGCCGTAGTAGGCGTGGATGTCGTGCGCCCGGAGGAGCGGCTCCCCGGCCGGGACAGCGACGGGCGCCGGGGCGCCGGCCGCGGCGGTCACGCGCTCGCCCCCTTCCCGAGGTACGCCTCGATCACGCGCGGGTCACGGCGAACCTCGCTCGGCGTGCCCTCGGAGATCTTCTCGCCGTGGTCCAGGACCGTGACCCGGTCGCTGACGCCCATGACGACCTGCATGTCGTGCTCGATGAGCAGGATGGTCAGTCCCAGCTCGCCCCGGATGCGCCCGAAGAGGGTCATCATCTGGGCTGTCTCGGACGGGTTCATCCCGGCGGTCGGCTCGTCCAGCAGGAGGAGCTTCGGCTGGCTGGCCAGGGCGCGCGCGACCTCCAGCCGGCGCTGGTCGCCATACGCGAGGTTGCGGGCCGTCTCGCCTTCGAGACCCTTGAGCCCGACGAACGCGAGCCAGCGGCGCGCCTGCTTCTCCGCCTCCTTCTCCTCGCGACGGTGGCGCGGCAGCCGCAGGGCGGCGTCCAGCGGAGTCGCATGGAGCCGGGAGTGCATCCCGACCATCACGTTCTCGGCCGCGGTCATCGTCTTGAACAGGCGGATGTTCTGGAACGTCCGGCCCAGGCCGGCCACCACCATGTCGTTGGGGCGTGCGCTCTTGAAGATCCCCAGCCGGTGCAGCATCCGTTCATAGGTCGGTGGCCGGATGATCGCCAGCAGGAACATCACGATGAGGAGGAACAGCGCGACCAGCAGCGTCACCGCCAGCACGGCGTCGGAGCCGGTCACCTGCGCGAGGAGGAAGCCCAGTAGCCCCACGATCACCGTCGGGAGGACCCAGGTGATCGGCTCGGCCCACGCGCGGCGGCCGCGCGCGATCATCTCCCGGCCTCCGAAGGCGACCACGCCGTCGGTCGGCTCGTAGAGACCGGCCACCACGTTGAAGAACGTCGTCTTGCCGGCCCCGTTCGGGCCGATCAGGCTGACGATGGAGCCCTTGGGGATCTCGAAGTCAACCGCGTTGACGGCCACCAGGCCGCCGAACTGCTTGGTCACGCCCGTAGCGACGAGGATCGGGGCCTGCGCCTGCGCGGTCATGCCTGCACCAGCTCTTCGTTGGACTCGGCCGCTTCTTCGGGCGACTCGTGCAGCTCGGACCTGCGGCGCCGGCTCGGGAAGAGGCCCTCTGGTCGCAGCAGCATCATCAGCACGAGCGCAAGGCCGTAGAGCAGGTACTGGAAGTTGATGAAGTTGATCGACCCGAGGTCCACGCTGAGGGGCCCGAGCGCGACCGTCGGGATGTGCAGCGACTGCACGAACGCGCCCAGCTGCTTGAGGCCCTGGGCCTGGATCTCGTAGACGATGAACGCGCCCGCGGCGACCCCCCAGATGTTGCCCATGCCGCCGAGCACGACCATGGCCAGGGCCGTGAACGAGACCGTGAATCCGAACTGGTCGGGGCTGACGATCGAGAGCTTCGACGCGTAGAAGACGCCGGCCAGGCCGGACGTCGACGCGCCGATCGAGAACGCGAGCAGCTTCGTCGTGACCGTGTTGATGCCCATGCTGGCCGCCGCCAGCTCGTCCTCGCGGATGGCCACCCAGGCCCGGCCGATCCGCGAATCCTGGAGCCGGTAGAGGAAGATGAAGGCGACCGCGATGATGGCGACGACCGTCAGGAAGTATGGCCACGGGTTCGTGAACCCGAACCCGTCCACGGCGAAGAGCCCGTACAGGCTGGGCTGGGCAAGGCCCGTGATCCCGTTCGTGCCGTTCGTGTACTTGTCCGCGTTGAGGAACACGACCGGCACGATCTCGCCGAAGCCCAGGGTCACGATCGCCAGGTAGTCGCCCCGGAGCCGCAGCGTGGGGGCGCCCAGGAGGACGCCGAACATCGCCGCGACGATGGCGCCGACAAGGAGCATCGGCCAGAACGGGACGGCCAGGCCGCTGAACGGCGAGGCACCGTAGGCGTACGTGTAGGCGCCGATCGCGAAGAACGCCGCGTAGCCCAGGTCGAGCAGACCTGCGAAGCCCACGACGACGTTCAAGCCGATCGCGAGGAGGACGAAGACCCCTGCGTCGGCGAAGCCGCCGATGAAGTCCTTCTGCGTCCCGAACCCGTTGAGCGGCGGCAAGAGGACGATCAGCGGGAGGGCCGCGGCCGTGATCGCCAGGCCCAGCACGATCGCCAGCGACTGGTGGTGGCCCAGGTACGCGCCGACGCGTCCGAGCGCGACGCGCCATGCAGGCCCGGCCGTCCGGCCGCTCCGCCCCGAGCCGGCTCCGGCTGGGGACGTTTCCGTCGGCGGCTCGCCGCTCATGCGCGGTCGGCCAGCTGCTGGCCCAGGATGCCGGTGGGCCGGAAGACCAGGACCAGCACCAGCATCCCGAAGACGACCGCCTCGCTCCAGCGACCCTGGCCCCAGACGGAGCTGATCACCTCGAGGAAGCCGATCACGAAGCCGCCCAGCGCCGCGCCGGTCGTGTTGCCGATGCCGCCCAGGACTGCGGCCGTGAACGCCTTCAACCCGGCCTGGAACCCGATGTTGAACACCGTGATCCCGAAGTACAGGCCCTGGACCACCCCGGCTGCGCCGGCGAGCGCCGATCCCACGAAGAACGTGAGGGCGATCGTCGTGTTGATGTCCACGCCCATCAGCTGGGCGGCGTCGCGGTCGATCGCGGTGGAGCGCATCGCGCGGCCCAGTCGCGTCCTGCCGATGAATAGCTGGAGCGCGGCCATCAGGCCGACGGCGAGGATGATCACGAACAGGTTGATGAGGCCGATCGAGAAGAAGCCGAACGTGAGCACGGTGTTCGGGATGATCTGCGGCGTCGTGACGATGGAGTTGCTGACCACCACGAACACGATGTTCTGGAGGATGAAGCTGACCCCGATGGCCGTGATGAGCGGCGCCAGGCGCGGGGCGTTGCGCAGCCGCCGGTAGGCCAGCCGCTCGATGACGACGCCGACGACGCCCATGGCCAGCATCGAGACCGCGAACGCGAGGACGAGGATGCCCAGGAGGAGGAGCGGGTCGGTGATCGCGCCCGAGAAGCCGAGCGTGGTCAACAGCCACCATGACACGAACGAGCCGCACATGAAGATCTCGCCGTGGGCGAAGTTGATGAGCTCGATGATCCCGTAGACCATCGTGTACCCCAGCGCGATCAGCGCGTAGATCGCGCCGATCGTCACCGCGTTGATGAACTGGGCCTGCGCCTGCGGGATGGCGCTCGTGAACGTGAGCTGCTGCGATGGATCCGCGAGGATGCCCCCGAGGATGACGAAGTAAGCGACCATCAGGGCGACCGCGGCCGCCAGGGGTGCTCGCCACGGGACCGCCAGCGACCGCCGCCGCGCGGTGGCGCTCGTCATCGACCAGTCATCCGAAGGACTCCGAATGGGAGCCGGCCGGGGCATGCAGCATGCCCCGGCCGACCGCAGATCCGCCCGGATCAGGAAGCGGGCTGCCTGGCGCTACTTCAGCGGTTCCGCCGTGAAGTCGCGCTGCTTGAGGAACTTCCAGGCCTTGGTGGTGGGGTCGTACGCGTAGTACGAGATGATGTGCTGGCTGGTGTCGCCGTTGGCGTCGAAGCTGAACGTGCCGAGCGCCGTGTCGTACGTGTTGGCCGGTGTAGCAACGTACGCCCGGACCGCCTCGCGGAGCGCGGCCGGGTCGGTGATGCCGGCGCCGACCTTGGCGAGCGCCTGGAGGTAGACCTGCGCGCAGGCGTAGCCCGCCGCGCTGTAGGAGCCGGGGTCCGTGTTGAACTTGGCCTTGTAGTCGGCCGCGAACTGGGCCGCGTTGGGAATGTCGTGGGTGGCGGCCACGGTGCTGTAGGTGTTCGCGTCGCCCGCCGCGCCGGCGATCTGGAGGAACGAGCTCTTCGTTGCGGCCGAGCCGTCGCTGATGCCGTCACCGCCGCCGAGCGGGATGCTGGCGATGCCCTGCTGGGCCATCTGCAAGCGGAAGAGGCCGATGCCGGACGTGGTCACGCCGCCGTAGAAGACGTACTGCGGGGCGAGGCCCTTGACCGTCGTCACGTAGCTCGTGAAGTCCGTCGTGCTGCCGGGGATCCCGTCCCGCTTGAGGACCTTTCCGCCAAGCGCGGCGAACTGCGTCGCGAAGACGTCGGAAAGGCCCTTGCCGTAGGTCTGGGTGTCGTCGGCCACGTAGGCCGTGGTGGCCTTCGCGACGTTGAAGGCGATGTCCGCGCCGGCCGCGCCCTG
>Ga0209880_1000194_pt1 | contig 14277 bp, 16 predicted proteins | sample PersoiDNA2013191_FD_185803 | JGI IMG/M metagenome (GOLD analysis project Ga0209880, IMG submission 185803) | Permafrost soil microbial communities from the Arctic, to analyse light accelerated degradation of dissolved organic matter (DOM) -... | ecosystem: Environmental > Terrestrial > Soil >... | reverse complement strand
TACGGCTGGCGCTGATGCTGTCCACCATGCTGCACTCGATCGCAACCGGCAACATGCTGCCCGCCGGGGTGCGGACTGTGTGTGTGGACATCAACCCCGCCGTGGTCACCAAGCTCGCGGACCGGGGCAGCTGGCAGTCGATCGGTTTGGTCACCGACGTGGAATCGTTCTTGCGCGAACTGGCCCAAGTCATAGAAACTGATGTCCATGGGTAAAGGACGCGACAAACAGGGACGGGAAGCCAAGAAGAAGAAGAAGCCGAAAGGCGCGGCGGTTCAGCCGGCCGCTGACCTCCAGTTCAGGCACCACGCGGTGGTGGCGACACCGGAGCCTCCGGCCAAAACCGACTAGAGGCGCGGCCGAAAACCTTCGGCGCGAGATTCGGCGATCTAGGTGGCCCAGATCCGGGTGAAGCGACGAGCAGCGCAGCGAGCGCATCGTCTATGCGTAAGCGAGCAGCGCAGTCGCTGAACCCGGAGATGGGCCGCATGGGCGCCGAAGATCCGTCGACGGCCTTTTCGGCCGCGCGTCTAGGCCCGGCGGGGCCACATCCGGGCGGCAGCGGCCAGCAGGAAGAGGCCGAAGAGGCCGCCCAGCACCCGCTGCGGCAGCCACAGCGCCAGCGCGGAGCCGGCCAGGGCCGCGGGTACGCCGGCGCTGCCCATCCACATCGCGGCGCGGACATCGACGTCGCCGCTGCGGTGGCGGGTCAGGGCGCCGATTGCCGCGGTAGGAAGGAGGGCGACGAGGGACGTACCCTGGGCGATGCGCTGGCCGATCCCGAAGCCCAGGCCCAAAAACGGCACGATCAGGGTCCCGCCGCCCACGCCGGTCAGGCCGCTGGCGATCCCGACCACGACCCCACCCGCGGTGATCACCACATAGTTCCATGTTGAGAGGGCTGGAACGTTCGATCCCGCCAGATGCGGCGCTGCCCCGACCAGCGCGTCGTAGACCTCCTTCAGGCCGATGGCGACGAGGAGGACGGCAAAGATCATGCTGAGAACCCGGTCAGATATGCGCCGCGCGGCAAGAGAGCCCAGGAAAGCCCCTACGATTCCGCCCACGGCAAGGAAGAAGGCGACGGGCAGGTCGGTCTGCGGAGTGCTCCGGCCGAAGTAATAGGTCGCTGCGGCCACGATGGCGATGGGCAGGATCGCCGCCAGCGAGGTGCCCGTCGCGCGGTGCTGGCTGCGCTTCGCCCAGATGACCTGCAGGGGCACCATGACAAATCCACCGCCGACGCCCAGCAGCCCGCCGGCCAGCCCACCGATGACGCCGATCGCGGCATCGATGCGGCGGTCAGAGCGCTCTTGCGTTTCGCTCAGAGCATCACGACAGGCGGCCTACGTAGAGGTTCACTACCTCCTCATCATCGAGGAGTTGTTTCCCAGGGCCTTCCAGGCGGTTCTGTCCCAGGACTAGCACGTACGCCCACTGCGCGTGCCGGAGCGTCTCGCGCGTGTTCTGCTCGATCACCAGGACCGCGACATTCGTGGCTCGGATCTCCTCGATGCGCTCCCAGATCAGGCCCTGGAACTTCGGGGCGAGGCCCGCGCTGGGCTCGTCGAGGATGAGCACGGCTGGGTCGACCATCAAGCCCCGAGCGAGCGCGAGCATGGTGCGCTGGCCGCCGCTGAGGGTGTGAGCCTTGCGGTGGGCCGACGCCGCGAGGTCCGGAAACAACTTGAACAGCTGATCGATGCGCTCCCGCACGCCGTCCTTGCGGCTGTAGCCTCCCATGTCCAGGTTCTCGCGAATCGTCAGCTCGGGGAAGACATTGGCCACCTGCGGCACGTAGGCGAGCCCCTTGCTCACGAGCTTTTCGGCCGGAAGTCCGGTGACGTCCAGTCCCTTCACCTTCACAGCCCCTTCGGTCGGGCGAATCAGGCCGGCGATCGCTTTCAGCAGCGTGGACTTGCCGGCGCCGTTGGGCCCGACGATCGCTGTGATGGCGCCCTGCTTGGCGGCGATGCTGACGCCGGAGATGACGGGCGGCCCGCCGTACCCAGCCGTGAGGTTCTCCACCTCGAGCACCGGCGCCTCGGTCACTGCTTCACCATCTCGCCCAGGTAGGCGTCGATCACGTCGCGGTTGGAGCGCAGCGTCTCGAACGGTCCTTCGGCGATCACGGTGCCCTGCGCCATGACTATCACGTGCTGGGTCACCCGCTCGATGAAGGGCAGGTTGTGCTCGACCACGATCACCGACGTGCCCGAGGCGATGAAAGCCTCGATGGCAAGCGCCATGCGCTCACCCAGCACCGGGTTTACACCGCCCATGGGCTCGTCCAGGATCACGAGCTGCGGCTGCGCCATGCGGATGCGCGCAAACTCCACCAGGCGCTTCTGCCCGCCGCTGAGGTTTCCGGCGCGTTCGTTGCGGAGCTTGGTCAGGCCGAACTCGTCGAGAATCTCGCGCGCCTTCACCAGCTCATCCGCCGCCCTGCCGCGCTGCGCGCTGCCCAGGCCGACAAGACCGCGCAGGAACCCCTCGCGGCCCGAATCCCAGTTCGCCATCACGACGTTTTCGAGCACGGTGAGCCCGGGCCACTCGCGCGGGGCCTGGAACGTGCGGATGAGGCCAAGGCGGGAGATCACGTGGGGTGGAAGGCCTTCGAGCGCCCTGCCTTTGAAGAGAACGGTGCCGCTGTCAGGCAGCTTGAAACCCGAGATGAGGTCGATCGCCGTGCTCTTGCCCGCACCGTTCGGGCCGATCAGCCCGGTCACCTGCCCCATCGGCGCCTCGAACGAACAACCCTCGACCGCGTAGACGCCTCCGAAGTGCTTGGTCAGCCCACGGACTTCTAGCGCCGGTGGCTTGCCTGCCGTCTTGGGCTGTGTGTTCAAGCCGTTCGTGTCGCGGGTTCGAGCTTCGGTTCAGGATCGACGTAGCGCCGCTCGGGAAGCAAACCCTGCGGCCTGAAGCGGAGGAAGAGGACGAGGACCAGCCCGATGATCACTCCGCGGAGCGCGAGCACGATCTGCGGATGGCCCGGCACCTCAGGCAGGAACCGCGTCGACTCCTGCACCACGAGGCCCATGATGAAGACGCCGAGGACCACGCCCCAGATGTTTCCGCGACCGCCCACCAGCACCGCCGCGTACAGGACGATGATCTCAACCGGCGACCAGGCCGACGGATTGAAGGCACTGAGGTACGCGGCGAACAGCGCCCCGGCGAAGCCGCCGACGCCCGCGCCGAGCACGTAGCCCTTCAACTTCAGGCGGTAGATGTCGCGCCCGAAGGCCGCGGCCGCGCGCTCGTCCTCCCGCAACGTGCGCAGCGCCATCCCGAAGCGGCTGCCGGAAAGCCGCCACATGAACAGGAGGACGAGGGCGAACATCACCAGGCAAAGGCCCATCAAGAACCACTGGTACGACAGGTAGTCGAGACCGAACCAGTCGCCCATCGGGTCGAAGAGACCGGAGAGCCCGTTGTATCCGTCGAAGAGAGGCACGTACTGGCCGGCGAGGACGTACATGACGTAGACGGCGCCCAAAGTGACGATGGAGAAATAGATGCCGCGCAGGTGTCGCAGCGCGATCAGTCCGACGACAAGGCCGACCGCCATGGCACTGAGGACGGCGATGACAACGGCCAGGGGATAGGGGAGCTGCAGGCCGAGGATGTAGTGCGCGGGCGCGACCGCCGGTCCGATTGTGAGCACGAGTGTCATGTACGCGCCGATAGCGATGTAGCCGTAATAGGCCAGGTCGAAATCGCCGGACCACCCCCAGATCACGTTTAGGCCGAGCGCCATGATTCCGAAGATGGCCCCTTCGGTGAGGATGGAGACGATGTACGCGCTCATTCGAAGACGGTCCTCCGGGCGTTGGTGAAGAGGCCGCGAGGCCGCACAAGGATCACGATCGCCAGGATGGCAAACGCGAAGGCGAGGTTGTAGCTGGCGCTCACGTAACCACCCGCGAACTCGAGAATGAAGCCGACGAGCACCGCGCCGACCATGGTGCCGAAGGCCTTCCCGAGACCTCCCGCGACCGCGGCGGTCAGCGTGATGAGGAAGAAGCTGAAACCGAAATACGGGTTGAACGACCCGACGCTCTCGGCGAGGATGAACCCGGCGTAGCCCGCGATCAGGCCCGCGAGGAAGAACGTCGCCGCAGCCACTCGCGTCGCGTTGATTCCGGTGACGCGCGCGAGCTCGCGATTCTGAGACACGGCGCGGAGCGCTTTGCCGAATCTCGTGCGCGAGATGACCACGTAGAGCACCAGGGTGATCGCGATTGCAGACGCGATGATCTCGAGGTCGAGTGGCGTGAGCAGGAACGGCCCGAGGTGCCGGGGGGCACCCGGATCGAGCGTGTAGGCGACGTTTGACGCGCCGAAGAAGATGACCAGCGTGTTCTGGATCATGAAAGACACCCCAAGGGTTGCTATGAACACGATCGTCGGACTCGCGCCGAACCGGACGAACGGGCCGATCACGGCCGAGTGCATCGCGAGCGCGACGAATCCGCCTGCCAGCGCTGCCGCGATCGCGGCGGCGATCGCGCTGCCGGTCCTCTCGTGCACCAGGTACGCCGCGTATGCACCGACGGTCAGGATCTCGCCGTGCGAGACGTTGGCGACGTTCGTCACCGCGTACTCGAGTGTGAATGCGACGGCCGACAGGGCAAGGATCGATGCCGTGACCAGCGCGAACCCGAGGGTGAGCAGCGCTTCGTTCACGATTTAACTATCCACTTCGGCGCGTTTGAACCGTCTCGGCGAGACGGATATGAGAGGAAACCTAGGTTTCCTCTCATGGCTCTTTTCCCTGCAGGTTGGGACTTTTCGGATTGCGTTCTCCCCGCGGCGCGCGGCGACATACAGGCCAGTCGGGGACGGCCGCAGTGAATCCGGCCTAATGGCCACGCCTTTGATCTCGATTCACGCTCCGCCCGTCTCAACGAGACAGTTGCGACAGGATGACCCTTGGCTTGGGGCTTACGGCGTCGCGGCGGCCAGGTCGGCGGCCGACAGTACCTGGATCTGCACCTGCTGGCCGCTGGCCGCGTCCTGCTGGAAAGCGGCATACGGTCCGAACACGTTGTGGTACTGGTTGTAGTCGAGCGGACCGCTGGCGCCATCGAAGTTGATCTTCGTCCCGGCCTTGATCAGGTCGTAGCACGTCTTGTACGTGTAGCACTGCGTGCCGGGCGGGGTGGTAACGCTCGTCATGGCGGCGTTGATGTCGGGTCCGTTGATGCTGTTGGCCTTGTCGATCGCAAGGGCCTGGCTGATCACCGCGTCGTACGCGTAGTTGGCGTTGGCGAGTGGCTGCTGGTTCGCGCCGACGACGGCGGCGAACTGCTTGTTGAACTCATCGGCCGCGGCGCCGCTGACCGACGTGCCATAGACCGAGATGAGGTGGTCGTGGGCGACCTGGTAGGTGATCGCCTTCAGGTAGTCATCGCCACCGGTGACGTCGGTGCCGACGAAGGGAATCGCGAGGTTGTCGAGGTCTTTGAAGTTCTTGAAGAGCACCGCGGCAGTTGCGGCGTCGGTCTGCGTGAAGATCACGTCGGGGTTGGTCGCGATAACCTGCTGGACCTGCGTGCGGTATGAGGTCTGGTCAGGGGCGATCGTGATGCTCGTCGCGACCTTGCCGCCGAGCTTCGTGAACGTGTTGGTGATCGGCGGCGGGAACGTCTGGGCCGCGATGTCCGAGTAGAACACGAGGGCCGCGTTCCGGAAGCCCTTCTTGTACGCGTACAGGGCCATCGCGACTCCGAGCTGCGAGTCCGACGGGCTGTCCCTCCAGAGGTACTGGTTCGTGTTCTTGTCGAACAGCGTGCTACCGCCCTGGAACTGCGTCGGGATCTTGGCCGAAGAGACGATGGGGGCCACGGCGTTGATCTCCTGGGTCTCGGGTCCGATGATCCCGACCACGTTGCTCGCGCCAAGCAGCTGGTGGACGGCCGGCACCGAGTCGGCCTCGTCGCACTGTGTGTCGGCGTGATTGATCTGCAGCTGCTGGCCGAGGATGCCGCCTGCGTCATTGATCGCCTTCTGGGCCACCTGGGAGCCCTGGAGCATGGCCTGGCCGAGGCTGGCGAGGGTGCCGGTGAAGCACGACAGCACGCCCATAGTTACGGGCCCGGTCGGCAGCTTGCCGGAGGACGAGGTGTTGTTGCCGCACGCAGCGATCACGAACACCGCCACGACGGAGCTTGCCACCAGGCGCCAGGTATCTGCGCGTCCTTGCTTGACGATCATCACGTCCCTCCAGCCAAAGCTCAGCCGACTCGGCCGGAGATTAGTCCTGCCTTGATCCGTTGTCAATGGTTGGACCACCAGACCTGTTCGCCTGCTAGAGTGCCCGCGATGGGGGTCCCATCAGCAGCGGCGCTTCGACCGCTCGAGCGCAGCCGGCGCCTGTATGAGGACGTGGGCGAGCGGCTCGGCGAGTTCGTGCGCGAGTCGAGCATGAGGCCGGGAGACCAGTTCCCGCCCGAACGCGAGCTCGCCCAGAGGCTGCACGTCAGCCGCACTTCGGTGCGCCAGTCCTTCGTCGTGCTGCAGGCACTTGGATTCGTCGATGTACGGCATGGGGAGGGGGTGTTCCTCCGCCGCACGCGCGGGTTCGGCGAGTCGCTTGCGAAGCTGCTCGAGCGCCGCCGCCGCCTTCCGGACGTGCTCGAAGCCCGAGAGGCGCTCGAGGTGAAGCTTGCGGAGCTCGCGGCGGTTCACCGCAGCGACTCAGAACTCGAGGCGATGAGGGCCGCGCTGACCACCATGCAGGGCGAGATCGCAGCCGGTGGGCTGGGCACCGAGGGCGACTCGGCGTTTCACCACGCCATCGCGCTGGCCGCGCGCAACCAGGTCCTGCTGCACCTGATCGACGCCATGGCCGAGGTCATCCAGGAGAGTCGTGTCGAATCTCTCAGCGAGCCCGGCCGGCCACCGCGCTCGCTCGAGGCCCATGGGCGCATTCTTTCCGCCATCGAGTCGGGAAACGCGCAGCTTGCTGCGGATGCGATGCGCCAGCACCTTCGAGTCGTGGCTGACGTCTCGCTGCTCAGGTGGCAGCCCGAGGCATCGGACGATGTCAGCGCCGGCGCCTAGCGCGAAGAGCGTCGCTCCGCTGCCGCTGGCGGGCATCCGCGTCCTCGACTTCAGCCACGCGCTGGCCGGCCCGTACTGCACGATGCTGCTCGGCGACCTGGGCGCCGACGTCATCAAGGTCGAACCACCGAAAGGTGATCACTCGCGACAGTGGGGACCACCGTTCATCAACGGCGAGTCTTCCTACTTCCTGTCGGTGAACCGCAACAAGAGAAGCGTCGTCCTCGACCTCAAGCGTCCGGCGGCGCTGGCCGTCGCGGAGAAGCTGGCGATGGCGAGCGACGTGGTCGTGGAGAACTTCAAGCCCGGCACGATGGCCCGGCTGCGGCTTGACGCCGAGAGGCTCATCGGGATGAAAGCCGCGCTGGTGTATGCATCGATCAGCGGTTTCGGCCAGAACCAGCCGACGCTCGCGGGCTACGACCAGATCGCCCAGGGAACCTCGGGAATGATGAGCATGAACGCGATGCCCGAAGGCCCGCCGACCAAAGTTGGGGTTCCGATCGGTGACATCACCGCCGGCATGTTTGCGTCCAACGCGATCCTCGCGGCGCTCGTCGAGCGAGCACGCACCGGCCGCGGACGCCGCATCGACATTGCGCTGAACGACTCGCTGCTGGCGCTCTTCACGTACCAGGCTGGACGGTTCTTCGCGACAGGAGAGATCCCGAGCCAGGAGGGCAATCATCACGCAACGATCGCGCCTTACGGCACGTTCGCGGTGGGGGATGGATTCATCAACGTCGCCGTCGCGACGGACGCGCAGTACATGCGGTTCTGCGAAGCGATCCGCGCGCCGGAGCTGGCCGGCGATCCGAGGTTCGCGAGCAACGCCCTGCGCCAGGCTGCGCGGCCCGAGCTGGTGAGGGCGATCGAAGGACACCTCAGCCAGGACACGCGACAGCACTGGCTCGAACGCTTCGAGCAGTTCGGAATTCCCGCCGGTCCGATCCTCGGCATCGACGAGGCGTTTGCCAGCCCGCTCGCGACGGAGCGCGAGATGACGGTGGAGATCGAGCACCCGAAATCAGGTCGCATCACGCAGGTCGGGGCGCCGTGGAAGATTGACGGAGACTCCAGCCCGATCCGCATCCCGCCGCCGCTGCTCGGACAGCACACGGCCGAGGTGCTGCGCGAGTGGCTGGACCAAGAACTGTTACCTGAAGGGAGCGAGCTCGATGAGCGATAGTCCACCACTTACGGGGATCCGGGTCGTCGAGGTCGGGAACTACATGGCGGCCCCTTTCTGCGCCATGCAGCTGGCGGACCTGGGCGCAGAGGTCATCAAGGTGGAACACCCAGACGGTGGGGACCAGGTTCGCCGGTCGGCGCCCCTGGTCGATGGCGAAGGTTCCGCATTCATGCGCCTCAACCGCAACAAGCGATCGATCGCGCTGGACCTGAAGACCGAAAGGGGCAAGGAGATATTCCGCAAGCTCGCCGGCACGGCGGACGTGGTCGTGGAGAATCTGCGCCCGGGCACGATGAACGACCTGGGTCTGGAATACGAGAGCCTCCAGCGCATCAATCCCGCTCTGATTTACGTCGCCGCGTCGGGTTGGGGCCAGGACGGTCCGCTGCGCGACCAGCCGGGCATGGACATCATGGCGCAGGCCCGCTCAGGCCTCATGAGCATCACGGGAACGCCAGGCGGTGAGCCGGTGAAGGTGGGCGTGCCCATGTGCGACCTCGTATGCGCTCTGTATGGCGCCCTCGCGGCCGTGGCCGCGCTGTACGAGCGCCGCCAGACCGGGAAGGGCCAGTACATCGACGTGTCCCTGCTCGAGGCGGGCGTTTCGTTCGCGATCTGGGAGGCCGGCAGCTTCTTTGCCACGGGCGCCATCCCACAGCCTGCGGGCTCGGCCCACCAGAGCGCGGCTCCGTACCAGGCGTTTCGAGCCTCGGACGGGTGGTTGACCATCGGCGCGACCACGAAGCCCAACTGGACCGCGCTCTGCCAGGCGCTCGGACTCCAGGCGTTCCTCGAGGATGAGCGCTACCTCGACTCGAACCGGCGCTTTCGCAGCCGCGAGGCCCTGGCGGCCACGATCGAGTCGGTCACCTTGACCGAACCTGTGGAGCACTGGCTGGCCGTGCTGGGTGAGGCGGGGGTTCCTTGCGCGCCGATCCAGGATTTCGGACAGGTGTTCACCGACCCGCACCTGCTCGCCCGGCAGTACTTCTGGGATGCGCCGCATCCAAAGGTCGGGCCGGTGCGCCAGTTGGGTTCGCCGATGCGCTTCTCACGGACGCCGGTCCGCCGCGACACGGCCGGGCCGCTGCTGGGCGAGGACACGGCCGGGCTCTTGGCCGAGCTGGGCTTTGGAGAGGCGGACTCGTGAGCGAGACTGCGGAAGAGCTGATCGTCGAGCGGCGAGGCGAGATCGTCTGGATCACCTTCAACCGGCCGCAGGCGCGCAACGCGCTCACCTGGAACATGTACGACCGGCTTGAGGCTGCGTGCCACGATGTGAATGGCGATCGAACCGTTCGCGCGGTGGTGCTGACCGGTGCCGGAGGGCAGGCCTTCGTGGCCGGGACCGACATCGGGCAGTTTCGAGCCTTCAAGACCGAGCAGGACGCCCTCGATTACGAGGCGCGAGGAAACGTGATCATGAGCACGCTGGAATCGGTTCGCGTGCCCACGATCGCGGCCATCGCCGGTCCGTGCACCGGAGCGGGGGCGGCGATCGCCGCGTGCTGCGATTTGCGCATCGGATCGCCTTCCGCGCGCTATGGGTTTCCAATCGCGCGCACGCTGGGGAACTGCCTGTCGATGGCGAACTACACGCGCGCCGCGGCCCTGGTCGGGTTCGCGCGGCTGAAGGACGTGATCATGCGCGCGAGGCTGATGGACGCCGGAGAGATGCTCGCGTGCGGGCTGCTGTCCGAGGTCACCGCGGACGAAGAGTCGCTTCTCACTCGTGCGCAGTCGCTCGCGGAGGAGGTTGCGTCGCTGGCGCCGCTCACGCTGTGGGCCACGAAAGAAGCGCTGCGTCGCGTGCGCGACAGCCTGATGCCCGGGGACGCCGACTCCGACCTGATCATCACCTGCTACACGTCAGACGATTTCAAGGAGGGCGTCGAAGCCTTCCTGGCCAAGCGCAAGCCCCACTGGACGGGCGAATAACCCTCTCTAGGACAACAGCAGCTTGACCACGGCGGCCCGGCCGCCGACGACTATCACCCCCCCGGAGCACGTTCGGAGGCAGGCGCCGGCCGACCAGCGCTCCAATCTGCCCGCCGGCGATGCTCGAGAAGGGTGCCAGTCCCGGCCACGGCGTTCACCACGCCCGCCGCCAGGCCGGCGGCCAAGATCGCGACGGCGTCCAGGAGGCTCAAGCCGACAGAGGGTAAACGGTCAAGCCTCTTGACACGATGACGCAGTGCGGCGTAGCGTCATCCTGGAAACCGGTACGTTTGAGTACTGAAAGGTTGACAACACAGGAGCAATGGCCGAGATGGTTTCGTTCGAGCTGACAGACGAGCAGCGTGAGATCAGAGAGTGGGTGCACAGCTTTGCCGAGAAGGAGATCCGCCCGGTCGCGCACCAGTACGACGAGGCGGAGGAGTTCCCCTGGCCGGTTGTCAAGAAAGCCGCGGAGGTGGGCCTCTATGGAGTGGAGTTCCTTCAGCAGATGTATGGCGACGCCACCGGCATCATGCCTGCCCTGGTCGCTGAAGAGCTGACCTGGGGCTGCGCGGGCATCGCGCTCGCCATCCAGGGCACCGGCCTTCCCATCGCGGCGATCTTTTCCCAGGGAACCCCGGAGCAGATCGCGACCTGGATCCCGGCGTGCTTCGGCACGGTAGACAAGCCCGCCCTCGGCGCCTTCGCTGTCACCGAACCCGACGCGGGCTCTGACGTTTCGTCGATGAAGACGCGAGCCGTGCGCAAGAACGGCGACTGGGTCATCAACGGGCAGAAGATCTTCATCACGAACGGCGGAATCGCCGACGTGCACGTAGTCGTGGCCGCCGTCGAGCCCGAGCTCGGCACACGCGGGCAGGCGAGCTTTGTCGTGGGGCCCGGAACCAAGGGACTGCGCATGGGCAAGAAGGAAAAGAAGATGGGCATCCGCGCCTCGCACACCGCTGAGGTGCTGCTCGAGGACTGCACGATCCCGGTCGAGAACGTGCTGGGCGGCATGGAGAAGCTCGAGGCGAGGCTCGCCCGCGCGCGCGAGGGCACGCACTCGCGCTCGTCGGGCGCGCTCAAGACGTTCGAGCTGTCGCGACCGATCGTCGGCGCGCAGGCGTTGGGCATCGCCCGAGCGGCGTTTGAGTTCGCGCTCGCTTACGCGAAGGAGCGCAAGCAGTTCGGCCGAGCGCTGATCGAGAATGAGGCGATCGCCTTCATGCTCGCGGACATGGCGACCGAGATCGAGGCCACGCGTGCGCTCATCTGGCGCGCGCTGTGGGAAGGACGCAACGGCGGGGAGTTCAAGAAGGCCGAAGGTTCGATGGCGAAGCTGAAGGCCGGAGAAGTCGCCGTCAAGGTCACCGAGCAGGCGATCCAGATCTGCGGCGGCTACGGATACATCCGCGACTTTCCGGTTGAGAAGTGGCATCGCGACGCGAAGATCTACACGTTGTTCGAAGGCACGAGCGAGATCCAGCGCATCGTCATCTCGAGAGCGTTGGCCAAGACCTAGACATGGCAGCCGGCCCCGGCATCCGGGAGCGCAGGGACGAACGGCTGGAGAGACGCCGGAGGCGGATCGCAGAGGCGGCGCTGTTCCTGTTTGCCACGGATGGCTACAACGCAACCTCGGTCGAGGAGATCGTGGAGCGCGCCAAGATGTCGAAGTCCGCGTTCTACGAGTTCTTCACGTCCAAGGAAGATTGCTTTCGCGAGCTGCTGGCGCAAGAGGGCGGCGCGCTGATCCACGACGTGCTGGCGCGCGCGGCCACGGGTCGCGACCATCACGAGAGGCTGCGGTTCGGAATCACCGCCTTCGTCCGCTCCTGCTTCGAGCGTTCGTCGGTCGCGCGTCTATTGATTGTCGAGTCGGTTGGGCTGAGCGAGGGCGTGGACAAAGTCCGCCACGAGCTGCAGGCCCAGTTCGCCGACGCGGTGGGGGAGGAGGTGCGGCACGCGACGCTCCACGACCCCTTCTATGCGGACAAGGACCCACGGGTTTTCGGCCGGGCGGTGGTGGGGGCGGTCAGCGACGCAGTGGGCTACTACCTGACCCACCCGGGCATGGACGCCGACTACCTGGCCGACAGCCTCTGCAGGATCTTCGCGCCGTAGATAGCCGGCCACCCTGCCGAGCACCCGCTTCCTTTAAGTAGCCTTGGGAGCCCGCCCCACGCGTTAACAGGCCAAGGACGCCTGAACCACTTGCAATCCGAACACCTGTTCGCTATGCTGTGATTGCGAACATGCGTACCTTGAGCACCCAGGTCCGGCTTCGGCGGATGGTCCGCTCCTTCGACGAGGCTCTGACCCGCCTCCAGGCGGATCCGCGCGAGCGTGAGATGACCGCCTCGGTGGTCGCACGGCTCCTTGAGCTGGCGGTCGAGGTGCGCGAGTCCTGGAGGCGCGAGAACGCGGCCGGCCGGGTGCCCAGGCCGCTCGAGCGCTACGTGCGAGACGCCTTGCGGACGATCGACCTCGCGATCGCGGGGGTTCAGCAGGCGGGCGCCGACCTCGAGCTCCTGCGCTCGGATTTCGAAGAGGCGGCCCTGCCGCTAGAGATCTTCATGCGCGGCCTGGACGCCGAGCCGGCCCTACAGCGGTCCGCCTAGGCACCTATTCGTGGCCGAGCCAGAACTCGCCGACTGGGCCTACGCGGCCGGCTTCGTAGACGGCGAAGGCTGCATCGCGATTACGCGCAGCTTCGTCACCGCCAGGAACAAGTTTGCCTACTCGGTGGCGGTAGTTGTTACAAACCGCGAGCGCGTTGTCCTGGACTGGATGCGGGATCTCTGGCACGGTTGCGTTGTCGCGTCGTCGGCCGCGGGCGGAAACGCTCGGCAGAGCTGGGCTTGGAGGATCTCTGGCACCCGCTGTGAGGCGTTCCTAAGCGGCATCAGGCCGTTGGTCCGCATCAAAGCGCCCCAATGCGACAACGCGTTGGCGATGATCGAAGTCATCAAACGCAGCCGATACACTCTCGGCCGCAAATTCATGCCCCCAGAGTGGCTGCAACTGCAAGTGAAGCACTACTGGATTCAGCGCGAAATGAACCACCGAGGCACGGTGCCATATGAGGCCGTCCCGATGCACTCGCCGCGAAAGATCCACCGCGCTCGAGCGTATGGACGGTAGAACAGTCATTATCGTGAGCAACGTCGAGAGCTAGTGGCCTGGCGTTTCTGGTGCGAAAGGCTCTTTCTCCCCTGGTGACTAGATCGCCGGCAGCGCTCGCCTAAGGCTCTCCGGGTCGATCCGGCCTTCGGCAACAACCCGGCCGCCGGCCAGGACCACGGGCACTCGCCAGTCGTAGAGGGCGTGGAGGTCGTCGTCGGCATCGACATCGCGGAGCTCGGGCTCGAGGCCCAGGGAGCGGAGGGCGGCCAGGGCTTCGTCACAGAGGTGGCAGCCCTGGCGGGTCACAAGCACGATCTCCACGCTCCGAGGCTACTCCTCGGCTAGGCCGGAAGCCTCAGGATCTCCCCCGCATCGATCACGGGGCTCTGCAGGCCGTTGGCCCGCTCGATGTCGTCCACCCTGGCCCGTACGTCATCTGACGGGTAGCGCTGCGCCGCGATCGACCAGAGCGTGTCGCCTGGCTGAACCACCACCGTCGAGTCCTGGGCCGCCGTGCCCCCATGCGCGACCACGGCCAGCCCGACGCTGACTGAGAGCGCCAGCAGCATCACAGCCGCCAGGCGGCCGGCCGGCCTGATGCGGCGAGCCGAGCGGAGGGGGCGGATTCCGTAACCTGCGGCGTACATCTGTTCGCGGCCAATGTAGCGAACGGGTGTTCGGAAGTCAAGAGGCTACCGAACAAAAGTTTGCACTTCACGGGCAGGAGTGCTAGCATGCCCTGCAGGGGAGTCCCACTACGCGTTGGAGATGAAACTGAATTGACCGAACAGCTCACCGAACGGCAGTCCAAGATCCTCGACTACATCCGCAAGGTCACCCGGGAGCGAAGCTATCCGCCCAGCGTGCGCGAGATCGGCGAAAACGTCGGCCTGAGCTCGAGCTCGACCGTCCACAACCACCTCAACCAGCTGGAGCGGCGCGGGCTG
>Ga0209880_1000191_pt1 | contig 14348 bp, 13 predicted proteins | sample PersoiDNA2013191_FD_185803 | JGI IMG/M metagenome (GOLD analysis project Ga0209880, IMG submission 185803) | Permafrost soil microbial communities from the Arctic, to analyse light accelerated degradation of dissolved organic matter (DOM) -... | ecosystem: Environmental > Terrestrial > Soil >... | reverse complement strand
TGCGAGCGATGCGCCACCTCGCCGATCGAGACGTTGCGCTGTGGAAAGCTCTTCACCTGGATTTTGCGGTCTCTCGCTTCGAGTTGGCTGACCTTCACCCCCAGCATGGGCGCCGCTGTTTCGAATAAAATCGCCTTGGCGGCTTCGGCGGCGAGCCAGATGGCATTGCCGGTGACATAAGTCGTGCGGCTGGCAATGGCGCCGGTATCCATCGGGGTCGTGTCGGTGTCGGCGGAGACGACATGCACGTCGTCGGTGGCGATGCCGAGCGCCTCGGCCGCGATCTGGCCGAGCACCGTGAGCGAACCTTGGCCGGTTTCGACCGTGCCGGTGAGCACCGTGGCGGTGCCGTCCTCATTGACCTTCACCGTCGCCGCGCTTGCATTGGCGTCGACGGTGAAACCGATCGGATACCACATGCAGGCGATGCCGCGTCCGCGCCGTTTCATGAACGCGGCTCCCAGCCGAAGCGATCGGCCGCCTTGCGCAGCGATTCCTTGACCACCACGCTGTGCAGCACCTGCCCGGTCGGGCTCGACGAACCTTCGTCGAAGGCATTGAGCAGGCGGATTTCCAGCGGATCGATGCCGAGCGCCTTGGCGATGTCGTCCATTTGCGACTCGTAGGCGAAGCACACCTGTGGCGCGCCGAAGCCGCGCATCGCCCCGGTCATCGTTTTGTTGGTGTAGACGACGAAGGCCTCGGCCACCACATTGTCGATCTTGTAGGGACCGGGCGACAGGATGCAGGCCTTGCCGAGCGTGGTCGCGCTCCACGAGCAATAGGCGCCGCCGTCGAGCACCAGCCTGATCTGGCGCGCCAGGATGCGGCCTTTATTACTGACGCCGGTCTTGTAATCCATGATGATGGGGTGACGCGTCGTGGTCGCGGTGAATTCCTCGCCGCGCGTGAACACGCCCTTCACCGGCCGGCCGGTCTTCTTCGACAAAAGCGCCAGCGCCGGTTCCTGCGAGATTTCGTTCTTACCGCCGAAATTGCCGCCAACGATGGTGCCAATGATGCGGATGCGGCTCATCGGCAGCTTCAGCGTACGCGCCATGTCGGCCCGCGCGAGCGTAATTCGCCCGATCGTCGCCCAGATGGTGAGGCGGCCATTGGCATCCCAGTCGGCGATGGCGGCGTGCGGTTCCAGCGACACGTGCTCGATCATTTGCGTGCTGAAGCGGGCTTCGAAGATTCGGTCGGACTCGGCAAATCCCTTCTCGATATCGCCTTTGCGGACCACCTTGGTCGCATAGATGTTGCTGTTGGGCGCATGCACCTTGGGGGAGTCCTCGCGCATGGCCGCGACCGGATCGAGGACGGCCGGCAGCGGCTCGTATTCGACCACGATCTTCGCCAATGCCTCGTTGGCGATCTGTTCGGTGACGGCCGCCACCGCCGCAACGCCGTCGCCGGCATGGCGGACGATCGGATCGGCGAGCACCGGCTGGTCCTGAAACGTCGGTCCGAAGGAATTGGTGGGAATCTCTTTGCCGGTGAGCACCGCCATCACGCCGGGCATGGCCTCGGCCGCGCTGGTGTCGATGCGCTTGATGCGGGCGGAGGCGATGCCGGCGCGCTTGATGCGGGCATAAAGCATGCCGGGGAAACTGAGATCGTCGATGTATTTGGTCTGCCCGAGGCCGTGCAGGCGGGCGTCCGACCGCGTCGCGCGCTGGCCGACGGCGCGGGTCTGCTGGCGGGCGTCCGGCGTCAGCGGCTCGATCGGATAAGGCTCGCGCGGCAGCACCGCCGGCAGCCGCAGATCGACGTCGGGTGAACGCAGCGTCTCGGCGATCTCCAACTCATCGCGTTCCAGGACTCGGCTGTGTTCGTTCATGGTGCGGTCGCCTCGGTTCGCGCATGGGTGAGCTGGGTGCGGGATTCCTCGCGCAACAGGCGAGCCGCGTCCTGCACCGCCTCGATCATCTTGGTATAGCCGGTGCAGCGGCAGAGATTTCCCGAAAGCGCATCGCGGATCTCTTGCGTCGACGGGTTGAGGTTTTCGTCGAGCAAGGCCTTGGCGGACAGCAGCACGCCGGGGCCGCAGAAGCCGCATTGCAGCGCGCCGCTGTTCTCGAACGCCGTCTGAATCGGGTGCAGCCGCTCCCTGCTGGCCAGGCCCTCGATGGTGAGAATTTGGCGGCCCTCCGCCTGGCCGGCGAGCATGAGGCATGAATTGACCGCCTGGCCGTCGACGATCACGGTGCAGGCGCCGCAGTCGCCGACATCGCAGCCGAGCTTGGCGCCGGTAAGATTAAAATTGTCGCGCAACAACTGCAGCAGGGTCGTTTCCGGCGGCACCGAAGCGCCGCGGACCTGGCCGTTGACGATCATCGTTACGTCGGTCACGCCACGAGCTCCTTTTCCTTCGCGGTCGCGCGCGCCTGCGCGTTGGCGAGCGCGCGCTTGACCAGGACGGCGACGAGATCGCGCCGGTAATCGGCGCTGGCGCGGAAATCGCTGATCGGCTTTGCCTCCATGGCGGCAATACGGCCGGCTTCGGCCATCACCTCGGCGCTGATCTTGCAGCCGTCGAGAAAGGCTTCCGCCTTGGGCGCGCGAATGACGGTGGGCGCGACCGCGCCGAGCGCGATGCGCGGCGCCACAAAGACGGAGTTGTCGCCCACCCAAAAGCTCGCCCCGACATTGACCAGCGCCAGCGCCTGGCCTTTGCGCAGGCCGAATTTCTCGAACGCGGCCGGCTTGCCGAGATTCTCTTTGGGTATGACGATGTCGACGAGGAGATCGCCGGGTTTGAGGCTGGTCTTGCGCGGGCCGACGAACAATTCGGCCAACGGCATCCGCCGCCGGCCTTCGGCATTGGCAACCGTCACCGAGGCGTCGAGCGCGATCAGCGCCGGCCCGCTGTCCATCGATGGAACGCAAGTCACCAGATTGCCGCCGAGCGTGCCGAGGTTGCGCGTCTGCATCGCGCCGATGGAATGGGCGGCTGCGACCAAGGCCGGGAACATGTCGCGGATAACCGGCGAATTCATAATGTCAGAGTGCGTGACCAACGCTCCGATGTGCAGCCCGTCATCGGCAACGGCGATGGTTTTGAGCTCATGCAGCCGCGAGACGTCGACGATGACTTCCGGGTTATGAACCGCGTGCTTGAGTTCGACCAGCAGATCGGTTCCGCCCGCCAGAATCTTGGCCCTGGCGCCGTGCTCGCCGAGCAGCGTAATGGCATGCTCGAGATCTTTAGCCGATACGTATCCGAACGCCTTCATCCGGTTGGTTTCCTTAGTGTCGGCCCCCAGAATAGGCGGCTACACTAGCGTAATCTATATCATATTGACGGATATTTCAGACCGAAGTTAATCAGAATTCACGGCCCATAATGAGGTTGTCGAGCGAATACGTTCCCCCGCCATGCACGAGAAAGTAGAGCGCCGCGAGCGTCCACATCAGGGTGTATTCGAGGCCGAGCTGGTTCCAGAAATATTTTCCGACGCGCCAACGCTCGATGTTGGAGACCAGCAAGAACAGAACGATCGGCACGGCCGCGAGACGCGTGAGCAGACCGAGCGCCAGCAGCGGCCCGCAGATGAGCTGCGTCAGCGAGATCGCCGGCGCCCACACGATCCCCGGGCGATAGCCCTGCGCGTCCATATAGTCGGCCAGCATCCGGACGCTGCGCATCGGCTGGCCGGTCGTGGGAAAGCAGCCGAAGGTATTGCGTAAGGCGTGCGGCACCAGCGCCAGCCCGACCATGACGCGCAAAGCTGCGTCCGCCACCGGAGCCAGCGTTTGGTAGAGCGCGCCGAGCTGGGGAAAGACGAGTGGGATCGAAGGGTCAGGCAAACTTATAACCTGATTTCGCCGAGATTGATGCTGGCGCCGAGCTTGGCGCTGAGGGTCTTCTTGGCCCGGCCGGCCGCCGAGATCTCGACGGTGTATTCGCCCGAATTCTCGTCCAGCCGGTCGAATTTGAAGTCGCCGTAATTGTCGGTGGCGGCCTGCGTCACCACGGCGCCGCCCTTGAGCAGGCGCACGCTGGCGCCCTCGACGCAATCGACGACGCCATTTGTCTCCATCGAGACCGAGCCGCCGACGAAGCATTTCGCGTAGCGCCACAGATTCTTGTAGTAGACGCGTGGACGCGTGCCGAGCTCGGCTTTCATGACTTCGAGCCCCTGCTCGCGCGCGAGCTTCGCCATCTCGTCATCTTCTACGCAGATCGAACGCATGGCGAAGGTTGGGCACGACTGCTGGCCGCGCGTCTGCTTCCAACCCTGGTCGATGAGATGCGCGTCGAACGTCCAGGCCTGCGGCAGTTGCAGTTCCTCGTTCCACCAGATGTGGCCATAGGGGCAGGCGTCGACCAAATCCTTGCGCCCCTTCGCCTTGACCGGATCGATGAGCACGATGCCGTCGTCGCGTTTTTTCACCGCGCCGCCGCCTTTGGCGACGCAGGGCGCGTTGTCGCAGTGGTTGCACATCGTCGGCACATAGGCGATGTCGATCGTCGGCAACTGACCGCGCTCTTTTTGCAGGATATTGATCCACTTGTGGCCGTGCTTCGGCATCGGCGCCGAATAGCCGGGAAACTCGTTGCCGACGTATTCGTCCATGCTTGCGAGCGTGCACAAGTTGCAATTGGTGCACTCGGCGACGTCGATAATCATGTTCCATTTATTCATCGTATTCACACCACGTCTCGCGCTGACCGATCTTCACTTCGGTATCTGCGGCACGATGAGATGAAAGAGCTTGAGCGACGCGCCGCTCGCCGCCTGGATGGTCGCGGTCTCGGAAGGTCCGAGGTAGATGCCGGCACCCTTTTCGACGTTGTAATCCTTATTGTTGAGCCGGATATTGCCCTTGCCGTCCATCAGGTAGATGAGCTGGTGCTTGTTGATTGCATCCGGCTTGAACGTCTCGGCCGATTTGAGCCAGCGCAACGAGCCATGCACGTTGCGCGCGCCGCAGAGCGCCTGGTTCAGTACCTCGGTGACCTCGCCTTGGCCGGCCGAGGCTTTTTTCGGGAGTTTGTTGGTTTCGATGAATGTGAGCGACATAATCGTTTTCCTATGCTGTCAGAATAAATTCAGGTCTGAATCCAGACTTTGCCGTCCTTGCGGTCCCAGCGCAGGTCGGCGTCCGTGCCTTCGAGGATCGTGGTCTTGAAGCGATTGGGCGCCTGCCACTCGAAATAGAACAACGGCTCGGTCGCGCGCAGACGGTGCTTCTGCTCGGCCGGGATGAAGATCATGTCGCCCGGCCCGACCGGCCGTAGCCCGTCGTCCGATTCCACCGTCGCCTTGCCGTCGATAATGAAATAGAAGTGCTCGCAATTCTTGTGCAGGTGCAAGGGCGACGCCGCACCCTTCTTGTAGTGCATGACGCCCGCCAGCATGTCGTCGGTATTGGCGAGCTCCTGATTGACGAAGAAAATACGCTCGCGCGCCGCTTTGGCGTCGATCAGCGAGGGCAATTCGTCCTCTTTGAATACATAAGCCATTAGATCATCTCCTCCTTGTTATCCGTCATTTCGCCGGCACCAGGTGCGCCGCCTTGAGCTTGCTGCGGACGTCTTTGTCCTTCTCCATCTTGGCGAACGTCTCCGACATATGCTCGGTACCGCCGTCCCAAACTTCGACCTGCACCAGCGCGTTCGAACCGGCCAACGAGTGCGTGGTCTTGGTTTGCGTACGCTCGGGCGTGAGCAGGTTGAGGACACCGCCGCGATCGACCGATTTGCCCGGCTCACCCATCGGATCGTAGACCGCGGAGGACTCGTAACCGTGGCAGACGCCGCGCGGCAGCCGCTGGGTCGGCAGCGCGGCGCAGATTACCGCGCCGCGGTCGTTAAAGACCTTGACGAGATCGTGCTTCTTGATGCCGCGCTCCGCCGCATCCTGCGCGTTCAAGCGGACGATCCAGTAATAGTAGCCGCCGACATTGACCCGGTGATCCTCGATATTGAGCAGGAACGAGTCCTTGCCGTCGCCCTGGGTGTGGTACGAATATTTCGAATGCGGCGTGAGCAATTGCAGCGGGTAGCGCTCGAACAGCGCGCCCGAATGCGGCCCCTCCCATGACGGCACGTATTTGACGATCGGCGGCCGCTCGGGGTCGACGAACCGCTTCAAGCTGTTGCATTCGAATTCGAGCTTGCCGGACTGGGTTTGCAACCCGCGCAAATACTCCTCGCTATAATCGGACGGCAGCGGCTGCGCCTCGGGAACGTCCTTCTTGCGATTTTCCCAGAACCAGCGGAACGACACCGGCGCGCGCAGGTGCTCCTTCTCCGCCGGCACGACATAGTAGCCGCGCTTCATGAACTTCTTCCAGGAGATCACCTTGGGCAGGTCCGACGCATCGAAATGCCGCTTGACCCAGTCGATCTCGTTGCAGCCCTCGTTGAAGTAGTTGGCAAGACCAAGTCGTTTGCAGATTTCGGTAAAAATCCAGTAGTCGGTCTTCGATTCACCGAGCGGCTTGATCGCCGGCGCCTGAAAAATGATGACGCGGTGATTGAGCTGCTGCTGGCCGTGGTGGCCGTAGCCGCCGAGCCCCGCCCATTCGCTGATATCGACGCGCTCGAAATTGGTGCAGGCCGGCAAAATCAGATCGGCGAACTTCGCCTCGCCCTCGAACCAGATCGACTGGTTGACCACAAATTCGAGATTGTCCGACTGATACATCCGCACATGGCGGTTGGTGTTGTTCATGGTCGCGATCATCGAGCCGCCGTACTTGTAGAGCATGCGCACCGGCGAATGGCCGGGCGCCGGGTAGCTGAATTTGGCGAACTGGTGCTCGATCGACTTGCCGACCCACGGCCAGCCTTCCGCTTTGCCGTCGGCGATGGCCTCCGGCATCCAGATGCGCGGAATGCGCTGGAAACTTGAATTCATGGTCGGCAGTTGCGGCATGCGCTGATAGAGCTCGACCGGCATCGAGGTGTTTTCTAGATCGCCGGACATACCGCCGTCGGCATAGCCGGGGAAGTAGAAATTGAAGTCGATCGGTGAGCCCCATTGCAGGTTGCCCATGTTGATACCGGGCTTGCCCAAGCCCTGCATCGACGCCAGGCACACCATCGTGCGCGCCCACTGGATGCCGGTCTGGTTGCGGCAGGCGCCGCCGTGGCCGTTGCCCCAGCCGCCGGGCGCGAGATAGACGCGCTTGCCGCCCCACTCGCGGGCGAGCGCGCGCACGTCCTTGGCTGCGACGCCGGTCTCCTTCTCCTGCCACTCCGGCGTTTTCGGAATGCCGTCTTCTTCGCCCAGTAAATACGCCTTCCAGACGTCGAAGCCGACGGTGTGGGTCTTCACGTATTCCTTGTCGTAGAGATCTTCCTTGATCCAGACATAGGCGATCGCCATCGCCATGGCCGGCGACGTGGTCGGCTTGGGCGCGAACCATTTGCCGGGCAGGAATTGCGCCGAGGCATTGTAATAGGGGTCGATGTGCACGACCTTGATGCCGAGTTTCGGATTCTTCAGCCACTGCCGGCGCACGGTGCCTTCCTGCGCGCCATAGGAGCCTGACGTGCTCTCGGGGTCCGCGGACCAGAACACGATCATCTCGCAGTTCTGCAGGCAGTCTTCGACCGTGCCGTAGGTCTCCGACTGGCCGACGCGCAGCGTGTAGCCCCAGTGATGCACCGCGCCCCAATACCAGCCTTCCCAGGAGTCGGGATTGTGATGGACGCGCGTCATGCCGACCGCATTGGCGAAGCGGTAGAGAGCGGAAAGGTAGTAGCCGATATTGCCCCAGGTGTGGTGCGAGCCGTGCGAGGTCGCAATCGCGCCCGGTCCGTGCTCGCGCTTGCAGCGCTTGATCTCGCCGGCGACCAAATCGATCGCCTCGTCCCATGAAATGCGCACGTATTCCGATTTGCCGCGGTTCTGCGGATTGCGCTTTCCGTTGGGGTCGAAGTCGACGCGCTTCATCGGGTACAGCAGACGATTTGGCGCGTAGACGATCGATTTGGCGTTCTGCCCGTGCGGCGCCAGCGTCGTCTTGCGCGGCGGCGTGAAATTCATGCCGCGCGCTTCGATCGTCCACGGCTGCGGGTCGCTGTCGTCGAAATCGATCGGCGTCATGCGAACGATCTTGTCGTCCTTGACGGTGATGAAGACCGGCCCGCCGTTGGTCATGTTGCAATAGCGCATCGAGCCGTCGGGCATCGGCGTGCCGAATTTCCAGCCCGCGGTCTGCATCAACATCAGGGTCTGCGCGAACCAGTTGGTCAGGTCCTCGGGACCGTCGACACCGAGCGTAAAATCCTTCTGGGCGTTGATCTGGGCGAGCCAGTTGATCGGCGGCGTCAACAAGGATGCGCCGGTCGCGGCATTCTTGAAGAAGAGCGTGATATCGGGCTTCGGATGCTGCCCGGCGCCCGATCTGATCTTGCCGTCGCGGATGTCGATCCAACGGCCGGTCCCCTCGTCGCGCGCCTTGATCTGCGCAACCAGATTGCGCTCTTTGAGGCGCGCCGCAAAACGCGGATGCCGCCAGGCCACGAACCTGAGAAACTGCGTCAGCGCGAAGAGAATGAGCACAAATTTCGCTTGCGAGAACATCGTGCGTTTCCCCACCATGATCGATGCGCGTGTGGACCGCCATTCGCCCGCCAACCCGGTGGGCGCGACGGCGGTCAGTTCGCGATTATACGATTTTCAGTCACCCGTTCACGCGCTAAGTTTCGATCATTATCAGTTGCCCTTGAAGACCGGCTTGGCCTTGGCCACGAACGCCTCATAGGCTCGTTCGTAGTCTTTCGTCTGCATGCAAATCGCCTGCGCCTGGGCTTCCGCTTCGATCGCGTCGTCAATGCCCATGCTCCATTCCTGATGAATGCAGCGCTTGGTCATGGCGTGTCCGAAAGTCGGGCCCTCGGCCAGCGATTTTGCCAGCGCCTGCGCGTCCGCGAGCAAAACTTCGGGCGCACAGAGCTTGTTGTAAAAGCCCCATCGCTCGGCCTCGGGGCCTGCCATCGAACGGCCGGTATAGAGCAGCTCGGCGGCGCGGCCCGCGCCGACGATCCGCGGCAGTACATTGCAGGCGCCCATATCGGCACCGGCCAGCCCGACGCGCACGAACAAGAACGCAACCTTGCTGCGCTCGGTGCCGTAGCGCAGATCGGACGCCATCGCCAGAATCGCACCCGCTCCGGCGCAGATGCCGTCGACTGCCGCAACGATCGGCTGCGGACACGCCCGCATGGCCTTGACCAGATCGCCGGTCATGCGGGTGAACGCGAGCAACCCCGCCATGTCGCCTTTGCGCTGCATCTCGACCAGCGGGCCGATGATTTCGTGCACGTCGCCGCCGGAACAAAAATTGCCGCCCGCCCCCGTGATCACCACAGTTTTGATATTGTCGGCATAGACGAGGTCGCGGAATGTGTCGCGCAACTCGGAATACGATTCCAGAGTGAGCGGATTCTTCCGCTCCGGCCGGTTGAGTGTGATGGTCGCGACCGAACCATCGACCTGCCACAGAAAATGTTGCGGCTTGAAATTCTTGAAGTCGACGCGCGTCGGACGAAAGCGCGCGGCGGTGCCGGCTTGTGCCGCGGCCGGCGCGGTTGCAACTACACTAGTCATCGTTACCTCCATTAAAGTCTAATTCATTCCCGCTCTTCGGGATCATGCGTTAACCGGCAAAAGTCAGTCCGCCGCTCACGCTCATCACCTGCCCGGTGACGTATTCGGCTTGCGGGCTGGCGAAGAAAAGGACGGCGTCGGCAATTTCCTCCGGCTTGGCGAATCGGCGGAACGGGATCGCCTTGAGAAAGGCCTCGCGCAGCTTCTCCGAGCGGGTGGCGAGCATCGGCGTATCGGTCGGACCCGGGCACACGCAATTGACGTTGATCGAGTAGCGGGCGACCTCGCGCGCGAGCGACTTGGTGAAGGCAATCAGCCCGCCCTTGGCGCCGGCGTAAACCGTCTCGCCGCCGCTGCCGACGCGCCCGGCGTCGCTGGCGATGTTGATGATCTTGCCGCCGTTGGCGGCGATCATCGGCGGCAGCAGCGCCTGTGTCAGATGCGCCGGACCGGCGAGGTTGATGGCGATCACGCGGTTGATGAACTCCGGCGTGTTCTGCATGTAGGGCTGGATGTCGCCCCATCCGGCACCGTTCACCAGGATGTCGACGCGCGGATAGCGCTTGAGCACTTCGGCGGCGGCGGCGCGGATCGAGGAGGAATCAGCCAGATCGATGGCAACGAAATCGACCGACAGCTTGGCGCCGGCCGCATCCGTCTTCAACGCCTCGCCGGCCGCGGCGTTCACGTCGGCGCAGATCACCGTTGCGCCCTGGCGGGCAAATGCCATCACGGTCGCCTTGCCGATGCCGGAGGCACCGCCGGTGACCAATGCAATCTTGCCGTCGAATTTCATCATGCCGCCCCTTTTTTGATCTGCTTGGAAGATTCGGCCTGACCTGCAAGGAACGCCTGAACGCGCTGCCGCGTTTCGGGATTGCTGAGCAGCAGCCGGGTGAATTCCAATTCGTCGGTGTATCCGCCGCGGTCTTTGTGACCGGCCGCCGCGATGCACGCCTTGCTGGCGGCGAGTGCCGCGGCCGGTAGGCCGGCGATGCGGCGGGCCATCTCGGCGGCGCGCTGCGCCAGCTCGGCACGCGGCACCGCCCAATGCACCACGCCGAGTTCACTCGCAGCCGCACCATCGAGTATTTCGGCGCCGAGAATGAGCCGGGCGGCGAGCGCAGGACCACATAACCGGGTGAGGCGCTGCGTACCGCCGGCGCCGGGTATCAGGCCAAGCCGCACTTCCGGCAGCCCCACCTTAGCTTCGTTGGCCGCGATCCGCAGATCGCAAGATAGCGCGAGTTCAAATCCGCCGCCCATAGCCGCACCGCCGATCTCGGCGAGCGTGACCTGCGGAAGCTTTTCAATGCGCGCATAAAGCCGTTGGATGCTCGCCACATAGGCGTACATCCGGTCGGGACCGTCGGCTGCATCCATGCGCGCGCGCACTTCTTTAAGATCGGCGCCCGCACAGAACACCTTCTGCTCCGAGCGGATATGCAGGACGGTAAAACGCGGGCCACGGCCCAGTTCGTCAAGCTTGGCGTCGAACGCCCGCAGCCATTCTTCGCTGATCGCGTTCACCGGAGGGTGCTTCAGCGTCAGGGTGGCCACGGCATCGGCGGTGTGTGTCAGGAACATAATGCAGTCCGTTCTTCCTGCGCTGCCTGATCAACGAGCGCGCGGCTGATGACCAGCCGCTGAATATCGTTGGTGCCCTCGTAAATCTTACTGGCGCGCACGGCGCGGTAAATTCGCTCGACGCCGAAGTCGGTCATGTAGCCGGCCCCGCCCAGCGTCTGAATGGCGTCGGAGCAGATGCGTTCGGCCGCTTCGGTGGCGAACAACTTCGCCATCGACGCCTGCTTGAGGCATGGCATGCCCTGGCTACGCAACGCGGCGGCATGCAGCACGAGCTGACGCGCCGCTTCGAGCTGGGTCGCCATGTCGGCCAAGCGAAATGCAACGGCTTGATGTTCGATGATCGTTTTGCCGAAGCTTCTACGCTCTTGCGCGTAGGCGAGCGCAATCTGGAAGGCCGCGCGGGCCATGCCCACGGCTTGCGAGGCGATGCCGATGCGGCCGCCTTCCAGGTTGGCCAGCGCGATACGGTAGCCTTGGCCTTCGGCACCGAGCCGGTTCTCCTCCGGCACGCAAAGATCTTCGAGCCGAATTTCGCAAGTATCGGACGCCTGCTGTCCCATCTTGCTCTCGATCCGGGCGACGCAATAACCCGACTGCTTGGTGTCGACGATGAAGCAGCTGATGCCCTTCTTGCCCTGCACGAGGTCTGTCGCGGCAAAGACCAGCGCGACGTCGGCGTTCTTGCCCGAGGTGACGAACTGCTTGGTTCCATTGAGAACATAGGATCCGCGCCGCCGTTCGGCACGCGTGCGGATCGCGCCGGCGTCCGAGCCGCTTTGCGGCTCTGTCAGACAGAACGCGCTCAGCATCTCGCCGCGCGCCATAGGCCGCAGATATTTCTCCTTCTGCTCCGGCGTCCCATACTCGACGAGCGGCATGCAGCCGACGGAGTTGTGACCGCTCATGATGGTCGAAACCGCTCCATCGCCGGCGGCGATTTCCTCCAGCGCCAGTGCATAGGCGACGTAGTCGGTGCCGGCGCCGTCCCATTCCGGCGGAACCGTCATCCCCATGAAGCCGAGGCTGCCGAGTTCGCGCAACGCCGCACGCGGAAATATCGCCTGGCTATCCCATTCGGCCGAATGGGGCGCCAAGGAACGCTGCGCGAATTCGCACGCGGCATCCCGAACTTGCTCCTGCTCCTCGGTCAGCAACATATTTCCTACTCGGCGGCTTGCCGGCGCGTGGCTTCGCGCGCCTTCAGCAGTTCCCGCGCCACGATCATCTTCTGTACTTCGGTCGCGCCCTCGTAGATGCGCAGGGCGCGTATTTCGCGGTAAAGCGCCTCGACTTTGACACCGACGCGCACGCCGTTGCCGCCGAAGATCTGCACGGCGCGATCGATGACCCGTTGCGCCATCTCGGGCGCAAAGGCTTTGGCCATCGAGGCCTGGCGTGTAATGCGCGCCGCGCCGGAATCCTTTTCCCAGGCCGCGCGGTAAATCAGCAAGGCGGCCGCATCGATGTCGATGGCGCTATCGGCAAGCGCTACCTGCGTGAGCTGCAAATCCGCCAGCGGCGCCCCGAACAAATTGCGCGTCGCCGCGCGCTCGATCATTTCGTCGAATGCGCGGCGCGCCATCCCGAGCGCCGCGGCGGCAACGGTCGAGCGGAAGATATCGAGCGTCGCCATCGCCACCTTGAAGCCTTCGCCGGCGCCGCCGAGACGATTGGCCAGCGGGACGCGGCAGCCGGTGAAGCGAAGCGTCGCGAGCGGGTGTGGAGCTATGATCTCAATGCGGCCGGCGACCGCAAGACCCGGGGTATCAGCGTCGACGATGAAACAGGAAAGCCCCTTGGCACCGGGGGCCTCGCCGGTCCGCGCGAACACCACGTAGTGGTCCGCGATTCCGCCATTGGAGATCCAGGTCTTGAGGCCGTCAATGCGCATGTGCGACGGCCCATCTTTGGTCGCGGTCGTCGCCAGCGCGCTGACGTCGGACCCCGCTTCGGGTTCCGAGAGCGCGAATGCCGCGATATGACGGCCATCGCGCACCGGCGGCAGATATTTAGCTTTGATCTCGTCGCTGCCGAACAGCGATATCGAGGCCGTCCCCAGTCCCTGCATGGCGAACGCAAAATCAGCGAGGCTGTCGTGCCAGGAGAGAATCTCACGCGCGGCGCAAATCGTGCGCACGTCGAGCTTTTCCGTGAGGCCGCCATAGGCTTTCGGCACGACGGCCTTGAGCCAGCCGGCATCGCCCAAAGCCCGAACGAGCGCCCGGCAGGATTGATCCACGTTGGCGTGATCGATGTGCCGGCCGACTTCCTTGTTAGCCCAATCCGCGAGCGCCGGGCCAAATTGCCGGTGTTCCTCGCCGAAAAACGGCCACGCAAGATGAGCGAGCGGCGGCATCAGCGGTCTCCGCCGTTCAGATTAAGCCCCTTGTCGCGCAGCAAGAAGCGTTGGACTTTTCCGGTCGCAGTCTTTGGCAGGCTGTCGACAAATTCAATCCAGCGCGGATACTTCCAAGGACCGATCGCGCGCTTCACATGAACCTTGAGCTCTTCATAGAGCGCCCGGCCGATATCGCTTTCTTTTTGATTTTTGAGCACGACAAATGCTTTTGGCTTGATCAGGCCGTTATCGTCTTCGACGGGCACGACGGCGGCCTCGAGAACCTTCGGATGGCTAACCAATGCGTCCTCGACCTCGAACGGCGATACCCAAATGCCGCTGACCTTGAACATATCGTCAGTGCGGCCGCAGAAGGTGTACACGCCATCCGAACGCCGCACGTATTTGTCACCGGTGCGGGTCCACTCGCCCACAAACGTGCGGCGCGATTTCTCACGCTGATTCCAGTAGCCGGTCGCGGACGATTCGCCGCGCACCCAAAGCTCGCCGATTTCATCGTCAGCAACATCCTGCCCAGCATCGTCAACCAGCCTGAGGTCGTAACCGTCCACCGGCACGCCGGATGTACCGTACTCCACGGCATCCGGAAGGTTGGTCAGAAAAAGATGCCCCATCTCGGTCGAGCCGACGCCGTTTACGATGTCGATGCCAAATTTTTGCTTCCAAGCTTCGCCAACATGGACTGGCAACGGCTCGCCGGCCGAAAAACAGAGTCGTATCCGGCTCGACATGTTTTCTGGCTTGCAGTCGGGATCGGCAAGCATTGCGGCATAAAGCGTCGGCACCGCGAAAAACATCGTCGGCTGGTATCCGCGCAGCGTCTCGAA
>Ga0209880_1000189_pt1 | contig 14381 bp, 15 predicted proteins | sample PersoiDNA2013191_FD_185803 | JGI IMG/M metagenome (GOLD analysis project Ga0209880, IMG submission 185803) | Permafrost soil microbial communities from the Arctic, to analyse light accelerated degradation of dissolved organic matter (DOM) -... | ecosystem: Environmental > Terrestrial > Soil >... | reverse complement strand
CAACCGTTCCTTGACGAGGCTCAGATAGCGCGTCAACGTCGCCTGCTGGATGAGGGTCACGGCCAGAAAGAGGCGGTGCGCGCACGCCAGCAGCTCTCCCCGGCTGCACGACTCCTCGATGCCGTCGACGACGCGCGAGAGAAAGGAGAAGAGAATCCCGCCAAAGATCTCGTACTCCTTCAGCAACTCGTATTCGTCGTATCCCTGCAAAAACCGAAGCTCTCCCAGCTCCATCGCTTTCGCGACTATCGGCCCCTCGGACAGAAGCACACTCTCCGGGTTCTCGATGTAGTCGGCGATCCCGCGTATGAGCAGCGGAACGTGGTCCAGGAGTGCGTCGGTGGGGAAAATGCGGTTGGGGTCGATCCTGACCCGCGCATTGATTCGATCGAGCCACCGTCGAGTGATCTCCTCGCTACTGTAGCGCATCCTGTCCGCCACCGCCTTGGCCAGCGTGGAATTCTCGAACGGAAGATCCGCGTCGGCGGCCAGCGATTCCTGCGATGCAGCCATTTAGCCTCCTTGAAGAAGCACGAAAACCTCCAACGTCACTACAACGCAAGAGATATGCTGCCACGTAGCCGGGGCTGGTACTGGGCCCCCATTGACATAGGGGAGGGGGGTATATTGATTGAGACACAGAGGGGTGCTGACGTGACAGCCAGGCTCGTGGCAGAAAAGGAAACCTCGATCTCGTTTCCGGTGACGGGGATGACGTGCGCCGTACAGCAGGCGGATAACATGTACGACGAGATAGTTGATCTCATGTACACTCACAGTCGGTGAGGCTGACGACTGACCACAAAGTCGAAGGACAAAGTCAAAAGAACGGGATGCGAGGTGTCAGTAGCAAAGTGCCCAGTTGTTAGTTCACTACGTCCGGACTTCACAGGCGCCGGTCAAGGCACAATGAATCGCTTCCCCGGCGGTCTAGCTTCCCCGGATGGTCTCCGGAGTGCGCTGGCCGGCGCCGAGCACGGGCGCCGGCTGGCTTTCGAAGAGGAGCTTGGTGACGAAGCGCTGCCCCTCTGACACCCGCTCGATCTCGATCGCGATTGCATCGACCGATGCTTCCAACCGCTCCAGCCTCTGGGCGGTCTCCGTGAATACGGCGTGCGGTGGCCCGGGTCTGTTGGATCTCTTCCAGAGCGCGCGGGCGGCGGCGAAAGCCAACGGAAACCAAATCAAAACGATCGACAGTACCGAGAGCGTCATTATCTCCTTCGATCCAAGGCCGGCGAAGACCGGCGCGGCCGAAGTGCTGGCGATCACGCCGGCGGCCGGACTCGTAAGCTGTTGTCCAGTCAGCTGAATATCCGTTTCCAGCTGGAGCTGCCGTGCGTCGAGCAGCGCGAGCCGAGCCTCTAATCCCTGGGTTGCCGTCGCGTCCCCGGTTTGCTTCAGCTGGCTGATCAATTTCGAGCGCCGGCTATCAACCGATTTGAGCTGCGTCGAAAGCTCCTCACGGCGCGCGTTGAGCGCGTCGATGTCCGCGGCGGTGCGCGGCATGGGAATCGTGATCGTCTGGGACCCTTGAGCTCCTGGAACGACCACGACGGGAGTGGTAGGACGCGCGGGTGCCTGAACGGATGTCTGCATAGCTAATCTCTACGAGTTCGAGGAGCGTGAGGTTACAGGAATCAGCCGGCCGTCTTCCCCACGGGCGGGCTGTCGAACTCGAACGGATTCTTGGGCTGCTCCGCGCCGACCCGACCAGATGCGATGTCCGCCCTGGCATAAACCTCGGAGCGCACCGGTGAATCGTCCTGCCGCCGCAAGATCGCGATCTGACCGATGTGCGTGAGCGCATCGGATATCGGGCCCTGAAACAACTCCTCGGCGGTCGCGCCCAGGGGCGCATCCGACGCAAGGTACCTGTCGAGCGCGAGAAGAGAAGCGTGGAACCGCTCGACCTCCTTTCTCCACGCCTGCGGCTTGGACTGCACCCAGTCGGACTTTCCCTGCGCCATGCTGAGGGCCCAGTCGAAGAGATCACCCATGTGCGCGATGATCTGCACGGGCGTGCGAGCAGCCTTTCCGAGCTGAAAGTTGCCGAATCCGGGCGGCGCATGACGCTCGACTTTGGCCGCACGATACGCGATCGTGGCGAGCGTGTGGCGGAGGAAAACGCGCGTGGGATCTTTCAGTGCCAGTCCGGCTCGTCGCTCAACGTGTCAAGCTGAATTCGGCGCGCGGACGCCTTGCCGGCTAGCCGCTGCCACCCGCCGTTGCTGCTCGTGTGCGCAACAGCGATCTCGAAGCTGTCAGGCGCAAACCAGCGCGCGTGGTTGAAGTCTTCATCGCAGTCGCATCCGCCACCTCCCGGTCCTTTGATCACGATCTCTCCGGTCTTGAGATCGCGCACGATTCCATAGGTGCCTGGATTTGTGGGCGTGGTGTCCTCGCCGACGTAAGCGAGGTAGCGCCCATCGGGGGAGACGAGAAGATCCTGGTAAGAAGACCAGACGTCGTCGGGTATCGGGCTTGTTTCGATGCGGTGTTTTCCCAGACGCAGGCGGAAGATCTGGCGCTGCGGCGTGGACGAATCCTCTGAGAACTGAAGGAGCCCGATGACGAGGGTATCGCCCACCAGAATCGGCGCTGGTGGAATGACATTTCGAATCGTGTCCGCGCCAAGCGGAGAAACAACTTCGATCCGATAAACGGTCCCGGTGTCCTCCATCGGCTGCCACGACTCCGTGTAGGTCGAATCGATCACCCGGATGTGCGTGCTCGACCGGTCGCTGTCACCGTTGCAGGCGCCGCTCAGCGCGGTGGCGCCCGCGCCAATCAGAATCAAGAGAACGCGCGCGCGTATAGAGATTATTTCCCGCCCTCGTTTTCGTCGGCGTCAGCAGCCGAGGGAACGCGGGCCGGAGAAGTCCTGATCTCCTCGGTGCTTGGCACGATCGGCGGCAAGCCGGCCGCCTTCAGCGTCGCGTTGATCGACGGCAGGAAGATGAGCGCGCCGCGCATTGCCGACAGTTGTCGATCCAGCTGCGCCGAGAGATCGTTGAACACCGTGTACGACTGGCTCGTCGGTTTCGCGTCGGTCCCCCCAACGACACCCGAGAGCGCCGCGATCTTGTTGTTCAGTTTGATCGGGTAGTTGAGCGGGTCCTGGCCCGATTGATTCCTCACCTGATATATCTCGCCCTCGATCGCGGAGAGCCTGTTCGACAGGTCCGCGGCGATGCGAGAAAACGCGACACTCTTGTCCGCCGGCATTCTCTTCGCGCGATCTGCGAGCTGTGCCTTCATGTTGCGAATGGTCTTCACGGCATCGTTCGCCTGGCTGGTCTTATCGCGAATACGCACGAGGAAGTCGAATTGCTCCTTCAGATCGGCGTCGGTCGCGGTGCTCCGCGGATCTTTCACTATCGTGAGAGGCTGCGTGTACCTCTGACCGTTCACGTTGAGGCGGACGGCGTAGGTTCCCGGCAGTACGACCGGGCCTGAAATGCTGCCTGCCCAAAGAATCATGTTTGCGAATACGGAGGGATCAGGATAGCGCAGATTCCAGGCGAACATATTGAGTCCGGCTTTGTTCGCCACACGCGGTGGCGGCGGCCGCCGCACCGGGCCTTCCTCGCTGGGCGCCGCCTCTTCGCCCCTCGCTTCAACGCGGGCCGTCGTGTCCGGGGCGACGCCTGCGCGTTGCAAGCTGTCGTTGCGCGCCGAGCGAACGCTGTCGGCGCGAATGGAATCAGCCGCGACCGTCGGGTCCTGCTGGCTGGTGAAGCTGCGAATGATTTTTCCTTGCGGATCGAGAAAATCGATCGTCACCAGCTGGCGCGGTTGCGCGAGCGAGTAGTAGACGACGCCGCCTGACGGAGGATTCGCGCCGGTCGGATGTCCGCCCGCCGCGCCATTTCCTCCGCCACCGCCAAAGCCGGCGCGATAAACCTTGCGCGGCTTGAAAAGGTGCGCGGGAGAGCGAGGGATCTCCGGACTCATTTGACGGAGCGCGGAGAGGTCGTCGAGAATCCAGAACGAGCGTCCGTGCGTCGCCGCGATCAGGTCGCCTTCCTTGACGGCGAGATCGTGAACGGGAACGATCGGCAAGTTGCGCCGCAGCGATTGCCAGTTGGCGCCGTCGTCGAACGATACCCAGACCCCTCTCTCCGTTCCTGCGTACAAGAGGCCCGCGCGCTCGGGGTCCTCGCGCAAAACGCGAGTGAACTCCGTCGCGGGGATCCCGTTCGTGATCGGCGTCCACGTCGCGCCGTAGTCATTGGTCTTGTACAGGTATGGCCTCATGTCGTCGAGCTGGTACCGGTTTGCGGCGACATACGCCGTGCCCGACGCGAAATTCGACGCGTCGATCATCGAGATGCGCGCCCACTCCGGCAAGCCGGCCGGCGTCACGTTCTTCCAGGTTTTTCCGCCGTCGCGAGTGATGTGGACCAATCCGTCATCTGAGCCGGCCCAGATCACTCCGGCGGTGCGCGGCGATTCGGCGATCGTGAAGACGGTCGCATAGTACTCGACGGAAGTCTGGTCTTTGGTGATTGGACCGCCGGACGCGCCGAGCGTGCGCGGGTCGTGCCTGGTGAGATCCGGACTGATCGGCTTGAACGTTTGGCCTTCGTCGTCCGTCTGAAAAATCACGCTGCTCCCGACGTACATCCGTCCCGGATTATGCGGCGAGATCACGATCGGGTAGGTCCACTGAAAGCGATACTTCGCGTCGGCGGCGTCGTGCCCCATCGGATTGTTCGGCCATGGATTGACGTCCCGCTCGAAGCCGGTTTTGATGTCCTTTCTGGTGAGGAGACCGCCGTACGATCCCGCGAATACGATGTCGGGCGCGTCGGGACGCACCGCGATGTAGCCGCTCTCGCCGCCACCGACATCGTACCAGTCACTGATGTCGATTCCGCCGCTCTTCCGGCTCGGCCCGCACAGCGTCGAGTTGTCCTGCTGCGCGCCGCAGACGCGATAGGGGAAATGGCTGGTCGTGACCACGTGGTAGAACTGCGCGGTCGCCTGGTCCTGCTCCGTCCACGATTTTCCGCCGTTGAACGACACGTTCGCGCCGCCGTCGTTCGCCTCAATCATCCTTTCTGCGTCGTTGGGCGCGATCCACAGGTCGTGGTTGTCGCCATGGGGAACCTGGATGGGTCGGAATGTCTTGCCGTCGTCGGATGACCGGTACATTCCGGTGTTGAGCACGTAGACGGATTTCTCGTTCTTCGGGTCCGCGAAAATGCGAGTGTAGTACCACGCGCGCTGGCGTAGCCTGCGATCGCTGTTCGTCCGGGTCCAGGTCGCGCCGCCATCGGCCGACCGGAACACTCCGCCGGAGTCCGCTTCGATGATCGCCCAGACGATGTTCGAGCTCGCTCGCGCCCGCGAGCCTTCGCTCGCCGACCCGGTGAGAGGCGCGCTTGCTGGAGAGATGGCGAGCCCGATATTGCCTATGACACCGTGGGGCAGGCCGGGATTGCGCGTCAGCTCGGTCCAGTGCTCCCCACCGTCGGTGGACTTGAAAATCCCGCTTCCCGCTCCGCCCGAAACCAGCTGCCACGGAGTCCGCCACGCCTGCCAGAACGCCGCGTAGATGATTTCGGGATTGTTGGGGTCGAGCACGAGATCGGTGACGCCGGTGGAGTCGTTGCGGTAGAGAATCTTTCTCCACGTCTTCCCGCCATCTGTGGTCTTGTAAACGCCGCGCTCGGCGTTCGGGCCGAAGACGTGTCCCAGCGCGCCCACGTAGGCGATGTCGGGATTCGTCGGATTTACACGCACGCGTGAGATCTGGCGCGTGTCGGCGAGGCCGAGCGACATCCAGGTTTTTCCGCCGTCACTGGTGCGCCAGACTCCATCGCCATGGGACACGTTTCCGCGAATCGGGTACTCGCCGGCGCCGACGTACACGATATCGGGATTCGACTCGCTGACGCCGATCGCGCCGATCGTGCCGCCGAAGTATTTGTCGGTGACCGGCGCCCAGGTGATTCCGCCGTCGGTCGTCTTGAAGACTCCGCCCCCGGTCGTTCCGAAGTAGTACTCATTGGGACGCTTGCCCGATCCGGCTACCGCGACCGATCGTCCTCCCCGAAACGGGCCGATCTCACGCCAGCGGAGCGCGGCGAAGGTACTGGTGTCGTACGGGGACGATAATGTGGGTGTGCCCGGAATCCCGCGTCCGGGAAGCGGCTGACGCTGTGAAATGGCGGACGACGGAAGCAGGGATACAGTTGTAAGAGCGGCGCCAACCAACAGGCAAAGGGCGCGAGGATTCACGAATCAGTTCTCCGGGCGGACGAGGGTGAGTGGCCGCTACTATGTAGCAAACACTCCAACCGCTCGGCAAGTGGTGACCGTTAGCCGAGAAACCTTTCAGCGAGCTGCGTGAGCCGTTCGTCTCCCTCGCGCTCCGCTCGCGCGCGAATCGCCTCGACGTAGGGGCGCAGCTTTTTTTCGCCCCAGTAGTATCCAGTCGCGCTCTCGGCGCTTCCCGTGTCGCCCGATCGCGCGCCCTCGAGCAACGCCTCGGCCGCCGCCTCATCGTAGCCGGGGTCGCTGCGGGCGGGAAGGGAATAGCGTTTCCCCGGATCACCCCACCCAGCATCTTCTTTCACGAATGCTCGCGACATTGCGACTGCCCTCGACGGAATTGCTGTAATGTCGCAGCTTTCACGACGGGTATCACGGGACTTGCAGGTTATATTCGCAATCCAGAAACCATGGAGGCTGGATGAGAGAATCCTTTGAGGAGCAGCAGGAGGCACTCGACCCGCATCGCCGCGAGGAGCGAGATGGAGCTGCGCTGGAGCTCGCCGGGCGACTGCGGCAGAAGGGAGTGCTCCTCACTGGACGCGAGGCCAGCGGCCAGCTCGACGACCTGATGACCGCCATCGATCGCTTCGAGGCGGCGGTGATCGCTCGCGGGGGAGACCTCTTCGTGAACACCCCCTTCTCCAATCCGCCGGAGAATCCCGATTTCGTGATTCCCCTTCGCGTCCCCGGAGAGGATCCGGAAGCTTACGCGGGGCGCGTCAATGCGGCCGCCGAGCGGTTGGAGACGGCGGACCTTTAGAGTCAGCTGCCGCAGTGAATAGCGCCACGCGCCGGAGTATCCGCTGGGCGCAGGCCGGCCTGCTGATAAATGCAGTCCTGGTGCTCGTCAAGCTCTTTGCGGGCATCATTGGTCACGCTAGTGCGCTGGTGGCCGACGCCGTTGAGTCGTCGTCCGACATTTTCTCCTCGCTGATAGTCTGGATGGGCTTGAGCATTGCGGCCCGCCCCGCCGACGAAGATCACCCTTATGGCCACGGCAAGGCCGAGCCGCTTGCCGCCGCCGTGGTCTCGCTGATGTTGCTCGGCGCGGCGGTGGGGATCTCGATCATGGCGATTCGTCAGATTCACTCGCCGCAGCACCTCCCGGCGCCATTCACGCTCTTCGTCGCTGCGGGCGTAATCATCGTCAAGGAAACTCTCTTCAGAAGGGTGTCGCGCGTCGGCAAAGATGTGGGGAGCACCGCGGTCACTGCAGACGCGTGGCATCACCGCGCGGATGCGATCAGCTCACTCGCGGCGTTCATCGGAATCAGCATCGCGCTGATAGGCGGGCGCGGCTGGGAAGCTGCTGACGATTGGGCGGCGCTCGTCGCGGCCATCGTGGTTGCCGTGAATGGCGTGCGAACGCTCCGTCCCGCGATCTCGGGACTAATGGATGAAGCGCCCGACCGCTCGGTCAAGGAACGCGTGCTGGAAGCGGCGTGCTCGGTGGCCGGCGTCCGAAACGTGGAGAATCTGAAAGTGCGACGCTCCGGGCTCGGGTTCTACGCCGACCTTCACGTGCAGGCTGACCCCGCGATATCTCTCGAGGACGCGCACGAGATCGCGGCGACGGTCAAGTATGCCATTCTGGGGGCGATTCCAAGCGTCGTCGGCGTCCTCGTTCACATGGAGCCTCATCGGGACCGCGGAAAACTGGTGGAAGATCCGGTGCTGAGCCTGCCGCCGATTTGAGGCCGCCGCCGATTTAACCCGCCGGCGATTTGAACCCGCCCGCTAGGATCGCTTCCAGTCCCCGCTCTTTCCGCCGCGCTTCTCGGTGAGGCGCACGTCCGAGATCTCCATCCCGCGGTCGAGCGCTTTCGCCATGTCGTAAATCGTGAGCAACGCGACGGTGACGGCCGTGAGCGCTTCCATCTCGACTCCTGTCCTTCCGCGCGTCGATGCCCACGCAGTGGCGCGAATCCCGGGTAGCGATCGATCCACCTCCAGATCCACTCCGGTGTCCGTCAGAGCGATTGGGTGACAGAGAGGAATGAGCTCGGGTGTGCGCTTCGCTGCCATTATTCCGGCGATGCGCGCGGCGGCAATGGCGTCGCCCTTGGCGAGAGCGTTTCGCTCGATTGCATCCAGCGCCTCGATGCTCATCGTTATCGAGCCTTCCGCGCGCGCCGTGCGCGCGGTCTCCGCTTTCCCGCCGACATCGACCATGCGGGCTCGTCCTTCGGCGTCCAGGTGCGTAAGCTCGCTCATTTCAGCGTCGCGGACAATTCGCGAATCAGCTTCGAGGTGATGAGCTGCGGGCTGACGTTTCCACCGGCGTAGGTCTGCGCCTTGAGAACCGCATCGACCGCGCGAGCCGCGGACGCGGCGGCGGAGACATCCTTTTTGTGAAGCGCGTCCCGCGCGCGCTCACCCAGTAGCTCGACCAGCGCTTCGAGCGTGTCAGCGAAGGCGCCGCGCGCGCCCGTGGATCCCTGCGAGAGAGCCGTGGAATAAACCACAGACGGACGCGCGCTCGTTGCCGCATCGACGATTTTGCGCGCGTTGATCGTGGCCCTGGCGTCGGTTTCCCCGGTGAGGAGTCTTCCCGGCGCGCCCGCGGCCGCGCGCACGCGCTCGGACGTGGTCATCTTCGCTTTGGCGTCGAGCGCTTTCTTGACGACCGGATTCTCCACGAAAGCGCGGACCGCGCTGTCCTGAACCAGTGGTACCCGGACGGCTACGACGCGCGAGCGGATGGTCGGCAAGAGCGCTCCCGGCTCGCTCGATGTCAGGATAATGGTCGTGTCAGCGGGCGGCTCCTCGAGCAGCTTGAGGAACGCGTTGGCCGCCATGTCGGCGCCTTCCTGGGAGACCATGCGCTCCGCATCGCCGATGATGAAGATCTTCCGATTTCCCATCGCCGGTGAGATGGCCGCCCTCTGAACGAGAGAGCGAACAGTGGCGACAAATATCCCTTCCGTCCCGGATGGAGCCGCGTAGAGTCCGTTTGCCGCGGCGCGCTCAGCCGTGGCTTCGGCGTAGTCGTCACGCACTTGTTCGAGATCGGGATCGGAGTCCTTGAGCCGCGGCCGGGGAAAGATCCAGTGCAGATCCGGATGCGTCAGCTCGGTGACATAGCGGCAGGTCTTGCATGCGCCACATGGCGAGTCCGCCTCTGCGCAGAGCAGGCGCTGGGCCAGCCAGAGAGCGAGACGCTGTTTGCCGACTCCGCGCGGCCCCTGGAGCAGCAGGCTCGCCGGCAACGTTCCGGCGCGAATGCTCTCGGCGAGCCGCTCGCGCAGCTGTTCATGTCCGTAAAGGTCGACGATCGGCACGTCGAAATATGGCTACGGCGACGTCTCGGGTCAGGTGCCTTGCGATGTTCCGGCGCTGGCACATTTTCTGACCTGAATGAGAGCATCAGTCCGGACGCCAACCGCAACAGGAGATCGCAATGCCGAGCCAGCTCAAGGGGCGCAAAGTCGCATTCCTCGCCACCGACGGGGTGGAGCAGATAGAGCTCACCGCGCCCTGGAATGTGCTAAAGCAGGCGGGGGCTGACGTGGTGCTCGTTTCAGACAAACCGGGCGAGATCCAGGCGATGAACCACGACGCGAAGGGACAGAAGCTCCGCGTGGACGTCGAGGTATCCAGGGTGACGGCTCGGGATTTCGACGCGCTGGTGCTGCCGGGTGGCGTCGCTAATCCCGACAAGCTGCGCACGAACAAAGTGGCGGTGAGCTTCGTCCGCGAGTTCATGGAGCTGGACAAGCCCGTGGCGGCGATCTGCCATGCCCCCTGGCTGCTGGTCGAAGCCGACGCTGTCCGCGGAAGGACGATCACATCGTGGCCGAGCCTGGAGACGGACGTCAGGAACGCGGGCGGGGCGTGGGTGGACAAGCAGGTGCAGGTCGATCAGAAGCTCCTCACGAGCCGAAGGCCCGACGATCTTCCCGCTTTCTGCGCGAAGCTGGTGGAGCTGCTGGCCGACACGATCGACGAGCGGCGCCTGGACAAGATGGTAGAGCAGAGCTTCCCGGCCAGCGACCCGTTACCGGGACCGATTGCTCTGGGATAGAATGGGCAGGGATACGCAAAGAAAGCGGCTCCGCTTTGTACCGCAAAGTACTTGACAATAGTCATGCCAACCCCTAATTTCGCAGCCATGGCCTCGGTCACACCCCTTCATCGCGCTCCGGCGTCCGAACCACCCGCGCTGCACGTGAGAGCGATGGACAACCTCGCCTTCATCCGCGACACGATGGAGGCGGCCGGCTCGTTCACCGCGGTCTCGGGCTGGGGAATGGTAGCGGTCGGAATCATCGCCACCGTCGCGGCGACGATCGCCAGCGCGCAGCACTCGGTGCTGGAATCGATCTACGTCTGGATGGCGGCGGCCGTTCTCGCTCCCTGCGTGATGCTGTGGGCGATCGTGAGAAAGGCGCGCAGGGCGCACGTGCCGTTGCTCTCGGGGCCTGGCCGCAAATTCATTCTCAGTTTTTCGCCACCCATGCTTGTCGGGGCGCTGCTGACGATCGTCCTTTACCGCGCGGGCGTCGTCCAGGCGATTCCCGGGATGTGGCTGCTCCTCTATGGTACGGGAGTCGTGGCGGGTGGCGCATTCTCGGTGAGAGTCGTGCCGGTGATGGGGATCTGCTTCATGCTCGCCGGGACTCTCGCCATTTTCACTCCGCCATCGTGGAACGACTGGATCATGGCGGCGGCGTTCGGCGGTCTTCACATCGCGTTCGGCATTCCGATCGCGCGGAGGCACGGTGGCTAAGCACGGAACCGTGCGTGACGACCGTCGTCCGACTGTGGGAGACTTGCGCACCGTTCGCGGAAAATCGGACGCGAGCACGGCATCGTCGCGAGCCGACTCCCTCGACCGGCTCATTCACGAACGTCTGCGGCTCGGCATCGTGAGCGCGCTCGCCGTCAACGATTCACTCAGCTTCAGCGACCTCAAGAAGCTGATGAAGACGACGGACGGCAATCTGAGCGTCCACGCGCGGAAGCTCGAGGAAGCGGAGTACATCGCGTGCACCAAGTCCTTCGAGGGTCGGATGCCGAAGACCGAGTACAGGCTTACCGCCGCCGGTCGTCGCGCGCTCGAGCGTTACCTGGATCACATGGAGGCGCTCATTCGCGCCACGCGGGAGCGCTGACCGAGTGCCACACCCACACCACTCAATGAAGCACACGCACGCCCGTCATCCGCCCGCAAGCGGGCACCCGCAGCCTACGCCGGCGCAATCCGGAATTCACGTCGCCATGATCATGGATGGCAATGGACGCTGGGCGAACGCGCGCGGCCGGCCGCGCACGGCGGGGCACATTGCGGGAGCGCGCGTCGTTCGCAAAATCGTCGAGGCCGCGCCGGATTGCGGGATCGGAATGCTGACGCTGTACGCGTTCTCGGCGGACAACTGGGCGCGCCCGTCGCGCGAAGTCGCGCTGCTGATGCGGCTCTTTCGTCGCTACCTCGTCGCCGAGACCGATCGCTGCGTCACCAATGATGTGCGAATGAGAATCATCGGCCGGCGCGACCGCATCCCGGGCGAGCTGCTTCGCGCGATCAAGACTGCTGAAGACGCAACCCAACATGGAACGCGGCTCGATCTCCGTATCGCCGTGGATTATTCTGCGCGTGACGCAATGGTGCGCGCAGCGGAGCTGCTCCGTGGAGCCGAGGGAATCACGCGTGAGGACTTTGCCGACGCGATGTGCAAAGTTTATCACTGGGACGGCGAATCCCGCGACGTCGACCTTCTGATCCGCACCGGAGGAGAGCAGCGTCTGAGCGATTTCCTTCTCTGGGAATGCGCCTACGCCGAGTTGTACTTCACGGATCGCCGCTGGCCCGATTTCACCGCCGCTGACCTTCAAAGCGCGGTGAACGAGTTCCACTCTCGGGAGCGGAGATTCGGCACCGTACCCGCTGCTGCAGCGGGTTGAGTCTGGGCTGGTTGCGTCGGCGGCTAGCGTCCACAAAACCGAAGCAGGGAGCTGTTGGCTGACCCATGCTAATCGCTGGGAGATTTTCCGGCGGATTCGGGGAAGCGCGGAGTTAAGGTCCCCTACGCTTACCTAAACGCTCCCTCAGGTCGAATGGGCCCCGATCCACAGCCCAGCGAACCCTTCACATCTGTATGAAAGCTCCCGGCCTTTGAGCGCAGTTAGGGGTCAGCTCCCTGCTTCAGTATTGAAGGTGTCCGCCCCGCGCCCCGATCCCAGCTCAGCCCTTAACGTCGAGCCGGGGTGCCCGTCTAATTGAGAAGCCGCAGCATTTCCGCGCGCGGCGCTCAACAGTTGTGGAGGGTTTTAAAATGTCGTCAGTTCGTACCTTGGCGCTCGGCGCCTTGATGATCGTTGGAGTGGCGGGAGTCTCCGCGGCTCAGTCTAACGCGACCCCGCGTTCGCGGTCCGACAGTTCCTATCGTCGCGGCCCCCACGCCGGCCAGATGCAAGGTCGCAGGGGCCCTGGTGGCGGAGAGTTCGGACGTGATCTCAACCTGACCGACGCCCAGAAGGCGCAGGTCAAGGCGATTCGCCAGAAGTACCAGCCGCAGAACGAAGCGCTCCGCGCCCAGGCCAAGCCGTTCATGGATGCGGCCCGCGCAGCTCGCCAGAAGGGTGACAGCGCCACGGCGCGCAGCAACATGCAGAAGGCCCGTCAGGTGATGCAGGGTGGCCAGTCCATGCGCACTCAGGAAATGGCCGAGATTCGCGGTATCCTGACGCCTGATCAGCAGGCAAAGTTCGACGCTCGCCAGAAAGCAATGAGCGAGCGTGGAATGGGCGGGCACAAAGGCTTGGGCAAGAAGGGCAAGACCGCTCCCGCAGCAAAGTCGTAACCAATAGCAACTCGCAGAAATCAGGGAGCCTCCGGCGCTGAACAGTGCCGGAGGCTCTTTGCATCTGCGGCAAGACTATCCGCGCATCGGCGGAAAAACTAACTTTGCGAGGACAAGGCCCGTTCAGCCCAATTGCCCACGCGCCCGGTGCGAGGTACCTGACCAATGGCATCTGAAGTCGTCCAGCTCACGCGCCGCGGTTTCGGCCAGACGATGCGCCGCGACGCGTGGTGGGTTCAACCGCTCGTCGTCTTCATAGTTCTCGCCAGCTTTCTAGTCTACGCGACGTGGGCCGCGTTTCAAAACGAATACTACGCGTTCGGGAACTACCTTTCGCCGTTCTACTCCCCGCTGTTGTTCTCCGATTCTCCTCACGCGTGGATCCACGGCGGCCGTCCATCCTGGCTCCCCGCGTTCATTCCATTTTCGCCGGCGCTCCTGATCCTCCCTTTTCCCGCCGGTTTCCGCCTCACTTGCTACTACTACAGGGGAGCGTACTACAAGAGCTTCTGGGCCGACCCGCCGAACTGCGCCGTGGGCGAGCCCCGCGCGAGCTATCGCGGTGAAAGATTCTTCCCGCTCGTGATTCAGAACATCCACCGCTACTTCCTCTACGTGGCGCTGGGCTTTCTGGTCATCCTCTCCAGCGATGTGTACAAAGCGATGTGGTTCCTCGATGTAAACACAGGCCGTGAGAAATTCGGGATCGGGCTCGGAACGATCATACTAGCCGTCAACGTCATCCTGCTCGGCGGCTACACGCTGGGATGCCATTCGCTCCGACATCGGGTGGGCGGTTATCTCGACCAGCTTTCCCGCGCGCCCGCCCGCAAGAAGACGTACGACTGCGTCAGCTGCCTCAATCGCGTCCACATGCGCTGGGCCTGGCTCAGTCTGGTCTGGGTCGCGCTCTCGGATGTCTTCATCAGGCTCTGCGCGATGGGCATCTGGCACGACGTGAGGCTGTTCTAGGTGGCGGAATACCAGAGGCACGAGCACGACGTGCTCGTGATCGGCGCCGGAGGGGCGGGGCTGCGCGCGGCGATCGAGTCAGCGCACGCTGGGGTGTCGGTCGGCTTGATCTGCAAGTCGCTGCTTGGCAAAGCGCACACCGTCATGGCCGAGGGCGGGATCGCCGCCGCCATGGGCAACGTCGACGAGCGGGACAACTGGCGCGTTCACTTCGCCGACACGATGCGTGGCGGCCAGTATCTCAACAACTGGCGCATGGCGGAGCTGCACGCGAAAGAAGCGCCGGATCGGGTGCGCGAGCTCGAAGCGATGGGCGCGGTG
>Ga0209880_1000182_pt1 | contig 14575 bp, 17 predicted proteins | sample PersoiDNA2013191_FD_185803 | JGI IMG/M metagenome (GOLD analysis project Ga0209880, IMG submission 185803) | Permafrost soil microbial communities from the Arctic, to analyse light accelerated degradation of dissolved organic matter (DOM) -... | ecosystem: Environmental > Terrestrial > Soil >... | reverse complement strand
GAGGCGGCCACCAAATAGAACAACCCCGGCGCGGAGCGGGCTCCGTCTCGCTAGGTTCATCACAAGACAAAGAACAATAATACGGGAACCGCCACGCCGATGATCCCTACAGCCAGCCATGTCAGGTGTGCCGATAGGTTGTCGAATAGACTGATGTCATAATGATCGCTATGCATTGTCATCGGACGTCTCCATGGACATTCGTCTCATAGGTAGAAACGCCTCACCTGCTGAAATGGTTGCAATCAAAATCGGCCGCAGAGAATGAAGACCGGCCAGGGCGCGTAGGGCGGATTAGCCAACGGGCCGGCACCCAAGTCGGCTTTAGCCGACTTGGGATTTATGAGTGCCGATCTCGGGTAAACCCGAGATCAGATGCGCCGCCCGATGACAGGCTCCGCGTCATCTGCCTTGTCAGATCGCGGCGATAACGCGCTTCAGCTTGCCGGTGACGGATTCGGCGATCGTTTGCAGCGTCGGATTTCCAACATGCTGCATGGATATGGCCGGGTCGATGGCGGCGACCTCGATCCGGCCGCCGCCGATATCCTGCACGATGACGTTGCACGGCAGCATCGTTCCGATCTTGTCATCGGCGGTCAACGCCTGGTGCGCCAGCGGCGGGTTACACGCGCCGAGGATCCGGTACTCCCGGAAATCGAGGTCGAGCTTTTTCTTCATCGTCGCTTTGACATCGATTTCAGTCAGAACGCCAAAGCCCTCGGCTTTGAGCGACGCGATGACGCGTTCTACCGTGGCGGGGAAGGTCCCGCTCACGGTCTTGGCGATATAGTATTGCATCTCAATCCCTCAACAGAGCCGGGCGCCCGCAGGTTCGTGTCGTGTGATTAGTCTTTGGGCTTTGCGGCTTCGGGAGCGGTCGACTCCGGCGGGCAATCGTTGCGCGCCTCGACGGGCAAACCATGGCGTTGTGCACTCGGCGCAGCATCCTCGCCGGCAGACGGCAGAATGGCGCTCTTCTCAACGGCCTGAGAGTCCCAGGCGGGTTTGCCGTTGGAAGGCGGATGGCAGTTGAGCGATGGCTTTAGCTCACTGGCTTGCGTCTTGTCCTGGGCCAATGCCGATCCGCTCAACATGAGTGTAGCCGCTGCTGCAAGCATAAATAATTTCGTCATCACCAAGATCTCCTCAAATGCGGATTGCAAGACGAGGCCGGAACGGCCGCTTGGTCCAAGCCCGCAGGTTCGTTTGCGCGATAGGCGGGTCAGGTATTGCGGCGACGGACAGTCACGACGGCGATAGCGAGGACGACCAAAGCGAGCACAAGCACGCCGATCCCGCCGAAGCCGCCCATTCCGTAACCCATTCCCCATCCCCAGTTTCCGCCCATCATGCCGCCGCCGCCCTGACCGGGACCGTAGGGCTGCGCCTCGGCAACGGTCGCCAGACTCAAGGTCGCGAGCGTGAATACGCCGAGCAGAAACGATGGATGGCCAAGCTTTGACGACATGATCAATCTCCTGAAAACAACGAATAAAAACGCAGGTTTCCCGATTGCGCTTCGCTCGCAGCGAGGCAGATCAATCGTATGCGATCATTTCGGGTTTCATGAATATAACTGCGACCGGATGGTTTTGTTCCAGTTTGCCATCGCGTATTGCGGTGTGGGCGTCGATCCTGCGCCCCATCACCCCCTGCACCACCGCCCCATGCGCGCCGACCGGGACGCGGTTGGCGAGATCGACGATGTCCCGATTGAACAGGCGGATGAAAGCCGCTGGAGACGGCCTGGCCGATACTCTCCGGCTCGGTGGTGCCGTACAGGCGGACCGAGTGGCGCAAGATCGCTGAGCGCGCCATATTGGCTGGCGCGTTATTATTGCTTATGCCTTCTTGCTAATACTTCAAGAACGGAGACTTGATTGCGCGAAAAGGAACTTCGTATCGCCCTTGTCTGTTTCGGCGGCGTCTCGCTCGCGGTCTACATGCATGGGATCACCAAGGAGATCCTGAAGTTAACCCGCGCGTCGAGCGCTCTTCATGCCATCCCCAATCGGGCCGAGCGCTCGACTGCAACATTTTTTGACACGCGCGACAGCTCCGATCCCGAATACGACACCGAAACGATCTATTTTGATCTTCTGCGCGACATCGGTCGAACGGTTGAGCTGCGGGTCATCGTCGATATCGTCGCCGGAGCCTCTGCGGGCGGAATCAATGGCATTATGCTGGCACGGGCGTTGAGTCACGACCTGTCCATGGGTCGGCTGCGCGACCTCTGGCTCGAGAATGCCGATGTCACCGAACTCCTCGCACCGGAAGCGAGAGCGCGCAGCTGGAGCAAGTGGCTGCTTCGACCGTTCTTCTGGGCGGCCCGCATGGCAGGCCGGGAACTCATCAGCGACCCGGAGGTACGAACCAAGCTGTCGCTATTCATGCGGTCGCGCTGGTTCCAGCCGCCGCTCGACGGGCTGAAGATGGCCGCATTGATGTACGATGCGGTCAAAGCGATGGACCCGCTACGCGAACCGGCATCGTCGCTCCTTCCATCGGGTCAGGGGCTCGATTTGTTCGTGACTGTGACGGATTTCTATGGCTCCCAGCAGCTCATGCAGATTCACGATCCGCCCGTTATCCACGAACGAGAGCACCGTCATGTGCTGCATTTCAAATATCGCCGCAGCACAAGCGGAGCCGCCGACAGCGATTTCGACCTCGCCAATGCACCGGCGCTAGCGTTTGCCGCGCGCGCAACGTCTTCCATTCCTGGGGCATTTCCGCCGGCGCGAATCCTGGAGATGGACCAGCTGGTCAGAGCGCGATCGGACGTCTGGCCACGCCGTTCGGAGTTCATAGCGGAAAATTTTGAGCAGTATGCCCAGATCAATGTTGATGCGGCTTCCGTTCCGTTCATTGACGGCAGCGTCTTAAACAGCAGACCGTTCCGGGAGGCGATCACGGCGATCCGCGGCCGCCCCGCCTATCGAGAGGTGGATCGCAGGCTGGTCTACATCGATCCGAATCCGGCGCCAGCAGGCTCACCCGCGCATCACGGCATGCCGGGGTTTTTCGCGACGCTGAAGGGCGCGCTGTCAGACATTCCATTGGCTGAACCTTTGACGGATGAGCTAAGTTGGATTGTCCGCTTCAACGAGCGGGCGCGCCGGCTCAGCGCCATCGTCGAAAGTGCGCGTCCGCATATCAACCGACTCGTCGCCGAGGTAATGGCCACCGACCGCAATGAACGGGTCAGCGAAGATCGCATCCGAAGCTGGCGCGAACAGGCCAATAGCAAGGCGGCGCGCGATGCAGGCTATGCGTACGAAGCTTATGTGCGCCTCAAACTCGCCTCGGCGCTCAGCTTCGTCAGCAAACTGATCACGGACATCCGCGGCGTGCGCCCGGGATCGCCGTTCGCACGGGCCATCGCGGAAATCGTCGACGCCTGGGCGATCCAGGCCGGCGTGACATACGAGCCCACGGACAGCCGATCGCTACAGGCGGAAGTTTCGACCGATTCTGAAATCCCATCGAAATGGGTGGCGTTTCTGCTGGCGTTTGACGTCGAATATCGCAAGCGTCGGCTGCATTTTCTCATTGAAGGTCAGAACCGGCTTTATCAAATGCTCGGTTCTCAAGGGTTTGAAGATCTCGATGCCGCTGCCGTCGATCGGCTCAAGCGCAAGTTCTACGAATGTGTCGAGACGCTAGAACGGCGGGAGGAAGCGACGTCCCTCAATGCCGCGACCAGGAACCTGGTCGAGGACATCTTCCGCTCGGCGCCATCGCCGACCGAGGTCAGGGAGATCGCAACCTATGCGCAATCATTCTCTGCGCAGCACAAAGATCAACTCGATCTGCTGATCGCGCAGCTTGGTCCGGATATCGACCTCAAGTCCAGTACACGCGACATCGATGCTCTGCTGGCTGAAACCGAGGGCTGGCCGTCCGGCGGGCGGCACGAGGTGCTGGTGAATTATCTCGGCTTTTCGTTCTGGGACGTGCTGACGTTTCCGGTCGTGCCGTCGCGGGAGGCCAGCGAATTCAATGAAATCCGCATCGACCGGATCAGTGCACAGGACGCCAGCGGGATCGAGCGGCTTGGAGCTTTTCGCCTGAAGGGCACCACCTTCAACCAGTTTGCGGCGTTTTTGTCGCGCGCGTTTCGCGAAAACGATTACCTCTTAGGTCGTCTGCATGCGGTCGATCGTTTGATCGATATCGTCTGCGACGCAGCCGGCCCAGATTCTCAGAGTCGAGCTGCGGTGGCCGCGCTGAAGAAGAATGCCATCCTTCGGATTCTAGATGGAGAGAAAGCGCATCTGCCCACGTGCGAGAAGATGATCGCGGAGCTTCGTACCGCACTCGAAGCCAATTAGCGCGTAGGGCGAATCAGCGCGGTGTCATCCGCCATTCTCCGAGAGACCCGCGGATTACGCCGTCGGCTAACCCACCCACCGCCTGCATCGCACCGAATGTGTTAGTCTCCCCCCATACTCCCTTCCGACGAAAACCCCGCCGTCGGGGTCTTTTGGATCAACGAGGCCGGCTATCCCACGCTGCTGAAAATCTTCGACGACGGCGACACGATGCCGCGCATAAACTGCAAGCTCGGATTTTGCTGCTTACCCCCTCCCCAACCCTCCCCCACAAGGGGGGAGGGAGCAGGCTGCGGCGAGCGTCTCAGCCCACCCACCGCCTGCACCCGCAATCAGACCGCTGCAATTCGAAACCAAGGCAATTCGCCGAGCGCAGTCAGCATGGCGGCGTTCGGACAATAAGCGCGCCACGCCACGTCGGCGAAATCGTCCGCCAGGCCCGCCTCGCAGCGGTCGCGGTCTTCGCAGAGCACGCAAAGCCACTGAAGTTCACCGAATGTAATGGGATCAAGGCGGGCGATCTCATCCTGATCAAGCTGAAGGGCCAGCATCCGCCGGGAGAGGAGATCGGACATGGCTGCCTCCTGCACGCACTTCGACGCGGTCTGCGGAGGTGCCGTGGCGAAGGGCTGATGGCGATCAGGCGCCGCGGCGCTTCCTTGGACCTACATGGGTAAAACCGGCATAATGCCGTGTCGCGCGCATTGATCTAGATCACGGCGCTCGAAAATTGCGGAAACTGACGGGCCGAGCGGAAAAAGCTTTTTCGTCTCACCTAAACGCGGGGGCTCTGGCCGCGTTTCCGCCTTCGCCTACTTTACGCTTGCTGTAGAATGTCGGATGATTCGTTTCGTGCGGAGGAATAGTTTGCCAAGAGCCGCAAGCATCAAGCAATTGCTATCGCAGCCGGCGCTGGCCGCCGGGCTCGCGCTCTTGCTGGCGTCGAGCGCGCCGGCAGGCGCCGGTTTCTTCGATTTCCCGAACCAGCCGCGCTACGCCTATCCAAACGCGGAGCCACCGCGCGCGGCCAAACCGGATCGCAAGCCGCATCGCGAGGCCAGGCGCCACGACGGCAAAGCGACGCGTGAGCAGCCGCCCCCGCAGGGCCCGTTCCAGATCGTCGTCGACATCGCCAAACAGCAGGTCGCGCTCTACGGCCAAGACGGCTTCATCGTGCGGGCGGGAATTTCCACCGGGATGCCGGGGCACCCGACGCCGATGGGGGTCTTCACCGTCATTTCGAAAGCCAAGTGGCATCAATCGAACATCTACAGCGGCGCGCCCATGCCCTATATGCAGCGCATCACCTGGTCCGGCATCGCGATGCATGCCGGGCCGCGGCCCGGCTATCCGGCCTCGCACGGCTGCATCCGCCTGCCGGAAGATTTCGCCATCCGGCTGTTTCACACGACCAAGGTCGGCGCGCGGGTGATCGTGACGCGCGAGCCGGCGGCACCGGTCGAGATCGCGCATCCCAAGCTGTTCGTCCCGACAAAGCCGGCGGAGAAAACGCTGGCGTTTGCCGCCGAAACGACCAAGGCCGTCAGCGGCGCCGATGCTCCCGGCGCTGCCCGGCCGGCCGCCGCGACGACGACCGACGTCACCAGCATAATGGCGGTGCCGCCGCTCGAGCAAAAGCCGGCGAGCGGGCCGCCGCGCGCGATATCGGTGTTCGTGAGCCTGAAACAGAGCCGGGTCTTCGTGCGCCAGGGCTTCGAGGCGCTGTTCGACCTGCCGGTGACCATCGCCGAGCCGGAGCGCCCGCTCGGCACCCATGTTTTCACCGCCATGGCGTTGAAGGACGATGGCAAAGCAATGCGCTGGACGGCGGTGTCGATCGCGAGCGGCTACCGCCATCGCGTCAGCCACGCCGACAAGCGGCATCACGGGCGCAAGACCGCGGAGGCCGATGAGGCCCAGCCGGCGGCCTCGACCGCCGCCGCGGCGCTCGATCGGATCACGCTGCCGGGCGAGGCGATCGAGCGGATTTCCGCGCTGCTTTTGCCCGGCTCGTCGCTGATCGTGTCGGACAATGCGCTCAGCGACGAGACCGATGCCGACACCGACTTCATCGTGCTCACGCCCTAGCGGCTGAAGACGGCCTGGCCGATGCTCTCCGGCTCGGTGGCGCCATGCAGGCGGAAAAGTGTCGCGGCCGTCGCGATAGAGATAGAGCGCGCGGTCGCAAGCAAAAGCCCGGGCCAGCGGCCCGGGCTTTGCAGCGATTTGAAAGCTGGCGTCAGCTAAGCAGGACACCTCACGTGTGAGAACCTGCAAACGCCTTGGCGGCGCCGGCCTTGAGCGGCTCCGCCGTCTCAAGCATCACCTTTTGGCTTAGCGCGGTGAGTTCCTTGGTCTGCTCGGACAGGACTTCGAACTGCTTGCGCGCCTGTTCGGTCGACAGTCTAATGAACTCCGACGGCGACTTCACGCCAAGCAGCTCGTTTGCAAAGTCGAAGGCGGCGTTGCTGTTGGCGCGAGCGAACTCGATCACCTTGGCGTTGCTGTCCTTGAACCCTTGCGCGGCTGTCGCACCGGCGTTCTGCATGACGGTGGACGCTTCTGCCGTGGCCGCGCTCATCTTGTCATAGGATGCTTTGGCTTGCGCGGTCCCTTTGTCGGCCATCTCACGGATGGCCTGCGGGGTTCCCATCTTCGTAGCGCCGGCGAACTTCGTGCCGGCCGCTGTGGTGTTGGCTTCTGTCATAGTACTTATCCTTGGGGCGGTTGCTATTGAGAGCCTCCGTACGCCGCCCTGGACGCTGATCCGGCCTCTCTACCTGCCACCAACGGATGGGAGCGATGCTCCTCCGTGGCAGAATTTCCATGTAAGTAAAACGCACGAGGTCGGCGAAAGTTCAATCAAGAATAGGCTTATTCAACGGTAGCCCACATAACGGACATTTATCGGCGGACAAGCCCGCGCCTTAGGCTACCCACCGCTTGCTGAACCACTCCCAGGAGCACCCATGGTCATGATCAAGCAAATTACGGCTCCGATACGGAGCCTCGTGAGATTTCCGCTGTTTCAGCTCGCGGTCGTGGTCACTGTTATTCTGTGGCTGCAGGCCGCCGATGACACATCGGCGCTCGGGCAAATCTTCAAGGGCCTGGACAATCTCGTCGACGCCACCGTGCGATTGTTTTCTGCCGTGTTCAACGTGAAGTCCTTCACCAAATCATGGCTCACATCGGGCTTCTGGATTGGCTATGTCTACCTCGCCTGTTTGCTGATCCTGTCCCTTATGCGTTTCATGATCAGAGTTGCAGTCGATCTTATAGGGCGGAACAATGCGTTCTGGTTGAGAAACGCCATTGCGCGGGAGCGCGGCATTGCGGCTTACCGCGCATGGGTGCCGTTCGAGCGGATCAGGCCGGCCAATATTCCGCAGGAACAATGGGAAGAGACATTTGCCTGGCCCGCCAATAACAAACCGCCCTACCTTCCCCTGGCGCAACGCATGGTGCGCGGGGCGATAAGCTATGTGGCCGTGGTTCTGGCCGCCGCCGTTCTGCTCCAGGTCTTTACGCCGTTTCCGGTGCTGACTTGGCTTGGCCAGCTAACAAAACTTTTGCTCGGCTGATTCGATCCGGCTGAGCACCTTTACGTTCATAGCGAGCGACCGGCGGGTTACGCCGGAGCCTGCCTTCGGGCCGCGCCTTGCGCGGACCCGATGGGCTAACCCGCCCTACGGCTTGCTATTAATGGCTGGCGCGCCGCCGCAGCAGCAGCATCCACAAAAAGACGGCCGCGCTGAATCCGCAAATGACGATGATGGCGACCGCACCGAGCCGGCTGTCAGGGTCGAAAACGAGCATGACGATACCAAGCCCGACAACCGCGATCGAGCCGATCACCATTGACCACAGGCGCTTCGTGCTGAACGCGAGCGCCTCGTTCGTATAACTGTCTTGCAGCGACAGTTTTTCATCCGACGGTTGCAGCCCGCGCACGCAATAAGGCGCAAAGACCAGGTAGTAGAAACCCAAGAGAAGCACGCCAAGACCGAGGATCCAAAGGTAGCCTGGCGAGACGGATGCACCGATCATCAGCACCACCATGACGATCAGATAGACTTTGATTTGCTGCCGCAGCCGTTTGTAATCCTGCTCCGATGCAATGATGTAGCCGCGGCCCCATGCGCCGCGCGGATAGAACAGCTTGCGGCCGTCCGGCAAAGTCTTGAACCAACTGCTCATCAGAGCATCGAAATAGCCCATGTCGAACCTCGCTGAAGAGTCCGCAGAATGATGATAATAGTGAATCGTACCTGATCTTCTGTCATTGACCTTGATCAACCCGCAACCTCGCCACGTATTTCGGACGTTGCATTGGCTCAGCACCATGACCAAATCAGAAGAAAACCCGCTTCCGGCGTGCGGCGCCACTTGGATCGACGAGACCGACTATCCGGCGGCCTATTGATTCGGCTAGTCTTGTCTTCGGCCGTTGCGGCTTACTGTCATACGATCAAAAAAATGCGGGTGGGATGAAAATCATAACAAAAGTAATCGCTGCACTGATTGCCGCGTTGGCGATATTTTCGACGGCCAGCAACGCCGTTGCGCAAAGCGGATATCCGGACCGCGCGGTCAGAATGATCCTTGGCTATCCGCCCGCAGGTCCGGTGGACATCATCGCCCGGATCATGGCCGACAGGCTGAGCCAGATCTGGGGCCAGCCGGTGGTGGTCGAAAATGTTTCCGGCGCCGGCGGCAACATCGCGGGCGACCGCGTCGCCAAGACCGCGCCCGACGGCTACACACTTTTGATGGCGACCAACGCCCAGATCGCCATCAATCCAAGTCTCTACAGCAAAATGACGTACGACCCCGCCAAGGACCTGCTGCCGATCTCGCAGGCGGTCTACTCGCCCAATATTCTCGTCGTCCCCAATGACGTGCCGGCCAAGACGGTGCAAGAGCTGGTCGCCTATGCGCGCGCGAATTCGGGCAGACTGAGCTTTGCCTCGGCCGGCGTCGGCACGACGCAGCACCTCGCCGGCGAGCTGTTCAAGGCGATGGCGCACATCGATATCCAGCACGTGCCCTATCGCGGCGCCGCTCCCATGATCACCGACCTGCTGGGCGGACGCATCACCATGTCCTTTATCGCCATCGCGCCTGCGATCCCGCTGGTGCGGGAAGGCAAGTTGCGCGCGCTGGCCGTCACATCGGCCAAGCGCTTTGGGGCGGCGCCCGAGCTGCCGACCATGATCGAAGCCGGCTATCCGGACTTTGAGTCGATCCTCTCGATCGGCCTGATGGCGCCGAAGGGAACTTCGCCCGCGATCATCGAGAAAATTCACCAGGACTCGGTGAAAGCCCTTGCCACGCCGGAGATCCGCAAACGGTTGAGCGACATCGGCATGGAAGTGATCGGCAACTCGCCTAAGGAATTTGCCGCCGCGCTCAAGGCGGAAGCCCCGCTATGGGCGAAGGTCATCAAGGACGCCGGGATCGCACCGAGCAATTAGGGTATGGGGCTCACCCGCATGCTGCCTTCCGAAGAAAAGCCCCTCCCCGCCGTCGGCGCCTATTGGATCGAGGAGGCCGACTATCCCGCGCTGCTGAAAATCTTCGCCGACGGCGACACGATGCCGCGCGCGTGGAAAGAGTGGCTGAAGATGGCCGAAGAGATGGAGAAAGGCCTTAAGGCTTACGGCCACCCGGTGATGCGGGTGCGCATTGATCCGGCCACCTTCCCGGCCTGGTGCGCCGCGCATGGCACGACGCCGGGCCGGCAGGGGCGCAAAATGTTCGTCGCCGCCGCGGTCTTGGAAAGATACGGCGATCAGACCTGAGCGCCCGATCCACCGCCCCTCTCCAACAAAACGAAATGCCCGGCGCAAGCGCCGGGCATGACGTCTGTTATCGAATGTGGCGCCGGCGCCTGGCGGGCGCCGCTCACCGTTCAGAGGCGATGGTGATGCCGACGCCAATGGTGCCGGTAGCGCGGCGTCTCACTCACGTAGTAGCGCTGATCGAGGCCGAGCACGCCTTCGACGCCGCCGACCACGCCGCCGACCGCGGTGCCAACCACGGCGCCGACCGGACCGGCGATGCGATTGCCCTCATAGAAGCCATGCGCGGCGCCGCCGGGAACGCCTTGCGCCTGCGCGGCGAGCGGCATGGCGAGCACTGCGAGAAACGCGCTGCCAATCAGCAAGTTCTTTTTCATCAGGTCACTTCCGTTTGAATTGAGGGACATGCGTCGGTCTGACGGCACGAAATTGATACCACTATGAGGCAATTCGGTGGCGATATGTATTGCCGAGAACGGCGGTCGCTCCCACGCCTACTGACGGCTCTTGTTCTGCCGCGTGTACCAGGCGAACAGCCGATCGATGTTGAAGAATAGGGTGCTGGTGCGCCCGGCCTTGTCGGTCACGTCAAGCACATCGAACCGGTGGCCGTCATTTTTCAGCAGCCGCTGGCGAACCGATTTAAGACCCAGCTTGGCGATCGCGCTGTATTCCTCATCGACCGCGATGACGACGAAGGCGGTTTGCGCCGTCGCGCCATTTCCGGATGCCAGGATGGAATCCATCAGGCCGCGCGCCATGGCGTCATGGTGCGCCGCCGCCTGGGCCTGGTTGAGTTGCCGGTAACAAATCGCCGAGGCGACGTGTGCATTGATACGGACGTAGTTTTTTTCCAGAATGGCCTGCGCATGCTTCATGGCGCTGGTGCAATCCCTGGCGTTCATGGCGTTGACCATGAATTTGTACAGCTCGGCGTCGTTCGGGTCGTAGGGATTGTATTGCGCGCTTTCCGCATAGGCGTAACGCAAAGCCGTAAAATCGACCGCGGTAGCGTTCTGCTTGGCTTGCGCGAGCAAGTCATCGTAGCTCTGCGGCGGCGCGGCGGACACTGCGCCTAGGAGCGAGCACGAAACGACGCCGGCGAGAATGAAACCGGCAAACCGGTCAGCGATTCGCCGGGTGCGCGTCATCGTTCGGCCTCGGTGCGATACGGATGGATGATTTTCAAGGACGCCGGAGACTTTTTCGATAAGTCACGGCGCGGCAGATGCATTGATCTGCATCAACGTATCGCTACCCGCTACCGCCGCGGTTTCTTGCGCCGCTCGGGCGCTTCTTCGATGGCGATCGCGCGTTTCAGGTAAATACCGCGGCCGCCGCAGTGCGGGCAACGCACGGAGAATTCGTCGGGCAGCGTCTTCGGCTTGTAGACATAAATCGGCGCTGCGCATTTCTCGCAGGCGATCGCACCGCGCTGGTACGTTCTCTTCGGGCGTTGAGCTAGCAGCACCGACATCGCAATACGTCCCAGTTTGAAAGTCCCACCCGGTTTGCCAGAAAATCGCTGTATGAAGGTTAAGGACGCCCCGACAATTTCGCGAATATCGATAAGCAATGCGCCGGAACGGCGATTGTGCCCTATCGGCTTACCGCCGGGGCGCTCAATGCGGCAGCTGCTGGCGCGCCTGGCAGGCCTGCCAATGGGCGAGCAGCCGCTCGGCCGACTCGGTCGAGAGGCGGTTGTACTGCTCTTCCATCTCGCCGAACTTTTCCTCGCGGTCCTCGCTCATGCCGGGAAGATTATTCAGCACGGCATGCGCGATGTGCCAATCCAGTCCGATGGCCTTGCACATCACCATCGCGCCGAACGGCTCGGTGTCGCAGATCAACCGCGAGACCAGCACGACCGGAACGCAGCTCAGGATCGACAGCGCGGCGACCAGTTCGGCGATGCGGTTGCCGTCGGCGAATTGCAGCACTTTGGAACGGGTCTGCTCGGTATCCTGGCTGAAGGAAAGCACCAGACGCTGCGCTGCGACGTATTCCTTCTGCGAAATGATTCGGCTGCCGGCCTGGTCGGCAAGCTGCGTGAGCACCCGGTTGATGGCTTCGCGCTCGGCCGGACCGGCCGCGTCCAGCATGCGCTGGCGCGCCTCTTCGGTGGCGTGGCTGAGCAGCCGCTTGAACAAAGCGGGCGAGATGTCGACGCGCCGGGTCATCGCTTGGGTCAGATCGTTGTCGCCGCTGGCGCGCATCGTCAGCATCGACATGCCGGTCTTCGAGAGACGCGCGCCGGAATTGCCCGCGACCTTGGTGACGACCTCGCGGTCGCCGCGATCGACCAGCACGTCGGTGACCACCGGGCTGAGCTGCCTGCGCTCGGCGATCTTGCTCAGGTGCGACTGGCCCTTGCTCTCGGCGATCTCGACCAGATTCTGGTCGGTCAGCCGCGGCGATTGCGCCAGCACCGGCCCGGCGACGGTGATGTCGTCGTCGGCGGCGAGGCGATGAATGACGTTGTGCGGCGCATTGGCGATCGGCGCGACGTCCCGGCTCAGCTCGACCCGCGCGCGGCTTTCGACATGATCGACCAGGCGGACGATGACGTCGTCAAACAGTGAGGTTATTTCCTCGGTCATCCGGTCGCAGCCGGCCAGAAACAGGCCAGTGACGCTCTTCAAGATCGCATGGTGGCGTTCGGTCGAATTGCTTTTGAGCGCGACTTCGAGCTCGTCAATAATCTGCAATGCTTGAGACACTTACTGTCCTCTTCGGCAGGAATTCTTCCTGCCGTCTTAAACGCGATTTTGGCCGCGCAATCGATTGGTCATACGTCAAAGTGCGACCCGTAGAGCTACGACGAAAAAATTAATGTTGCTTTAACCAGAGCGGCGGCTTGCCATCAGATATGTTATAATGTTACATATTGATCCCGCGGGGTATGCTGAGTTCGCGCGCAAAATGCAGGCTTTTCCGTCATGAAGACCACCGCAGGGCTCGCCCTCGCCCTTCTCCTCGCGCTTGCTCCGGTTCCGGCTGCCCGCGCCGCCGACGGCAAGATCGCCGTGGTTGCGGCGGAGAATTTCTATGGCGACATCGCCCGCCAGATCGGCGGCGACCGGGTCGCGGTCGTCAGCATCATGAACAACCCGGACCAGGACCCGCATTTGTTCGAGACCACGCCGGGCATCGTGCGCCAGATCGCGGGCGCGCAGATCGCGGTTCTCAACGGCGCCAATTACGACCCCTGGATGGAAAAGCTGCTGAGCGCGGCGCCGCAGCCAAACCGCAAGGTCATCATTGCCGCCGACCTGATGCACAGACAAGCCGGCGACAATCCGCATCTCTGGTACGAGCCCGCCACCATGCCGGCGGTGGCCAAGGCGATCACCGCCGCACTCGGCGCCGCCGATGCCGCGCACGCGTCCGACTATGCGGCGCGGCTCACGAATTTCCTCGGCTCGCTCAAGCCGCTCAACGATAAGATTGCCGCCATCCGCGGCAAATATGCCGGCACCGCCGTCACCGCCAGCGAGCCGGTGTTCGGCACCATGGCCGGCGCGCTGGGCTTGAAAATGCGCAACGAGCGGTTCCAGCTTTCGATCATGAACGATACCGAGCCGAGCGCGCGCGACGTCGCCGCTTTCGAGCAGGACCTGAAAGACCACCAGGTCCGCGTTATGTTCTACAACAAGCAGGCGTCCAGCAAAGTCGTGCAGCATCTCGTCGCGCTGGCGCGCGCCGCCAATATTCCGGTGGTCGGCGTAACCGAGACCATGCCGCCGGGGCTCAGCTATCAGGACTGGATGCTGGGCGAGCTCAACGACACCGATAAGGCACTGGCGGGCCCATCTTCGTGAACGTCGTCGAACTCGACCACGCGACTATCGGGATCGGCGGCCGCACGGTGCTGGCGGACGCGAGCTTCGCTATCAATGCGGGTGAATTCATCGGCGTGCTGGGGCCAAACGGCGCCGGCAAGACCACGCTGATGCGCGCCATCCTCGGGCTACTGCCGCCGAGCGCGGGAACGTTGCGCGTGTTCGGCCGCGCGCCGCAGCGCGGCGACCGGGGTATCGGCTATCTGCCGCAAGTGCGCACGGTACTGCCGGACCTGCGCGTGCGCGGGCTCGACTTCATCGCAAGCTCGCTGCATGGCGAGCGCTGGGGTCTGCCGTCGCTGAGCCGCCATGACCGCGGCATGATCGAGGAGACGCTCGACGCGGTCGGCGCGCGCGATCTGGCCAAGCGTCCGCTCTCCGACATGTCCGGCGGCGAGCGCCAGCGGCTGCTGCTGGCGCAATCGCTGATCGGATCGCCGAAATTGCTACTGCTCGATGAGCCGCTGATCAGCCTCGACGCGCACCATCAGGAGGTGGCGATCGACGTGGTGCGCAAGGTCTGCCGCGAGCGCAAGATCACCGTGTTGTTCAGCGCGCATGAGCTCAATCAATTGCTCGGCACGCTCGA
>Ga0209880_1000179_pt1 | contig 14615 bp, 11 predicted proteins | sample PersoiDNA2013191_FD_185803 | JGI IMG/M metagenome (GOLD analysis project Ga0209880, IMG submission 185803) | Permafrost soil microbial communities from the Arctic, to analyse light accelerated degradation of dissolved organic matter (DOM) -... | ecosystem: Environmental > Terrestrial > Soil >... | reverse complement strand
TGATGATGCCGGGTCCAAGGACGGCCAGCATGATGGGCAGCGTCAATGCGAAACGCCGGGCTCTGCCCCTGATTCGTTCCCAGATCCGTGCCATGGCTCCAGGCTAATCCATCGCCTGGTCGAGGACGTCATCGACCGTGACAATGCCTTGAAGGACCCCCTCGTGGTCAACAACCGGAAGCGCAAGATAGTTGTACTTGCCGATGATCTCGGCCACTTTGCCCTTCGGGTCGTCCACGAACACGGAAACAGTGCGTTTTTGCATGATGTCGGCTACGGCGGTGCCGGGCTGCGCGACGATCAGTGCTCGGAGCGACAGGATCCCTGCCAGATGCCCGTCATCGTCAGTGACATACAGGTAGTAAATGGTCTCCGTATCTGGAGCCTCGCGACGGAGAACCTCGATGACCTGCTCGGCCGACATCTCCTGTCTGATCTCGAGATAGTCGTTTGTCATGAGGCCGCCAGCCGTATCCTCGTCATAAGCCAGCAGTTCACGAACGTCCTCACGTTCTTCCTGCTCCATTTCCTGAAGCATCGCCTCCTGCGTTTCAGCCCGCGTGTCTTGCAGGATGTCCGCAGCGTCATCCGGGTCCATCTCCTCCAGAATGTCGGCTGCGCGCGCCACTCCGAGTCGTTCCAGGATAGTGACCTTGACTTTGTCGTCCTCCAGTTCGGCCAGCGTATCGGCTGCCTGCTCGTCGTTCAGCGCTTTGAACAAAGCGTCGCGCTCATTAAAATCCAGATCGTCCACGATGTCCGCCAGATCCGAAGGGTGCAGTTTCGAGAGTTCTTTCCACGTTGCCCTCACCTGCACGCTACGAACATCACGCCCGAGGGGCTCTACAAAACTCCACGGAATCGAGTTCTCGCCAATCTTGTGATGAAGCCCCCGCTCGATGACATGGATGACCCATGCGAACCCAGCCCTGCGCATGAAGCTCCGGATCCCGGCATCGGCTGCTATGACACGCAGTTGGCCGTGACTTTCCGCCAGCTCAATATCGTTCACACGCACGACCTTGGCACCGTGGATGTCGACAATCTGTTTGTCCAGAACATGGTTGAGCAACAGCATGGAGGTGTCTTCCAGCTTGAAGTTGGGCTGAAGTTCGGCATCAGCGAGTTTGAGAGTACACTCTGTGATGCCCAGACCGCGCACGTTGTGCCACGCCACGCGCGTCAAGCCGCGCTGCGTCTTGACGAGAACAGCCACGACGACTGGGAACTTCTCGCCAGTCGCTACTTCAAGGTCAGCTATCGAGCCGACTACGGCTTGCTTGCGATCCAGAACGCGCATGCCAAGAATATTACTGAGGTAGAACATTTGCGCCTCCTGGGGCGAGAGAATGGCACAGCGCCTGTATGCTACGCATGATGGCTTCTGGTGTCAAGCGCACAGATGGAGACACTGCAATCAGCAGGGTGAACGCAGGTACGGACGACCTACGGACGGTCGTCGACCTCAACTCCGGAGATGGACGATACGGCTTCCTCGCCCATAAGGAGAGCCTCAGGAAGAGGCAAGTGCTCGATAACGTTATGGCGCCAGTCGACCGTGAACACAAGAATGAGCGAGAGGAAGCCTGCCACCACGTTGCTGGCAGTCATGCCAATCCAGACGCCACGTGATCCGAGTTTAAGGGTCATGGCAAAGAACCACGCCAGCGGCACGCGCAGGCCCCATAGCCGAACCAGGTCCAGAATCATGTTTGGAACGTTGTGCCCTGAGCCCTGGAACGCCGACTGGACACCCATCATGAGCCCAAAGAACGGGTTGGCCCAGAGAAAGATCGACATGAAGAAGACGCCTTCGGCGATGATTTCCGGCTGGCTCGGAATAAACGCCCGGAACACCAGGGGCGTAATGAGGCGCAGAAGAACGCTCGCAACTGCCATCAGGCCGACGATGGCAGTCGTCCCCTGTCGCACGACGGCTGTAGCCCGTTCCTTCATGCCGGCACCCAGCGCTCGTCCCACCATTGTGGCTATGCCCATGCCAGCCCCGTCGTTGATGAGAGAGGTGATGCTGAACATCCTGTCCCCAATCCCATACGCCGACAACGCAACCACAGGGTTGGGAACGCGGCCGATGATGCCCGTCAGGACAATGAACCCAAAGGACGTACCGGATGCCCCGACTGATGCAGGAAGTCCGATGCGAAGGATGCGTTTGACCCAGGCAATCTCGGGACGCAGGTCGTGCCAGGTCACTCTCAGCTTTCGCCTCCCGGTCATGAGAACCGAAAGCGAGATAACGGCTGACAGGACCTGACACAGGACGGTCGCAAGAGCGGCACCGGCTACACCCATGTGGGCAAACGGGCCCCACCCGAAGATCATCAGCGGGTCCAGGATGACATTCAGACCGACGGTGATCGTGTTGATGAGCATCGGCGTAAGTGTATCTCCATAAGCATTCATGATCTGCGCGTACAGGGCCGAGACGAAGATGGCGGGCATCCCGATGAAGATGATCCGCGTATAGCTTATCGCCATCGCCGAAATGGCACGGTCTGGAGTCAGGACGGGGAGAAGAATCGGCGACAGCAGCACGCCGATGATCGCCACGACAAATCCAAGCAGGATCGCCAGAGACATGGTCTGACCGGCCGCCTTCTCCGCGTCAACCTCGTTGTGCGCTCCCATGAACTGCGAAACGAGAGCGAGACCCGCGGACCCGAATCCGAACGCAAATGCGACGAGGAACCATACAACAGGGCCTGACACCTGAAGTCCAGCGACTGCTGCCGCGTTCTCGGTCTTTGGAAGGTGCCCGACCCAGAACGTGTCGGTTATGTTGTACACCATGTTGAGCAGAGAGCTTACCATGACGGGCCAGGACAGCCGGAACATTGTCGCCACGACTGGACCGTGAAGGATCTCCTCGTGCGTGGGCATCGTCGGACGTCGGCTCATGTCCGCCCCCTATACCCCGGGCTCGGCTGGGATCGGGACCACCTCTGACGTGACCATTTCATCGGTCGCCTCAGCCAGTGCAGACGTGTGTTCGATAACCTTGTGGTGCCAGTCGACCGTTGTAAGAAACACCAGTGCCAGAACAGCCGCAAGGACGTTGCTGATCAGCATGCCGGTCCAGATACCGCGCGATCCCATGTGCAGGGCAAACCCGAAGAACCATGACAGCGGGACGCGAAGACCCCAGAGACGTACGAGCTGCATGATCATCGGCGGCGTGTTGTGCCCTGAACCCTGGAACGCCGACTGGACCCCGTTGACGATACCGAAGAACGGAATGGAGGGGAGGAACAGGGACATGAACAGGACGCCTTCACTGATGATCGCCGGCTGTGTCGGAATGAAGGCCCTGAACAACCATGGCGTGAAAACTCTCAGAAGGGTCCCCTCACCCACAAGCATGCCAAACATCAGCGCAGTGCCCGTCCATACGACACTGTTGGCTCGTTTCCGCAGGTCCCCGCCCAAAGCATGCCCGACCATCGTCGAGATGGCCAGCGATAGACCATCGATGGCAACGAAGCTGATGTTGATGAAGCGGTCACCGATGCCATATGCCGAGAGTGCTACTGTAGCGTTGGGCACACGGCCGATGATGCCCGTCAGAACCAGAAACCCGAATGACGTCCCGGAGACGCCAATGGAGGCAGGAAGGCCGATCTTGAGAATGCGCCTGTACCAGAACCAGTCCGGAAGAAGGTCGCGCCAGCTGACACAGAGACCATGTCTCCCCCTGAACAGTATGACCAGTGAGATGACTGCGGCGATGGCCTGGCAGATGATGGTGGCCACCGCAGCCCCTGCAACCGTCATGCGCGCGAAGGGTCCCCACCCGAAGATCATGAATGGGTCCAGGACAATATTAGCGAGGACGGTCGTCAGGTTTACGAGCATGGGCGTAATCGTATCCCCGTACGCTGCCATGACCTGGGCGTACGCCACCGCGACGAACTCAAAGGGCATGCCGATGAAGATGATACGCGTGTAGACCGTTCCGGCGCGGGCGACTGCAGGGTCTGAGGTGAGGAGCCTCAGCAGGGCAGGTGAGAAGATGACGCCTGTAACCATGATGAACAGCCCAAAAACAATCGACAGCGAAAGCGTCTTGGCAGCTGCTGTATTCGCTTCCTCTTTCCGATGAGCACCCATGTACTGGGACACGAGCGCCAGTCCGCCGGAGTTGAACCCGAAGGCAAATGCCATGAGGAAGAAAATGACCGGGCCGGCTATCTGAAGTCCGGCGACCGCGGAGGCATTTTCCGACACCGGCAAGTGACCTACCCAGAAGGTATCGGCCATATTGTACAGGTAGTGCAACAGGCTGGAAATCATCAACGGCCATGCCAGTCTGAACATGGTCCGGATGATGGGTCCCTCAAGTATCTCTCTTCTTGATGCGGTTCTTGCCACGGTCTCCTCCAGACGGTCGGGCACGAACCCGTACCTCATTTAAACCCCTATTAGTATACCCTCATTCGTACTACGAACAAGAAAGGGCACGAATCCCTCATACAGAAAAGAGGCGCCGAGTGGCGCCTCCCGTGGTCAACTCAATCTCGATCGAGGCTAGTGGTTGTAGGGCCCGCTCTTGCTTCCCCTGTGATCGCGTGGATCACCGTGCCCTCCACTGGGACGGTGCACTGAACCAGAACTTCCACTTGGTCTCGAAGCACCGAAACTCCCACCACGTCTATCGCCCTGAGGACGCCCTCCTCCGCTTGAAGAACCACCAGAAGCACCAGGACGAGGCCCCCCACGATGCTCGTTCGGACGAGGACCGCCAGTGCTCTCGGTACCGTCTGGACGCACGAAACGCGGCAACTCAGTCTTCGTCTTGCCATCCCAGATGCTGTAGGAACCGGTAGCCGCCTTCTCGTGGCTCACCGGCTTGATGTCGGGAGCATAGCGGCTTACAAACTTGCGATGCGGTTCCTCTGTGCCGCGAGGGCCTCTGCGATCGGAAGTACCATTGCGCGGAGAAGACTGAAATCTTCGATTGTCCGTACCTGGACGCCCCGTTCCCCGACTCGTTCCTGGCGTGCCGTCGAGTCGCGGCCCCTCTGTCCTGGGACGGTCAGAGGACGGCCTGTCGGTACGCGGGCGATCTGAATATGGTCTATCTGTATGTGGACGGTCCGAGGCAGAACGCTCTGTATGCGGCCTGTCCGATTGCGGTCGGTCGGTACGCGGGCGATCTGAATGCTCACCCTGGGGACGAGGACGGCTGGTATGCGTCCGATCGTCTCTGGATCCCGCACTCTTCGACGAGCTGGTCTGCCCGGTAGCCCCGTGATGCTCGCCGTGCCACACGTGCCCTTCCTGCCCACGATTGTCCGACCGCTCGCGGCGGTCCGGTTTTTCCTGATCGGCAGCGGCCATAGGCGTCGAAGGAGCCCTGCGCACCTCGCGACTCTCTTCTTCCGTCCTGCGGCGCCAGTGAGCGTCGTCCTCTCCCTCAGGCGCAATATCGAACATCCCAAAGCCATGAGAGTTTTTGCCTCCCAGGCCGGATTCGTACAGGAATGACAACAGCTTGGCATCTCCAGTCAACTGGAAACGTCCTGTATAGCCATGCACGGGCGTGTCCTTGAACGAAATGACGGCGAGATGCGGCGTATGATCGAGGCAGCTGATGCTGAACCCATCGCTGGGGACCTTCTCCTGTGTCCAGGCGTAGTACTTGCGGACAGCATTGTCCAGCACAATCTTGGAAAATAGCGGGTCGTCCGGCGCAAAGTAGTGTGCGGAGTTGCTGTCCTTGCTCTCGCTCTGGTAGACGGTGATGGGGCTGATGGTGCGAATTCGCCATGTGACCAGCCCGTGAGTGGGGATGGTAACGGGGTAGGCAGCAACAACACGTACCGATTGCACGAGGTTCCGCTCGAGGTGAAGGTCATGGGCCTGTTCCAGGCGAGGCACAAGCGCCTCGATGAACTCGGGGCTGGGCGACGACAGGTAGAACCAGACAGGTGACGACATCACCAGCTGATAGTGAACGTGTCCGTCCGCTTCAACTCCATCACGCGGGGCGATGTCGATACGCTCCACCGACTTCGCATACAGCTGCGAGAAGGTGAAGAGCTTGAAATGGGCTTCTTCCGTGCCCGTCGCGATGCCAGACCACTTGATGTCTTCGGGGATGCACGCATTGACAAGCCCCTGCACGTAGGGATTGTACCCCTGAGGCAAAATGAACTTGTCGAGAGCGCTCTGTACTTCGATCCTGATACGCATGAAAACCTCCACTCAATTCAGAGAACAGACAACCGGAAAGGTGAGCCATTACGGCCATGACGCGCCCCAGCCACTGGGGTGCTCGTTCGAATGTCCTGCTGTAGATATATTATTATAGGAGTTGTCAGGCGCGGTGCAACCACAACTTCAAGAGGAACGGGCAAGACCTGCCCGCAGACGCTTGATGACATTCCCGGGCCACATATACTCAGCTCATGAATCTGCGCACACGGATCCAGGAATTATTCAACGGTCATACTCCGCATCTTCAGGCATTGGAACTCCTGAAGTACATTGGTCCCGGCTTTCTCGTCACCGTCGGCTTCATCGACCCCGGCAACTGGGCATCGAATGTTGCTGCAGGCTCGCTCTATGGTTACCGCCTCCTGTGGATGGTGACCCTGTCGACACTGATGCTTATCGTCCTGCAGCATAATGCCGCCCACCTGGGCATCGTCACGGGTCTGTGCATCTCCGAGGCAGCCACGAAGTTCATGCGTCCCTGGTTCGCCCGCCTTGTTCTGGGCTCGGCCGTTGCCGCCTGCATCTCCACGGCCCTTGCAGAGATCATGGGAGCCGCCATCGGGCTCAACCTGCTGTTCAAGCTGCCTCTGCGTATCGGCGCCATTCTGGTGTCAGTCGCTGTCATCTGGCTCCTTCTCAGCAACGGCTACCGGCGCATCGAGAAGCTCATCATCGCATTCGTGTCGCTGATAGGACTTTCTTTCCTGTATGAGTTGTCGCTCGTGCATATCCCCTGGGCAGAGGTTGCGACCGGATGGGTTACCCCCGCCATACCCCTAGGCTCCATTCCTGTCATCATGAGCGTCCTCGGCGCCGTCGTCATGCCGCATAACCTCTTCCTGCACAGCGAGATCATCCAGAGCCGGCAGTTGAACCGGAAGGGGACAGACGTCATAGAAAAGCAACTCCGGTTCGAGTTCGTGGACACCCTGAACTCCATGGTGGTCGGCTGGGCCATCAACAGCTCCATGATCATCCTTGCCGCAGCGACCTTCTTTGCCAGCAGAACCACCGTCACAGAACTTGGACAGGCTCAAGCCATGTTGCAGCCGATGCTGGGCCGGGCAGCCGCTATCGTCTTCGGTGGGGCACTACTCATGGCCGGGCTCTCATCTTCGGTCACTGCGGGCATGGCTGGCGGCAGTATTATTGCGGGCATGTCCGGGGAACCCTATGATCCATCGGACAACCACACGCGGCTGGGCATCATGATAACATTGCTTGGGGCTCTGTTGATTGCGCTTGTGATCACCAACCCGTTCAAGGGCCTGATCTTCAGCCAGATAGCACTCTCCATTCAGCTCCCGTGGACGATCGTCCTGCAGATTCTGCTCACCTCAAACCCGCGCGTGATGGGAAAGTATGTGAACACTATACTCGACCGCGTCTTCCTGTGGACGACGACCGTCGTCGTCAGTGGCCTCAACGTCCTTCTCCTGGTCGACACGCTTCGCAATCTCCTTCGTTAGCGGTGGAAGGAGCAGATTACATTCTTGCGCTCTTGACAAGACAACCGGCTTGGCTTTAATGAACTTGGCAGAAGGGAAGGGCTCCCCTTATCTGGCCATCCCAAGTCGGACCATGTGGGAAGAAAGGAGTTGTACTGTGACAAACTCGAAAGCAGAAGCACGTTGGAGAAGGCAGATCGCTGTCGTTCTGGCCATCATCGTGGCGACAGCCTCCTCGGTAGTTCTTGCTCCTGCCCCACGCGTCAGCGCTGGAACGTACAACCCTCTCAAAGCTATCCAGTATGCGAACCAGTGGTGGAACAAGCGCAATCCCAAATTCCAGAGCTACGGCTTCGGTGATTGTGCCAACTTCGTTTCACAGTGCCTTATTGCAGGCGGAATCAACCTGCGAGCAAGCGCTTCGGCTGACAGGAGCGGAAGCATCGGGGAGTGCGTGAACCTGGACGCCTTCCTGACGAAAACTCTCAAAGCCACTATCTGGAAGACGTCCTCGAGGTCGCGCGCGCCGACTGGTCTGCAACCTGGTGATGTCGCCATTTTCGGCAACTGGCTCGGTCTGCGTCACGCGGTCATTGTCTCGGCCAAACAATCGAACGACCAACCCCTTTTCAACGCCCACACCTTTGACCGGAAGAGGACAACTCTCGGCTGGCTGTTCAGCGCCTGGACGTATGTGAAGTACTACCACATCGTCAAGTCGCCGATCACGGTCGCGGTGGCTTCCAAGCCCGCGGCCTCTGCAAAAACAGCTGTTGTGGCTCCCAAGCCTGCAATTTCCGCAAAGACGGCCGTTGTGGCCCAACCTGCCGTGACGTCAAGAAGTTCAGTCCATGCCGCTGTTCTCGACCCTCAACTCGAATCAGTCAAATCCGCAAATCTGGTCACAACGCTTGCTGCGTCATTGGTCATGACCACGTCGGCAGTGCTGAACGGAGTCATCAAGCCTGATGGTCAGTTAGCTCTCTGGTTCTTCGAATATGGTGTTTCAGAGATCTATGGCTTCGCCACTGACAAACAGGGGCCACTCCTCGGAAACACGACCTATAATACCAATCTTGCAATCATGGGACTCCAACCAGATACTTTGTATCACACGCGTCTAGTGGAAATCGCACCAGACGGCAGCCTCACAGCAGGATCGGACACCACGTTCCGAACCGCAGCGGTTCCGCGCGCAGCCACAATCGAAAACTGACAGCAGGCCGGGAACGACGATCCACTGCTGTTCACGATTCTGCGTTGCATTCCCTGTCTCCGAAGTACACTGACAGTCGACGCCCCACCACGACCGAAAGCGTGGGGAATGCCCGGGGAGGCGATAGCACTATGACAGCGCGAACGTTTACCATTCACAACAAGAGTGGGTTGCATGCACGTCCTGCTACGTTGTTCGTTCAGACAGTGGTGCACTTCAAGTCAAAGATCAGGATTACTCGTGAAGGTCGTACAGTAGATGCCAAGAGTATCCTCGGCGTGCTTTCCCTGGGCGCCAGCAAGGACTCGGTCATCGAAGTGGAGGCTGAAGGAGCTGATGAGGCTGCAGCACTCGACGCTCTGGAGACTCTGCTGACAACCACCATGGGCGAAGAAGAATGAGCACCCTCAAAGGAATTGCTGCATCAGCAGGCATCGCCATCGGTCGAGTGTACATCTACCGCCCGGATGACGTCGTTCTGGATCTCGAATCTCACGACTCCATCTCCGCGGAGGAGAAACTCAAGGCGATCAGTCTGGCAAACGAGAGCGTCCATCATCAGGTCGAGGCGCTGCACGCACGTATGGAAGAACAAGGCAAGAGCAAGGAAGCCGAGATCTTCTCCGCGTATCAGATGTTCCTGGACGACCCGACGCTGCAGGAGGCCATGGAACGGTATGCGCGAGAAGGATACAGCACCGCAGCAGCCGTACACCACGCCTATGAGGATAGTGCCCAGCTTATGGACAACCTGGCCGACGCCTACTTCCGTGAGCGAGCCAAGGATATCCGGGATGTCGGAGATCGTGTGGTCCGCGCCCTCCTGGGGATGCCCAAGGCCGACCTGCGCGCCCTGCCGTATCGGGCGATCGTCGTTGCCCGTGACCTTGCTCCAGCGGATACCGCATCCGTCGACCGCGAGAATGTGCTGGGCTTTGTGACAGAACAGGGTAGCACAACAAGCCATACGGCCATCCTTGCTCAGGCACTCGGCCTTCCCGCCGTTGTCGGCTTGGGAACGGCGCTCGCAGGCATCGACGAACACGCACGCCTGGGCGTCGACGGAGCCGCCGGGACGGTTGTTCTGGACCCCACCCCCGAGGAACGTGCGACCCTCGAAGAGCGCGCCCGCGCCCTTGCGGCAGAACAGGAGCTTCTGACCCAGTACAAGGATAAGGAAGTGGTCCTCGGAAACGGCAAGCATATTGAGGTTTCTGCCAACATTGGCGGCCCTGGCGACGTCGCCACAGCCCTGCGGTTCGGCGCGGACGGGGTCGGCCTGTATCGTACGGAGTTCCTGTTCCTCGACCGGGACAGCCCACCCACCGAGGAAGAACAGGTCGAAGCATACCGCTCTGTTCTCACTGCGTTTGGCACCAAACCCATCATCATCCGCACCCTGGATATCGGAGGAGACAAACAGATCCCATATCTGCACCTGCCCGCTGAGTCCAACCCATTCCTCGGCGTGCGCGCGACCCGTCTTGGCCTGCGCAGACCAACACTGTTCAAGACTCAGCTGCGCGCCATTCTGCGGGCGAGCACGGCTGGCACGACGCGAATCATGTACCCGATGATCGCCATCGCTGAAGAGATCGAACAGGCCAATCTTCTGCTCCAGAGCGTGCGCAAGGAACTGGACGCAGAAGAAATCGCATATGACCACGACCTCGAGGTCGGCATCATGGTGGAAATCCCGTCTGCGGCACTCGATGCGGAGCGTCTTGCCGACAGAGTCGACTTCTTCTCAATCGGTACCAACGACCTGACACAGTACACCTTTGCCGCTGATCGAACGAACCACGACCTGAACTATCTGTACCAGCCGCTGCACCCAGCCGTGCTATCACTCATCCGCATGACCATCGAAGCGGCACACGCCCATGGCAAATGGGTGGGCGTCTGTGGTGAACTGGCGGGCGACCCGCAGGCAATTCCTGTTCTTATCGCCATGGGCATCGACGAACTGTCCATGTCCTCCGCAAAGATCCCGCGCGCCAAGCAGATCATCCTGTCCCTCTAGGCGTCTCTTTTCTCGCAGAACAACAACCGGTCCCGTTCAAAGACGGGGCCGGTTCTGCTACTGCCGTGAAACAATGGGGAAAGACCTCTTTCTGCTACACCCGGGCGACGAAGAAAACGCGGGGCTCGGACTCCGGGTCAGCAAGAGGTACGGTCAGGTCTGTGGCACGCGCCTGGTAGACCGCACTGAACCCGACCTCCAGCAGCGCCGTGGTCACCTCCCGCACCGACCAGGCGTTTTCCATGAATGTCTCGTCGAAGCGAAGCCAGCTGTCCGACTCCTGCCGGACAAATCCGGAGATCTTGATGCGCCCCTGACGCTTGCCTTCGTCGTACATGCCGCGGTTGATGACCATTGCATCCAGGGCGTCCTCCACAGTCATATTGTTCCAGCGTCGCAGTCCCATCACCGTATTGAGGTCGAACACAAACAGGCCTCCAGGCAGCAGGCATTGGTGCACACAGGCGAAACAGGACAGCAAGGTGTCGATGCCGGACAGGTGGTTGAGAGCGTCAAACGTCGACACGGCAAGCCCAAACCGCGAGGACAGCGAGAAGTCGGCCGCGTCACCCTGGACAAGGGAGACCTCGCCAGAAGATACGAACGAAGCGCAATTGATACGCGCATGGGCTAGCATGGGTTCCGAATTGTCCAGGCCCGTCACGATATACCCCGCCTGCAGAAACTGCAGCGCCAGCTGCCCAGTGCCACAGCAGACGTCGAGCAGCGACCGCTCACCCCGGGGACAGATCTGCTCATACAAGGTCCGCAGCCTCGGCCCGACCAGCGTCACGAACCCGGTCCATCGTTGATTGTATGCCTGTGCAAATGGTGCCGTATAGGACGATTCCATGCAAACCTCCCACCAGTGCGCTCCCAGCCAATCTAGCACCAGCATGCCCCGGGGTCAACAACGATGACGGTGACAGGCCAGTTCACATCAGCAGAAGGTTTCGACCAGAGATGATGACAGCGCCTCTCCATATGGAGAGGCGCTGTAACACTAATACGACCTGTACCTAATGTTACAGGGCTAGGCGATCACACCCCACTGCGAGGGCTTGACCTCGTCGCCGAAGGTCTTCTGTGCTTCCAGCAGACGCGCCCGCTGGGCCTCGAGCTCTGTAAACAGGACTTCAGGCGTGTCTTGCGTGCTGTTCTTCCAGCTCGCAATGACGCGGTCGATCTTGCTCAGGTTCTCGGGGATGCGGAGCGAGAACTCAGCCTCATACTCCTCCTGTGTGTACTCGCGGCCGATGATGTCCTTGAACAGCGGGACAAGGTCCTTGTACTCGGGGATCCAGCCCGTCGCGGTCTTGATAGCCTTGACGTCACCGTTGCAGCGCAGCTCCATCCACTTGTACCAGACCTTCTTGTCATTCTTGCCGTTGAGGAACTTACCGTCGCGGCTCTTGAGGAAGTAGTTGACGCCGAAGATCTTTGGCAGCCGCTTGGCTCCCTTGGCAAAATCGACGTTGATCTGCAGGTACTTGCCCAGCGGGATAGACAGGAAGTCCAGGTTGGACATCGGGTTGTGCTGGCGCACGCCGGCCTTGCCAATGGTTGCTGCTGTCGTTTCGGACTCGATCGAAGCGCCAAAGGCAACAACGCCATGGGCCCAGTCGATGGATTCCTCTACTGGAACCCAGGTGTCCGAATCGCGACCGCCATAGACATAAGCGCTGACCTCGACACCATCAGGATTGTCCGCGTTCTTGTCCAGGTTCTCAAGCATGCCCAGGCCCAGCGTGAAGCGGGCATTTGCATGAGAGGCGGGAACGGGCTTGCCATCCTTGTCGACCTTGCCCGGGGTCCACTCACCCTTGAAGTTGACGCCGTGCTCAGGGACCGCTGCATCCTTGCCTTCCCAGTATACCCCGCCGTCATCTGTCCTGAGGACGTTGCTGAAGATGACTTGACGACCGGGCGCATGAAGCGCCTTCCATTGGATGGGGTCGTCCTTGCTGTTGACGCCCAGGATGATGCCAAACATGCCGTGCTCGCAATTGACTGCACGCACGACGCCATCGATCTTGCGGAGATAGGCGATGTCGTCGCCAACGATGCTCTCGCCGTCCAGCATGGCGGTCGAGGTCTTGCCACACGCCGAAGGGAACGCACCCGTGAAATAGGTGACACGACCATGAGGCCCATGGATACCCATGACCAGCATGTGCTCGCACAGCCAGCCTTCCTGTGACCCACGGTGGATGGCAAGGCGCATCGCCATCTTCTTCATGCCCAGCGTGTTGCCGGCATACTGCGTGTTGGCACTGTAGACAATGTCGTCCTTGAGGTCGATATAGATGCGGCGCTTGTCGATGTTCTTGGTCGTCTTGTTTTCGGTCAGCTCGCCCTCAGAATGCACGAACTTGAAGAAGTGTGCCTGTTCACCCTGGTGAACAAACTCTTCATAGCCGGGCCGATACAGCAACTTCTCCGAATGTGCGACGTACGGGCTGTCGGTAAGTTGAACTGCGGGGATAGCGAACTCAGACCCGTTGGGGCCCAGCGTGGCGAAGACGATCAGCATCTGGCGTCCGCGCATGATGCCGTCCATGATCTCGCCTATGTCTTTGAGACCCTCGGTGCGGTCACGCGTGGAGATCTGGGGACCCATCTCTTCGCCCGGATCCACCAGGATGTTCGTATGCTCCTTGTCGCGGCCCTGATCGAGAGGCGAATCGAAGTGAATCGTATGACCATTCATTGCCAAGCGCTGCTCTTCACCATCGTGGATGGCCTTCTCGCTGATGTAGGAGAGATCCCCGGTCGAGTCATCACAGACGAAGACACTCGCTGGATCGAGCAACTTGATGAAGTGGGCAATGAAGTCGTACAGCTTCCCATTCGAGATCTTGCTGAGCTTCGCGTACTGCTCCCCGCCGAGCCGTTCCTCCAGGAACTTGGCGACGTTTTCATCCATGCACACACCTCCGTCGATGTTGGCCCACAGGCCATTGTCACTACTTCAATATAGTACACCATTGTGCGAAAACACACAGGTCACAGCCATAGACTGACCGGTCACATCATCAGTTCGCAAGCACTTTCAGATTGAATCCACGCGAAGACGACGGGGCCGTGATATCGTGAAACGGGTTTGCGTCTCCCTCCAGGTGTCAGGACCGGATCATCGTCAGCAGCCAGATACATGGCTCCAGTGCATCGACGGCATGGACGACGCCGGCCGGCATGATGATGGCGTCTCCCGCTGTCAAGGTGTGATGCACGCTGTCCAGGATGATATCGACGCTCCCCTGCAATGCCGTTACCAGTGCATCGAATGGAGCCGTGTGCTCACTCAGCTTCTGCCCCTTGTCAAATGCGAACAGCGTAATGGTTCCCGTTGGACGGTCGACCAGCGTCTTGCTGACAACTGCCCCCGGCTGGACTACAATGAGATCGACCAGCCGTGCCGGCTTACCGTGAAGTTCGTTCGTCGCCATGAAACACCTCCTGTTAGATGCTATCAGGATATACTAGGTTCGGTCAGAGTCCACGGTCGTCAAGGTAGTCCCGGGAACCATGTCGGCCTTCCGTACGTCCTAGGGATGACGGTCGGGGACACCGACTGATTAAAGGAGATGAGAGCATGAAGAAGAGAATGCTGGCTATTGTTGTGATTATGGTGGTGGTTGCCGCCGTAGCCGTGACCCTTGTGGTAACCCGAGCCTCAGGAGTAGACAAG
>Ga0209880_1000176_pt1 | contig 14666 bp, 9 predicted proteins | sample PersoiDNA2013191_FD_185803 | JGI IMG/M metagenome (GOLD analysis project Ga0209880, IMG submission 185803) | Permafrost soil microbial communities from the Arctic, to analyse light accelerated degradation of dissolved organic matter (DOM) -... | ecosystem: Environmental > Terrestrial > Soil >... | reverse complement strand
ATTCTCCCAGCACAACAACTTGTCTTGTTCCGTTTTTCATATAAACATATGGAATACTGTCAGGTCCTGCCTGTACGCTTTCAAGCGGGATAAAAGTCACATTATCAATTGTTTTTGTGATAATCTTGTTTCCTGTTGTCATTGAAGGCCTTAATATCGGATCAGATCCGTCTACTTCAATAAGAACCTCAAACACTTTTGCATCGGCATTGGGCAGTTGCTCACCTATATTAGCGACACTCGTGACTGTTCCGGTATAAGATTTTTCCGGAAAAGCGTCTACCATAATCTCGACACGCTGTCCCGTTTTAACTTTGCTTACATCGATTTCATTTACATAAGTTTTTGACATCATCGATGACATGTCAGGAAGGGTAGCAACAACATTATCCCATGGACTGATTGAAGAGCCCACTTTCCTTTTGGCTCCCATCCTGTCGCGTTTATAAATAATCATGCCTGAAGAGGGGGCAGTAATTATAAACTTCGATAGTACAGTCTGAAGATCGCCGACTCTTGTACGTTGTTCAGCAAGATTGGTTTTATTTGTTCTCATATCAGACTTAGCCTGTTCAACTCTCAGGGAATAACCTCTTTTTGACTGGTCGAGTGTACGGTTAGCTTTATCAAGCGATATTTCTGCCTGGCGTATGGTTGTAGGAGGTTCATATTTTGATTGTTGAAGTGTTATTGCAGCTTCTTCAACTGAAAATCCCAGGTTCTTGATATTATCCCTTAAATTACTGAGAGTAACCGCAGTATCAAGTATTTTCATTTCCAGGTTGGTTTCATAAGTAGTAAGTCTTTCAAGTTCATCCTTCAGACTATTATCAAACGCTGTCCTGTCGAGTGTTGCAACATAATCTCCACCTTTTACCTCAGTACCTTCAGGGACTATATCCGTTATTTTTATGTCCATTGCCCTGATACCTCTGCTCTGGGTAAACTCCGGACCAAAAATGTCAGTCGATTTTTTTGCCTGCAATTCTCCGGTTGTAGTAACAACTATATCAAACTGACCTTTTTCCGATTCAGCATATAGGTTTGCTACATCTTTCTTGGAGGTCACTTTGCTGATAACTATCAGAACTATGATTGCAACAACAACAATAATGCCTGTGATAATAAGTGTTCTTTTCATCATAAATAGAATTTGATTTTAATGGTATGATAGAGCTCGCATGTTTAAAATTATTCAGACAAATACCTGGGTTTGTAAAACATACTCGGTTCATATGAGATTATAATATATAGCAGATTCAAAAAATCAGCCACAAAAGTATTAAAAAGGGTTCTCCCTTTTTAATCATTAACAATTTTTAACATGAATGCTTTGTAAGCTTTATAACCTAAAGACATCGTTGCAGGTTGATTTATTCCGGCTGTACTGATAAAATGGAATGAAATTAGGTTTTTTTAACAATTCCTATAACTGTCTCGGCCAGATCATTTGCCTCATCATTAGTTCTTCCTTCAGCATAAATACGAATAATTGGTTCCGTATTCGATTTCCTTATCTGTACCCATCCATTCTTATGTTCAATCCATAAACCATCTCTCTCATCTATCAGATGCCCCTTAAAATAATCTTTTACAGCATCGATGATCTGACTAAATTCGACAGAGGGGTCAAGCGTGAGCTTTTTCTTGGCAATAACATAATGAGGGTATATCTTTCGTAAAGCTGAACAATTCATTTTACTTTTTGCCAGATGTGACAGAAACAGTGCTATTCCAACCAGGGCATCACGACCGTAATGCAGTTCAGGGTAAATTACACCACCATTGCCCTCACCACCTATTACTGCATTTCTTTTTTTCATCTCTTCTACAACATTTACTTCACCAACAGATGCTGAGTAGTGTTTGCAACTATACCCGGAAGTAATATCTTTTAAAGCTTTCGTTGAGGAAAGATTAGATACTGTATTCCCAGGAGTATTTTTAAGGATATAATCGGAGATCGAGACAAGGGTATACTCCTCACCAAACATCTTCCCATCTTCGCATACAATGGCAAGACGGTCAACATCGGGGTCAACAACAAACCCGATATCGGCGCTGCCCTTTACCACAAACTCTGAAATACCTTTAAGGTTTTCAGGCAGAGGTTCAGGGTTATGTGCAAAGTTACCATCAGGAATTGAATTAAGTTCAATTACTTTGTCTACTCCCAAAGACTTGAGTAGTTGAGGCAGAATTATTCCTCCCACCGAGTTGATACAATCTATTGCTACAGTAAAGTCTGCAGTTTTGATTGCTTTTATATCAACAAGCTTTAAAGCGAGAATCAGATCAATATGCTTCTTCCCCCATGAGTCGTCCTGTTCAAGAGATCCGGTAAAATCATTCGAAATAAAATTAAAATCTTCTCTCGCAGCAATTTCCAATACATTCATACCATCCATTGCTGAAAGGAACTCTCCTTTCTCATTAAGCAGCTTTAGAGCATTCCAGTCTGCCGGATTATGGCTTGCAGTAATAATAATTCCTCCATCAGCATGTGTCCCGGTAACTGCAAGTTCCACAGTAGGAGTTGTTGCCATACCCAAGTCAACCACACTAATTCCCAGGCTACGTAAAGTGGTAATTACCAGGTTATTTACCATACTTCCTGATTTTCGGGCATCACGACCCACAATTACTTTCAAGCCATTCTTTTGATGTCGCGCCTGGACCCAGGTTCCAAATGCCGCAGCAAATTTTACTATGTCTACCGGTGAGAGGCTTTCTCCCGGTTTTCCGCCAATTGTTCCCCGGATTCCGGATATTGATTTTATCAGTGCCATATTGAGAGGATCTTCAGATTTACAAAGGTGCAAAAAAAACATCAAATCAAAATATCACCAAATAATTGTACCTTTGCACCCTGATAATTAATTGATATGGAGAACAGAAAACCTGCAGGAAGGCCCGTGAGAAAATATGAGAGACCTGATGCAAAACCTGAGAAATCCGCTTTGAAGGGCGTAAAAAAGGAAATTGAATTAATCAGACTTAACAGGTTCATTGCAAACAGTGGTGTCTGTTCCCGGAGAGATGCTGATGAACATATAAAAAACGGACTTATATCAGTTAAAGGTCACATTGTAACAGATATGGGTACAAAGGTCAGTTATGATGATGATGTCAGGTTTAAAAATAAAAGACTTTCGGCTGAAAAAAAGGTTTATATACTCATGAATAAGCCAAAAGATTATGTTACTACCGTTGAAGATCCACATGCAGAACATACAGTACTTGAGCTTATCGGAGATACATGTGCTGAAAGAGTTTACCCTGTCGGGCGACTTGATAAGGCAACAACCGGAGTTCTTCTGCTTACAAATGATGGCGATCTTGCAGGAAAACTCACCCACCCTAAGTATAAAAGGAAAAAAATATACCATGTCTTTCTTGATAACCCTGTAACCAAAAATGATCTTTTTAAACTGACGGAAGGTATCGAACTTGATGGAATGACAATTGTAGCAGATGCAGTATCTTATGCTGATCCTGACGATAAAAGCCAGATAGGGATAGAGCTTCACTCAGGGCAAAACAGAGTCATACGAAGGATGTTTGAAACACTTGGCTATAGGGTTAAGAAACTCGACCGGGTATATTTTGCCGGGCTTACCAAGAAGAATGTTCAAAGAGGAAAGTGGCGGTACCTTAATGACAAGGAGGTAAGTATGCTTAAAAGAGGTATATTTTAATCTTTAAAGATGAGTCACAGAGCAGGTTTTGTAAATATACTGGGGAATCCTAATGTCGGGAAATCAACTATTATGAACGCTCTCGTCGGCGAGAAACTTTCTATTATTACTTCAAAAGCTCAGACAACCCGTCACCGGATAATGGGTATTGTTAATGGTGAGGATTTCCAGATAGTATACTCTGATACTCCCGGAATACTAAGACCTCAATATAAGCTTCAGGAGACAATGATGAATTTTGTCAATTCAGCCCTCTATGATGCAGACTTGATTCTTTATGTTACTGATGTTACAGAACGTACTGCTGAAGAAGGAGAGTATATTGATAAGATAAAAGAATCGGGAATTCCTGTAATTATTGGTATAAATAAGATTGACCTTACAACTCAGGATGACCTTGAAAAAGTTGTTGAATCATGGCATATTGCCTTTCCAGCGTCACCTGTCATCCCGATCTCTGCACTTAAAAACTTTAACCTCGACTCTCTGCTGAATGCTATTCTTGTAAAGCTTCCTGAGAGCCCTCCTTTTTTCCCAAAAGATCAGCTTACTGACAAATACGAGCGGTTTTTTGCTTCAGAGATAATACGTGAAAAAATTCTTGTAAATTACCAGAAAGAAATCCCTTATTCCGTTGAGATAGAAATCGAAAGCTTTAAAGAAGAAAAAGATATCATAAAAATAAGGGCGCTTATCCATGTTACACGCGACAGTCAGAAAGGTATAATTATTGGTCACAAAGGATCTATGTTAAAAAGAGTGGGTACTGAAGCCAGGCGAGATATGGAAGATTTTTTCAGGAAAAAAATTTACCTTGAGTTATACGTAAAGGTAACTAAGGACTGGAGAGATAAACCGCTGATTCTTAAAAGATTTGGTTATCAATAAAATAAATATTTTAAATATTTTATGAGTAGAATAGTTGCAATAGTAGGAAGACCAAATGTTGGGAAATCGACACTTTTCAACAGGCTTACCGCTTCAAGGGAAGCCATAGTTGATGAGGTAAGCGGAGTTACCCGCGATCGCAACTATGGAGTGTCGTTCTGGAATGGAATCGATTTTTCAGTAATCGATACAGGGGGGTATGTTCAAAACTCTGATGACATTTTTGAAGAAGAAATAAATAAACAGGTATTACTTGCCATCGAAGAGTCGGATGTCATACTCTTTATGGTTGATGTAACATGTGGTATTCACGACCTGGATACATCAGTAGCCTCTCTTCTCAGAAGAGTCGACAAGAAAGTATTGCTTGTAGTGAATAAGGTAGATAATGGAGAAAGACTTATGGATGCCAATGAATTTTACAATCTTGGCCTGGGTGATTATTTCCCGTTAAGCTCCATGAACGGCAGTGGCACAGGAGAACTTCTCGACGAGGTAGTAAAAAGTCTGCCCGCGGAGGAGCCCGTGCAAATCCCGGATCTGCCAAGGATTGCGATAGTTGGCCGGCCAAACGTCGGCAAATCATCCTTGGTAAATTCCCTTCTCGGAGAGGAAAGGAATATTGTCACTCCGGTTGCCGGAACCACGCGTGATTCAATATACACAAGATATAACAAATTTCAGCACGATTTTCTCCTTGTTGATACAGCAGGTTTACGTAAAAAGGGGAAAGTTAGTGAAGATATAGAGTTTTATTCTGTAATGCGGGCTGTTAAAACCATTGAGAATTCAGATATATGTCTGCTTCTTATTGATGCTACAAGAGGAATCGAATCCCAGGATCTCAATATCATGTCGCTTATTCAAAAGAATAACAAAGGTATGATAGTACTGGTTAATAAATGGGATCTTATTGAAAAAGAAAACAACACAACAATTTTGTTTGAAAATGATATAAAGGAAAAAACAGCCCCTTTCACCGATTATCCCATTCTGTTTATCTCTGCAATTAATAAGCAGCGGATTCACAAAGTACTTGAATTGGTTGATCAGGTAAACAAGAACAGGAACAGGAAGATCAGCACATCTGAATTAAACGAAGTGATGCTACAGGTTGTTAAAAACAATCCGCCCCCGGCATTAAAAGGGAAATATGTTAAGATCAAGTATGTGACTCAACTTCCTATATATACCCCGGCTTTTGCTTTTTTTTGTAACCTCCCGCAATATGTGAAGGATCCGTATAAAAGGTATCTGGAGAACAGGATGAGGGAGAAATTTGAATTTACTGGTGTTCCGATAAGGATATTTTTCAGAAAAAAATGATCAAATTTGGTGTGGTTTTTGTTGTGAAAATATATTGACTTAAAACCATGAAAGAAATTAGATATCTGTTATTGACTATTATTATACTGATTTGTCTGGATTCATGCCGGAAGATAGTGCAATTGCCGGCAGTTCCTCATATTGAATTTACCAACTTTACAATTTTTGATACTACAGATATTCTGGGCAATAAATCTAAGGGGGGAAGACTCAGGTTTCATTTTGAAGATGGCGATGGCGACCTTGGGCTGAATGCACCATCAGATAGTATGACGGATTCAACAAATTTATTTTTCACTCTCTTCAGGAAAAAGGGAGGAGTTATGTTACCCACTCCGGATAATGATCCATTAAAACCGTCATCCTACAGGATACCTTTTATGGAGAGGCTTGGTCAGAATAAAATCATGAAAGGAACAATATCCGTAACTTTCCTCTATCTTTTTTATTCTCCCGCTGATACAATCAGATATGATTTCTATATTAAGGACAGAGCTCTGAATGAGAGCAATGTTGTTTCCACCAATGAAATAGTGCTTTCTGTAAATAATACTTATAAATAGCCTTTTCACACTTTCACCCCGATCAAAAGGACATCATCGATCTGGTCGTATGAACCTTTCCAATCGAAATATAATTTAGTCATAGCTTCCTTTTGCTCATCCATAGGGAGTTTTGAAACCTGCTCAATCATTCGCTTCAACCGTGCTATTTTCATTTTTTTGCCATCTGGTCCTCCAAATTGGTCGGGTAATCCGTCAGAGAACAGATAGACAGTGTCCCCTTCCTTAAGATAATACTCCTGATCGTCGAAGAATTTCTCAATTACCGATTCACCTCCCACTGATGATCTGTTACCTTTAATATATAATGGTTCACCATCGAGTACGAGTATAACAGGTCGCATCGCTGAAGCGAATCTGATATGGCGTGTTGAAATACTAAACTCGCATACCACCACATCCATACCGTCATTGGAGACGCCCAATTCCACATTCTGATTAAGTGTGGAGAAAATCTGTTTATCCAACAGGCTAAGTATTTCGGAGGGGTTTGAAATTCTCTTTCGTGTAACTATGTCCTGAAGGAGTGTTGATCCAATCATCGACATGAATGCACCCGGAACACCATGCCCTGTAGAATCAGCACAGACCAAAATAAACTTATCTTCCTCAAGTTTGTCGAACCAATAAAAATCACCACTAACAATATCCCTCGGATGGAACAGGATAAATGCATCCTTAAAGGTATCATTAAGTTTGTTGATATCTGGCAAGATGCTTGTTTGTATTCTCTTGGCATAGTTTATACTATCCGTAATCTCAATGTTCTGAAGTTCAATTTCCCCTTTCTGCTTCATTACAACACTGGTTCTGGCTGCAAGTTCTGATTCAAGGTATTCCTGAATCTTTTTTTGTGTTTTATCCCTTTCTCTGATTATCAGAATTATAATACCGGTCATAACAGCTATGGCAGACAGGATAAACCACCATGTTCTATAGAAAGGTTTCTTGATCAGAATACTAAACGAAACCGGTGTTCCCTGAGAGAAACCATCTCCATTTACAGATATAAGATTAAATTTGTATTTACCGTCACTCAGACTAAACGTTGCTTCTCTTGAAGTATTCATTTTGCTCCAGTCAAGATCAAAGTTTTCGAGAAAAGTACTGTAATAAACTTTTTCAGGTGAACTGAAATTAATACCCGAATAATAGACTTTGATCTTATACTTCATAAAAGGCAGGACAAATGATGGTTGGTAAGGATATGCCACATCATTTATCTCTATTTTATTTATGTTATTTAATGGAGCAGGCACACTCTTCTTTTCCTTTATCCGGTCATAGATAATTAAACCTTCCGTTGTCCCTATAAAGATTTTTTTGTCGTCCGATTCGAACATGCCTTCAGCATTGCACATTCCGACTTTAGCAAAATCAGTCCCAAAAACTCTTACAGTTCCGGAATAAGAATTGATCCTTGAAAATGCTTTGATATGACCAACCCAGATATTGTTATCTTTATCAGCCAGAATACTATAACAATAATTCGACATTAAATCATTTGATCGCGTAATTGCAGTAATTGAATCATTGAGAAATTTGAATATCCCATTCCCTTCAGTTGCAGCCCATATTGCACCATCGCTGGTTTGAGTAAATGAGAGTATTTTATTCCTGTTGCTTCCTGACATAGAAACATTTAAGGTCTTTATATTGAATAAGGGATCAATCTTATAAAGTTTATCACTCTCAGTACCAATATAAGCAACTCCTTCTCTGGTAAGAAATATTTTATTAATACTGTTATGAGGCAATCCATTATTTATATCAAATTTCTTCTTAATGTTCCCCTCTTTATCCAAAACAATTACCCCATTAGTAGTGGCCAGCCAGATATTCCTGTTATCCATTTCAATATCTTTTATATCATCAGATCCGTAATCACCCGACCTGTAAAACCGTTTTACCGACCCGTAGCTATTTCTGACAAACAGGCCATTTCCACCGGTTCCTATCCAGAGGTTCTTTGTCTGATCGAGATAAAAAGATTTTATCTCTGAGTGTCCGATCTGATTTGTAAGATCAGTGAAAGAGAGAGACTTACCCGTTTTCAAGTCAAAAATATGGAATCCTGTAGGTGTGCCAAGTATATAATTGTTATCAATATTTTTTATGTAAAGAATATTATTTTCCTGCGGATTCTTACCGGGTGAATAATTGCTTAATGAATAGGATGTCAGCATAGAAATTCCTTCCCCGTATAATCCGAACCAATAATTACCTTCAAAATCCTGAAATACTAATTTTACATCATTCTCAGGCAGTCCGGAGTTAAGATCATAGAATTTTTCTGATTTCACTGCTGCATAATCATCTGACATATCAATCTGGATTACTCCTGAACCGGAGGTTGATATCCAGAATGAACCTTCTGAATCCTCCGTTATAGATTGAACTTTAAGTGATTTCAACTCCGGATGGCCGGGTAGGCGCATAAGGTCTTCACCCTTATCGGTTATTTTCAATTGAAACAAACCATTATCATCAGTTCCAAGAATGAATCTGGAGCCATCACCAGTCTTGTGGATCGAAGTGACACCGTAAGAATCAAATCCGTCAATGACTTTGATTACTGAGATTGAATCCTTTTCCAGTCTGCAGACCAGAAGATTCTCCTGGGTACCAATGAGCATATTTCCTGAATTGGTAAAAGAAGCAGAAAACAATACCGGATCAACTGATAGAGAGTACTGATGTACCTCCTCCGGTTTCAAAGGATTAACTGAAAAAACGGCCGTCCCTTGTGGTATTATGTAAATCAGGCCATCAGGTCCTTCAATAAGCTCACTTATGCTTTTTGTATTTGAAATAGGAACTGCAATCAATTTATTTTCCCTGACATAAAGGACTGTTCCATCACTACAACCGAACCACAATGTTCCTTGTTTATCTTTAAGGCTTTTTGTAGGGTATCGCCCGACTGAAGAATCCGGATATTGTACCCGGATAAAATTATAGCCATCAAACCTGGACAGTCCGCTAGCAGTTCCGACCCATAGAAAACCATCATTTGACTGAGAAATAGTATAAACAAAAGCATTTGGGATATCTCTCTCAATTCCATAATTCGTGAAGCTATAATTCTGTCCGTTTGATAATGAAGAGAATAGAAAAAAGAACCCGACGGCGCTGATTAATATTTTAAAATTGATATTAAATCTCATATCGGATTTTTCTTATTTTTTGGGCTTTACTTTCTCATAACCAACTTTAGGCTGGTATAAAGGGACGCCCCCAATGGGTGAACTAAAGAACTTCAATGCATCTCCTCTTTGGTTTTCAAGAGTAATTACGACATTATTATTTTTAACCAGTTCACCCTGTTTTTTATGAAACTGAAAGTCAAGTGAAGATCCTACTTCCGGGGGTTCAATCGGTATATTGGATTTGACCCAGTTATCCTCATTTGATATCGGGACCGGGATACCTTGTTTATATTTTGAAACTACCAGAATAGTACCATCATTATCCCAGTCAAAGTTACTCTGCCTTATATACACTATACCCGTATCAATATAAGGATATATGTGCGCCACACTCTTAAAGTCATTCCACATCCTGAAATGATATGAATATGTAAATGCGTTTGCTCCTTCAATAGGAATATTACTATTTGGATCGCTGCTAAGAAAATACCTGTAAAGATTTCCATCGTCACCGCTTATCCCTTCGCATACAATTTTGAACATATTACTGTTCCATTTTGCATTAAAGTCCCCCTCAGAGGGGTTAAACGGACCGAATGAATAATACTTGTTATCGTACTTCGCTTCATTGCCAAATATCTTTGATGATAATAAGTTCCCTGATTTGTAATTCAACCTTTTCTCCAGACCCCTGGATTCTTCATTTTTTTCAGGATCAACACCTTTACCTCCATAAACGGAGAACTTTGTTTTTGTGTTGAATTCCCCCTGAATCTCATCATTTTCACCTCCGCAATCAGGGTCAAAAACTCTGATATAAAACGGTTTAGTGTAATCCTTCAGGATGCTGAAGAAAAATATCTGGTAAAAATCAGCGTCGCCCCAGGATGTCTTACCATCCTTCCCAAAAGTTACCAGGAATGGAATATTTTCATCTTTACCCGGGACAGGTTGGGCATATAACCTGACGAAAACCGGAAACCCAAGTAAACAAACAAGCAGAACTATTTTAAATATTGATTTTTTCAATTTCATTAATGTCAAATTTAGTAATTTCAGTATTATGGTTGACGGAAAACAATAATATTTTTCGAAATACATGCTTCCTTTACCTTGGCACCCGGTTCCGGTACTGTCGATACTATAAGCTGAATATTGTAGGAGCCGGGTTTGGTAAATCTCTTTTCTATATCCTTTCCAACTCCGATTGTTTCGTCTCCGAAGTTCCAGTAGTACTGTGATATATTCCATCCGGGAAGATTAGTGCTGTCAGCACTCAATATTATTCTCTGATTTGTTCCAATCCTGTCGGGCGCTGAAATATAAGGTTGCTCAATTTTTGTTACTACTACAGTTTCAGATTTTTCATTAAAGGTAACTTTTTTGGTAATAAGGTTTACTACGTCAAGTTGAACTGTGTATGTTCCAGGACCGTAAAAACAATGTTCAACTACAGAACCGGTAGCTTTTTTACCATCTCCGAATTTCCATTCAAAGCGAAAAGGCATTGAGTCATATTTTACAGCGTTCTCTTCAAAAAAGCGGTAACAGTAATTGTTTTCAAGAAGGGTGTCACATGAAGCTTTCCGAATGATATTCGAATTAAATTCGTAGATATCATCTTCTTTACTCCGATTTGAAGAAAAATAGCCTTTCTGAAGATCATCTTCTGCCACAAAAGCAAAATCATCTGCAGTGGAATTGATCGGCTCAGGCAGAAGTAGTGGATCTTCCCAGACACCATTACTTATTGTGGTATAATAAACATCAAGGTTGCCGATGCCCCCAGGTCTGTTTGATGTAAAATATAATTTACCCGAGGGGTGCATATAAGGGTAGTTTTCAGATCCCGCGGAATTCACTGTAGATCCAAGATTCACCGGAGCGGACCAATTGCCATCAATTAATTCACAGGAGTAAAGATCAGATCCTCCATGACCCCCCGGCATATCTGAGGCAAAAAACAGGGATTTCCCATCTTTGCTTATTGATGGCTGACCCACATCAAACTGCGGATCATTAAATTTAAAAGGTCGTATGGATATCAGATCTGTACCCGAAAGTTCAGCAATGAATATCCCACTATGATTTTTGAAGTTCTTGTTCCCAGCAATTTTCCCTGTTTCAATTTCACTTGTAAAATACACAGTTTTCCCATCAGGAGCAAAACATAATGGGCCGTTATTGAATTTGTTACTCCTTTCACTTTTTATTACTCTTGATTTCCTGTATGCTGAGGTGTCTTTTTTCTCTGCTAAGTAAATATTATAAAGACGGCTTCCATCATAACCAGTGCGATCTTTAATTGCACTAAACCGTCTGTCGGAACAGAATACTATACCATCTTTGACTATCACAGGAGAAATATTGTTGAAGCCATTATAATTAAATGGCATCCTTTTAACATTATAAACAGAAGGTTGCTGCGCCTCAGTCTGAACTGAAACGAAAGGTACAATCAGAGCGAGTGTTATGATATATAATATTTTTTTCAACATAATACTAAAAGTACCTTGGATTAGCTGCGCTTACTTTATATCCGAATTCGTATCGCAAAATAATTTCGCTTGATCCTTTTGAATAGGAATTCATCCTGCCGACAGGATAATCATAGGAGAAACCGAACATAAACTGCGGATTAAGCTGAACCTGAAGAATTCCTACAACAACTTCTTCTGATGTTCGATAAGAGCCGCCCAACCATATCAGATCCCCTAATATAAAATTGGCATTTATATCTAATTGCGTAAGCCTCTTTGTCTTTTCAAGAGAATAATCAATCAGTACGGAAGGTTTAAACTTGAAAACCTGCGAGAATGTAATAAGACCTCCGGCAGAAAAGATAACATCATACTCTTTAATACTATGATGTGGCTCGACAGAACTCGTTGAAATGTTTTTCTTATAGTTCAGGAAAGAAGGAATAGAAGCTCCGGCAAAAAACTGATCGCTGAAATAGTAGACCCCGGCACCTACATTGGGAAGAAGATATGGTTTGTCATTTGAACTAAATACCGGATCGTTTTTTGTTGTTGTCAGAATGCCCGTATAGTCTGTGTTTGACCTGTCAAAACCTCCTTTCAGTCCGAGTGAAAGCTTCCCTTTTCCCAACTTTATATGGTAAGCATAACTGGCATAAATACTCTGGGATTTAGTAAATCCGAATTTCATGAACTGAGCCATTATCCCGAGTCCAACCTTGTCGTTTTTCATTGGAGCATTAAGCGAAACCGTTTGAAAAACCGGAGCATCAGATATGCCCATCCACTGCATCCTGTATGACAAAAATGCACTCAAAGAACCCCTTGTCCCGGCATACGCGGGGTTGATCAACAGGCCATTCTGCAGGTATTGACTATAGACAGGGTATCCCAGGCTAATCCCGGTGGAATCAGGAATTGCCTGACCCGGGACGCTTGTGAAAGCAGTAAAGAAGAAAAAACAAAATAATACCTTTGTCTTATTCATTCGGTTGATACAACCATAATACTTTACTAAAAACCGTAACATTAATATCTTTTAAGAATAATAAATCCGCTCTTCTTGTAAACAGAACCATCTTGTTTTTTTGGAGTTATTTTCAGCATATAATAATATGTGCCTTCTGAAAGATCAAGTCCGTTGGAGTTCTTTCCGTCCCAATCAGTCCATACCTGACTATTGCGGTTAGAGGTGGAAAATACTTCAGTCCCGGCTCCATTAACAATACTCAGATCCAGATAATTATCCTCTTTATTTAATCCTTCAATAACAAATGTATTATTCCATGCATCACCATTTGGTGAAAAGCCCTGTGGAATAAAATCCTTAAGTAATTCTATAGTTACTGAATCCTTCAGATTGCAAAGACCTCTGGAGATAGTCCATAAAAATGAGTTTTTACCTAAAACCAGATACCTTATTGTTGTTTTATAATTCGTTGTGTCGTCGATAGAACTTGCTCCATTATAAAGAATCCTCCACGCTCCTGTTTCACCTGGAAAAGGTAAAAGAGCTCTCATGTGGTATATTTTCTCTACAGAAAAGATAGTAGTATCAGGCCCTGCATTAACCGGGCTTGCCGGTAACGGGTCAATTCCTATATCAAAGACATTCGAGATACTTGAACAACAGTCATTTAAACCTGATTTAACAGTTCGTTTGTACTTTGCAGCCGTAAATAATGCCGGAGCCTGGTAAGTCGGGGTATTATTAGCTCCTGTAGCAGGTCCCCATAAGCTCCCTCCATCGGTGCTTTGTTCCCATAAATAATTATAAGTACCCGATCCTCCTGACAGGGTTACTCCGGTAATGATATCAGGGACTCTGCTATAACACACTTTTGTATTGCCTGATATTGTATTGTTTGTTATTAACGGGAGCACAATAATGGCTATCGGATTACTGCTTACAATACAGGCACCGGAGGTTACCTCCCGTTTGAAATAGGTAGTTGTTGTGAGGGCTGAGGGCTGATAAGTTATCCCGTTACCCCCTGAAGGGACAGCTGTGAAAGTAGTATTATCTGCCGAATACTTCCACTGATAGGCATAACTCCCCGGAATTGATGTTCCGCCTGTAGCTACTGTACCTTTCAGTATATGAGGAGTTTGGCCGTTGCATATTGTTGTATCTGTAAAACCCCCTGCTAACAATGTTATATTGAAATTGGCAAGAGGCTTATGAACATTGATTTTTACTGGAAGGCTGGTATTTGTACATTTCGAAGAATTAACTATTCTTCTGTACCATGTAGTATCAGTCAGTATACCAGGAGCATGTGTGAAATCAGTTGTTCCCCTTGAGGTCCAGACACCGGTTTTTATGCTATCCTGCCAGATGTAGGAATATTCTCCGCTTTTACCTTGCAGCGGAACTGAACCGGATAAAGGAACAGGTGCGCTACTTGAGCAGATAGTTTGATCAGCCAGAATGGAATTATTTACCAGTTTATGATACCTGGTTAAAAGTATCGGAACGCTTTTGCTTTTGCATACATTGCCCGGACCTGAAGTTACAGTTCTTCTCAGGTATCTTTTTTCCACCACAGCAAAAGTCAAGGT
>Ga0209880_1000172_pt1 | contig 14812 bp, 11 predicted proteins | sample PersoiDNA2013191_FD_185803 | JGI IMG/M metagenome (GOLD analysis project Ga0209880, IMG submission 185803) | Permafrost soil microbial communities from the Arctic, to analyse light accelerated degradation of dissolved organic matter (DOM) -... | ecosystem: Environmental > Terrestrial > Soil >... | reverse complement strand
CCCCGATCGCGGTCGAGATCGGGCAGCGCTTCGCGATCCGTGAGGGTGGCCGAACCGTCGGCGCCGGCGCGATCGTGAGCATCGTCGAGTAACCCGATGGCAAAAGCAGCGGAGAACCGGCCGATTGTTCAGCTCGCCTGTACCGAGTGCAAGGAGCGGACGTACACCACGCGCAAGAACAAGAGGAACGATCCCAACCGGATCGAGCTTCGGAAGTACTGCCCGCGGGAGCGCCGCCACACCCTGCACCGCGAGGCGAAGTAGCAGGGGGGTCCACAGGGGCGTAGCTCAATTGGCAGAGCACCGGTCTCCAAAACCGGTGGTTGTAGGTTCGAGTCCTATCGCCCCTGCCAGCCATTCGACCCCGACTACCAGGGAAGTGCAGTAGCCCATCGTGCGACGCATCCGTCGGTTCCTCGATGAATCGTGGTCCGAACTCAAGAAGGTCTCCTGGCCGACGCGCGACCAGGTCCGCAACCTCACCGTGCTCGTCTTCGCCGTGAGCGCGGCGATCGGGTTGTTCATCGCGGTCTGGGACTTCGTCTTCACCGAGGCGGTCCGACTCATCACGCCGGCGGCGTAGGGGAATGCCGATGACGGAGATGGTTCGTGCGCCCGAGAAGCGCTGGTTCGTGATCCACACGTACTCGGGCTACGAGAACAAGGTCAAGGCCAACCTCGAGCACCGCATCGAGTCGATGGGCATGGAAGACAAGATCTTCCAGGTTCTCGTCCCGATGGAGGACGAGATCGAGATCAAGCAGGGCCAGCGGCACACCGTCCAGAAGAAGGTGTTCCCTGGCTACGTCCTCGTGGAGATGATCTACGACCCGGAGTCGTGGTACGTCGTGCGCAACACGCCGGGCGTCACCAGCTTCGTCGGCACCGGGAACATCCCGGGCAGCCGAAGCGAGCCGATCCCGCTCGAGGAGCACGAGGTCAAGCAGATCCTCCGCCAGATGGGCGTGGAGACGCCGAAGTACCGCGTCGCGTTCACGAAGGGCCAGAGCGTACGGGTGACCGACGGGCCGTTCGCCGAGTTCGTCGGCACGGTCGACGAGGTGGACCCGGAGCGCAACAAGGTCAAGGTCCTCGTCAGCATCTTCGGCCGTGAGACCCCCGTCGAGCTCGACCTCCTCCAGGTCGAGAAGCTCTGATCGAAAGGAACATCGGCCACCGTGGCGAAGAAGATTCGAATCGTCCTCACTCTCCAGCTGCCGGCCGGCAAGGCCACCCCGGCGCCGCCCGTCGGCACCGCGCTCGGCCCCCATGGCATCAACATCATCGAGTTCACCAAGAGCTACAACGAGAAGACCGCCGACAAGGCGGGCCAGATCATCCCGGCCCAGATCACGGTCTTCGAGGATCGCTCCTTCACGTTCATCCTGAAGACGCCGCCCGCCGCCGATCTGCTGCGCAAGGCCGCCGGGATCGACAAGGGCGCCGCCACGGCGAGCCGTGAGACCGCGGGCCGTGTGACCCGGGACCAGCTCCGCGAGATCGCCACGCAGAAGCTGGCCGATCTCAACGCGAATGACATCGACGCGGCCATGCGGCAGGTCGAGGGAACCGCACGCAGCATGGGCATCGAGGTCGTCGGCTAGCCCCACGACGACGCGTTCCGGCCGCGCTCGCGCCGGACGACGACCCCGCGTCACGGGGGAGGCCGGAACGCCGGCCGCCAGCACGAGGAGCCAGGCATGGCCCAGCACGGCAAGAAGTACCGCGAGGCGCTCAAGCTCGTCGATCGAACCCGGGCGTACGCGCCCGCGGACGCGGTGGACCTGGTCAAGCAGACATCGATCGTCAACTTCGATCCCTCGGTTGAGGCGCACCTCCGCCTCGGTGTCGATCCGCGCCACGCCGACCAGATGGTGCGCGGTACCGTCGTCCTCCCCCACGGGACCGGCAAGGTCGTCCGTGTCATCGTCTTCGCGCAGGGCGAGAAGGCCCAGGACGCGCTCCACGCCGGGGCGGACGAGGTGGGCGGCGAGGACCTCGTCAAGAAGATCGAGGGCGGCTGGCTCGAGTTCGACGTTGCCGTCGCGACGCCGGACATGATGGGGATGGTCGGCAAGCTCGGTCGCATCCTCGGCCGGCGCGGCCTGATGCCGAACCCGAAGGCTGGGACGGTCACCTTCGATGTCGAGCGTGCCATCAACGAGGTAAAGGCCGGGCGCGTCGAGTTCAAGGTCGACAAAGCGGGAATCATCCACGTGCCCGTCGGCAAGGCGAGCTTCGATGCGGCCGCGCTCGTCGCGAACCTGGCCGTCCTCCTGGATGCCATCAACCGCGCGAAGCCAGCCGGCGCCAAGGGGACCTATCTCAAGGGCCTCACGATTGCGAGCACGATGAGCCCCGGGGTCCGGGTGGACCTGCCGGGCCTGCTCGCGGTGGCCAGCGCGGCCTGACGCACGGGGCTTGTCGCCGGCGCGACGCGCCGGCAGGCTGTACCATCACACGCCGCGGCGGCCGACAGGCGCGTCGCATAGCACAAGACGGACCGCCGCAGACAGCCTGCGCCCGCGGACCGCGAGCCCGTTCACCCGGGCCGTCGGTCGGGGCTTGATCCGTCGGACCGGATCGGACGCCCGGGAAGCCGGGCATCCGGGGACGCCGACGAGCACGCCGAGGCAGGACGCCGAACGCGAGCCCTCCCACCAGAGGCGCCCGCTGCGGACCCTGCAGGACGCGAGGAAGCACCGTCAGGCAGGGGATCCCGCCGGGTGGATCCACCGGGCGCGCCGGACGCGCGCAGCGCAGCAGAGGGCCGTATGCCGACCGACGCGAAGCGCGCCACCGTGGCCGAGCTCCGGGGCGACCTGTCCCGCAGCACCACGCTCGTCACCACCGAGTACCGCGGCCTGACCGTGAAGGACCTCGGGGAGATCCGGCGAGCGCTTCGAAAGCAGAATGTCACCTACCGGGTCGTCAAGAACCGGCTCATGCGGATCGCCGCCGAGCAGGAGGGGAACCCGGGCATCGCCCTGCTCCTCCGCGGTCCGTCGGCCATCGCCTTCGGGACCGGGGACGAGGCAGTTGTCGCCAAGACCGTCCTCGATGCCGTCCGCCCGTACAAGCTCCTGAAGGTCACCGGCGGCGTTGTCGGTGGGAAGTCCCTCGACCTTGAAGGCGTGACAAAGCTCGCCACCCTCCCGTCCCGCGAGGTCCTCCTGGCCCAGCTGGCCGGCGCGTTCGGCGCGCCCGCCACGCAGGTCGCCGGGTTGCTGGCCGCGAACCTGCACAACCTTGGCTATGCGCTGACCCAGTTGCAGGAGCAGAAGGCGCAGGTCGCGGCCTAGGCGCCCGTTTCCCGATCCCGAACCGCGCCCGCCTGCCGCGGGCGACCATCTCAAGGAGTCACGAATCCCATGGCCACGCTCACCCAGGACCAGCTGCTTGACCAGATCGGCGCCATGACCCTCGTCGAGGTTGCCGAGTTCATCAAGAAGTTCGAAGAGAAGTTCGGCGTCACGGCCGCCGCCCCGGTCGCCGCCGCCGCGGTTGCCGCTGCCGCACCGGTCGAGGTCGTCGAGGAGCAGACGGAGTTCACGGCCGTCCTCACCGAGATCGGCCCGAACAAGATTCCCGTCATCAAGGTCGTCCGCGAGCTCACCAGCCTTGGCCTCAAGGAGGCCAAGGACCTCGTCGACGCGTCGCCCAGGCCCGTCAAGGAAGGCATCGCCCGGGACGAGGCCGAGAAGATCAAGGCCGCCCTCGAGGCGCAGGGCGCAAAGGTCGAGATCAAGTAGCCAGCGACCTCATCGCCAGGAGCCCCGGCCGCACCTCTCGGTGCGGCCGATCGACCCGCCGCCACGCTGGGTCGGTGCACGGTCACCGCCCCGGCGTTGGCGTGCGCTTGACAGCAGCCGCCAGCGCGATACAATTTCCAATTCCGTGAGCGCGGCCTTCCTTCCCCTCTCCCTCCTCCGTCAAGGAGCGGTTCATGCTGCCTGTCGCTGATTCCTCGTCCCTCGCGCGGTCCGGCCGGATCTCGTATGCCCGAATCTCGGAGAAGCGCGAGATCCCCAACCTGATCGAGCTCCAGGTCCGATCGTTCGCCTGGTTCATCGAGCGGGGCCTCCGGGAGCTCTTCGACGAGATCAGCCCGATCAAGGACTTCACCGGCAAGGTGATGGAGCTCCAATACCTGGACTATGAGTTCGGTGACCCGAAGTACTCCGAGCTCGAATGTCGAACCCGGGACCAGACCTTCAGCAAGCCGCTCTACGTCAACGTCGAGCTCCTGATCAAGGAGACGGGCGAGATCCAGCGCCAGCGCGTGTACATGGGCGACTACCCGTGGATGACGGCGCTGGGTACGTTCATCATCAACGGCGCCGAGCGCGTCGTCGTCAGCCAGCTGGTCCGCTCGCCGGGCGTCTACTACGGCAAGGTCGAGGATCCCAGCTCGGGTCGAGACCTGTACACCGCCAAGGTGATCCCGAACCGCGGCGCCTGGCTCGAGTTCGAGACGTCGAACCGGGACCTCCTCTCGGTGAAGGTGGACCGCAAGCGGAAGATCGCGGCGACCACATTCCTGCGAGCGGTGGGCTACGAGCGGGACGAGGAGATCGCGGCCCTGTTCGGCGGTCTCGACAACAACCCGGAGCACCCCTACATCGCGTCGACGCTCGACAAGGACCCGACGAATACCAAGGCCGAGGCCCTCATCGAGGTCTACAAGAAGCTCCGCCCCGGCGATCCGCCCACCGGCGACAACGCGCGGCAGCTGGTGGAGAGCCTCTTCTTCAACTTCCGCCGCTACGACCTGGGGCGCGTCGGACGCTACAAGTTCAACAAGAAGCTGAACGCGATCGCGTCCCGGATGGGCTTCGAGCTGCCCCGTGAGGACCAGGCCAACCCGCACCTCGGCCGGACCATCACCCGCGAGGACATCGCCGCGATCGTCGGGCAGCTGATCATCCTCAACAACGGGGGTGGCCAGCCGGACGACATCGACCACCTCGGCAATCGGCGTATCCGTGCCAACGGCGAGCTGATCCAGAACGCGTTCCGGATCGGGCTGCTCCGGATGGAGCGCGTGGTCCGCGAGCGGATGACGATCCAGGAGATCGACAAGGCAACCCCGAACGCCCTCATCAACATCCGGCCGGTCTCGGCCGCGATGAAGGAGTTCTTCGGCGGGAGCCAGCTTTCCCAGTTCATGGACCAGACGAACCCCCTGGCCGAGCTGACCAGCAAACGGCGACTTTCCGCGCTGGGCCCGGGCGGCCTGTCGCGCGAGCGTGCGGGCTTCGACGTCCGAGACGTCCACCACAGCCACTACGGCCGCATCTGCCCGATCGAGACGCCGGAAGGGCCGAACATCGGCCTGATCGGCTCGCTGGCGACCTTCGGCCGGATCAACGATTACGGCTTCATCGAGACGCCATACCGCAAGGTCCGCCGGAGCATCGGCTGGGACGATCCGGGTCTCGCGTCCTACGAGGCCGGCGCCGACCTGGTCGGCAAGGGCGGAGTGGTCGTCATCCGGAAGGGCGAGCCGCTCTCCGGCCCCGCCGCGGCCGAGCTGAAGCGCCAGAAGGCGCAGGCATTCCCGATCCGCCCCGTCGTCACCGACGAGATCGTGTATCTCGCCGCGGACGAGGAGGAGGAGCACCACGTCGCGCAGGCGAACGCGGCGCTCGACGAGGCCGGGCACTTCACCACCGACCGCGTTCCGTGCCGCTACCGGGACCTCTTCCCGGAGGTGGCGCCGGACCGGATCGAGTACATGGACGTCAGCCCGAAGCAGGTCGTCTCGGTCGCGACGGCCCTCATCCCGTTCCTCGAGCACGACGATGCGAACCGCGCCCTGATGGGCTCGAACATGCAGCGCCAGGCGGTCCCACTCCTCGAGCCCGAGGCGCCGATCGTGGGCACCGGCATGGAGCGTCGCGCGGCCCAGGACTCGGGTCAGGTGCTGCTCGCCCGCGCCGCCGGAGTCGTGACGTCGGTGACCGCCGACCGGATCCTCGTCGAGGAGGACGCCGGCGAGCTCCGGAGCTACCCGCTCCAGAAGTTCGTCCGATCGAACCAGGGAACCTGCATCAACCAGCGTCCCATCGTGGACGTCGGCCATCGCGTGGGGGCCGGCGACCCAATCGCCGATTCGTCGTCCACCGACGGCGGCGAGCTCGCGCTCGGCCGCAACATCATGGTCGCGTTCATGAGCTGGGAGGGTGGCAACTACGAGGACGCCATCGTCATCAGCGACCGGCTCGTGCGCGAGGACCTGTTCACGAGCATCCATATCGAGAAGCACGAGATCGAATCGCGCGACACGAAGCTTGGGCCCGAGGAGATCACGCGCGACATCCCGAACGTCGGCGAGGAGTCCCTCAAGGACCTCGACGAGGAGGGGATCGTCTACATCGGCGCCGAGGTTCGGCCCGGCGACATCCTGGTCGGCAAGATCACCCCGAAGGGCGAGACGGAGCTGACTGCGGAGGAGCGCCTCCTGCGCGCGATCTTCGGCGAGAAGGCCCGCGAAGTGAAGGATTCCTCGCTCCGCCTGCCGCACGGCGAGCGCGGGAAGGTCGTGGACGTCAAGGTCTTCACGCGCGAGGACTCCGAGCTGATGCCCGGCGTCAACAAGCTCGTGCGCGTCTCGGTGGCCCAGAAGCGCAAGGTCAGCGTGGGCGACAAGATGGCCGGCCGCCACGGCAACAAGGGCGTCATCGCCAAGATCCTCCCCCAGGAGGACATGCCGTTCCTCCCGGACGGCTCCCCGGTCGACATCATCCTCAACCCGCTGGGCGTGCCGAGCCGAATGAACATCGGCCAGATCCTGGAGACCCACCTCGGCTGGGCCCTCTCGACGCTCGGTTACAAGGCCGCGTCCCCTGTCTTCGACGGCGCGACCGAGACCCAGATCCGCGACGCGCTCCTCCAGGCCGGCCTGCCCGGCAACGGGAAGATCGACCTGCGCGATGGTCGGACCGGGGAGGGCTTCGCGCGGGCGATCACCGTCGGCCAGATCTACATGCTCAAGCTCCACCACCTGGTGGAGGACAAGATCCACGCCCGGTCCACGGGCCCCTACAGCCTCATCACCCAGCAGCCGCTCGGCGGCAAGGCCCAGTTCGGCGGCCAGCGCTTCGGGGAGATGGAGGTCTGGGCGCTCGAGGCCTACGGCGCGGCGAACATCCTGCAGGAGCTCCTCACCGTCAAGTCCGACGACGTCATGGGCCGCGTCCAGACGTACGAGGCAATCGTCAAGGGCGAGGAGATCCAGCCGCCGGGCGTGCCCGAGTCGTTCAAGGTCCTCCTCAAGGAGCTCCAGAGCCTGGGGCTCAGCGTCGAGATCCTCAACGAGAACGACGAGGAGATCCGGTTCGTGGAGGACGTCTCCGCCTATCCCCTCCCTGACCTCGGCGGGATCAACCTCGCCGGGTTCGAGGACTAGCGCCGCCTTCATCCCGCGGGGCCGGCGCTCGGCCGGCCCGGCCCCGCTCGCACCCGGTCCGTATCGCGCCGCTGAAGAGCCGCGGCGGCGCGGAGGAGAACCATGCTCGAGGTCAACAACTTCAACGCCATCCGCATCTCGCTGGCGTCGCCGGAGCAGATCCGCGACTGGTCGTCGGGCGAGGTCACGAAGCCCGAGACGATCAACTACCGGACGCTCAAGCCCGAGAAGGACGGCCTCTTCGACGAGCGCATCTTCGGTCCCACCAAGGACTGGGAGTGCTACTGCGGAAAGTACAAGCGGATCCGGTACAAAGGCATCATCTGCGACAAATGCGGCGTCGAGGTCACCCGGGCCAAGGTCCGGCGCGAGCGGATGGGCCACATCCAGCTCGCCAGCCCTGTCAGCCACATCTGGTACTTCAAGGGCACGCCCTCCCGCCTCGGCATCCTGCTGGACATCAGCCCGCGCAACCTCGAGCGGATCCTCTACTTCGCGCTCTATATCGTCACCCACGTCGATGAGGACGCGCGCAGGCGCGCCCTCATGGCTCTCGACGAGGAGGCGGAGGGGCGCGGCGGGACCGGCAAGGGCGGCGACGAGTTCGAGGACGAGCAGCACGCAGTGTTCGTACGCCAGAAGGGCGAGCTGCTGGCGGCCCAGGCCGCCCTGCTCGTAGACCTCGAGGCCGAGCGATCGCGCCGCACCGACGAGATCAGCGGCGCCGCCAAGGAGATCCAGGCGCGGCTCGCCGAGCTCAAGACCAGCGTCACCGAGGATACCGTCGCGTTCGCACCCACCGGCGAGGTGGTCCTGGCGGCCGGCGAGAAGGGCGCCAAGGAGGCCGTCGCACGGCTCCGCAAGTTCGCCACGGCCGAATCCGAGCGGGTCACCGAGGAGTTCCGTGTCCGCGAGGCGGGCGAGCAGCGCGCCACGGAGCAGAAGATCGCCGATCTCGAGCTCGAGATGCAGGCTGCGATCGACGCGCGCCGTGAGGACCGGAAGCGGGCCGCCGAGGGGCGCAAGGACGAGATCCGGCGCCAGCGCGATGAGATCGAGGGCCTCAAGCCGCTCGTGATGCTCTCGGAGACGGATTTCCGCTATCTCGACGAGAAGTACGGCGCGGGCGCGGGCGCGGGTGCGCGCGGCGGCCGAATCTTCTGGGCCGGGATGGGCGCCGAAGCCATCCGCGACATCATCACCCGGATGGAGCTCGAGGTGCTTGGCCGCGCCCTGCACGTCCAGGTCCGGACCACGTCCGGCCAGCGCCGCAAGAAGGCGATCAAACAGCTCCGTCTCATCGAGGCATTCCGCCGGTCCGGGACGCGGCCGGAGTGGATGATCCTGTCGGTGCTGCCGGTGCTCCCGCCCGAGCTCCGCCCCATGGTCCAGCTCGACGGGGGCCGTTTCGCGACCTCCGACCTCAACGACCTCTACCGACGTGTCATCAACCGGAACAACCGGCTGAAGCGGCTCCTGGAGCTGGGCGCCCCGGAGATCATCATCCGCAACGAGAAGCGGATGCTGCAGGAGGCGTGCGACGCCCTGGTCGACAACGGTCGCCGCGGCCGCGCGATCGCCGGGACCGGGAACCACCGGCTCAAGAGCCTGAGCGACATGCTCAAGGGCAAGCAGGGCCGGTTCCGCCAGAACCTGCTCGGCAAGCGCGTCGATTACTCCGGCCGCTCCGTCATCGTGGTCGGGCCCGAGCTGAAGCTCCACCAGTGCGGCCTGCCGAAGAAGATGGCCCTCGAGCTGTTCAAGCCGTTCGTCATGCGCCAGCTGGTGGAGAAAGGCTTCGCCCACAACATCAAGAGCGCGAAGCGGATCGTCGAACGCGTGAACCCGGCCGTCTGGGACGTCCTTGAAGAGGTCATCAAGGACCACCCCGTCCTCCTCAACCGCGCCCCGACGCTCCACCGGCTTGGCATCCAGGCGTTCATGCCGGTCCTCGTCGAGGGCTCGGCCATCCAGATTCACCCCCTCGTCTGCACGGCGTTCAACGCCGACTTCGATGGCGACCAGATGGCGGTCCACGTGCCGCTCTCGACGGCCGCCCAGGAAGAGGCGCGGACGATGCTGCTCTCAACCTCGAACCTGCTGTCGCCGGCCGACGGGAGCCCGATCGTCACGCCGACGCAGGACATGGTCCTGGGCTGTTACTTCCTCACGACGGACGTCCCGGAGCGCGACCGCGACGGAAACCTCCCTGCGCCGCGCCCGTTCGCGGACGAGGAGTCGGCCCTGCTCGCGTTCGAGCTCTCGAGTGGCGGGATGGCCGGCGGCAGCAGTCGCACGTCGAGCCCGTTCGCGGACGACGATCCGCGGGCGAAGGTTGCCTATGCGCCGGTTTCCCTGCGCCTGCACGAGCCGATCGACGTCAGCGTCCAGACCTGGGACGAGGCGGCCGGCGCGCTCGTGGACCGCCGGATCGTGACGACCGTCGGCCGGATCATCTTCAACCAGGTCGTCCCGGAGCAGCTGCGCTTCGTCGACCGCGAGATGCGCCGCATTCACCTCCGCGACCTGGTCGACCGCTGCTACCGCCAGCTCGGCCCCACCGCGACCGCCCACATGGTGGACGGCATCAAGCGGATCGGGTTCGAGTACGCGACTCGCGGCGGGATGACGATCGCCGTCTCCGACATCGAGGTCCCGAAGGAGAAGAAGGAGCTCCTCGCGCTGGCCGACGGCCAGGTCACGAAGATCGACGGCCAGTACCAGCGCGGCCTCATCACCGAGGACGAGCGCTACGAGGCGGTCGTCGACGTCTGGCAGAAGACCTCCAGGACCCTCTCCGACAAGATGATGGAGAACCTCGACCCGCAGAGCGCCGTCGCGATGATGACGACCTCCGGGGCACGCGGCAACAAGGGCAACATCGGCCAGCTGGGTGCGATGCGCGGCCTGATGGCCGACCCGTCCGGCCGGATCATCGACGTCCCGGTCAGGAGCAACTTCCGCGAGGGCATGACCGTCCTCGAGTACTTCATCTCGACCCACGGCGCGCGCAAGGGCCTCGCCGACACCGCGCTCCGCACCGCCGACTCGGGCTACCTGACCCGGCGCCTCGTGGACGTCGCGCAGGATGTCATCACCCGGGACGACGACTGCGGTACCGAGGAAGGCAGCTGGATCACGCGCTCCGAGTCCGACGAGATCGCCAGCGAGGAGGGCGCGTTCGCCCGTCGCCTCGTGGGGCGGTTCGCCGCTGCCACCGTCACCGCCGCGGATGGCGCCGTCGTTGCCGAGCGCAACGAGGAGCTGACCGAGGAGGTCTCGGCTCGCGTCGAGGCGGCCGGCGTCCAGGAGGTCCTGGTCCGAAGCCCGTTGACCTGCGAGGCGCGCTACGGCGTCTGCCGCTTCTGCTACGGCCGCAACCTCGCCACGGGCTCGCTCGTCGGCGTCGGCGAGGCCGTCGGGATCATCGCCGCCCAGTCAATCGGTGAGCCGGGCACGCAGCTCACCATGCGGACCTTCCACACCGGCGGCGTGGCCCAGGCCGGCGCCGACATCACGGCGGGCCTGCCGCGCGTCGAGGAGCTGTTCGAGGCACGCATCCCGAAGGGGAAGGCCGAGATCAGCCACATCGACGGGATCGTCGAGATCATCCGGGCCGACCTCGGGACGAAGGTCAAGGTAACCAGCGTGGAGCAGTTCGACGCGCCGCTCCGACTGCCGCCGGGGGCCGAGCTCCTGGCCGCTGCAGGCGACCTCGTCGAGAAGAGTCAGGTCCTGGCCCGGATGTCGGGCAAGGACGGCGGCAGCGACGGGCTCGACATCGTCGCCCCCGAGAATGGGATCCTGATCCGTGACGGGGACCAGCTCGCCATCCGCGCCGAGGATCGCGTCGAGCGCGAGTACTCGATCCCGCACAACGCCAGGCTGCTCGTGGAGAACGGCCAGGAGATCCGGGCCGGCGACGCGATCACGGACGGCCCCATCAACCCGCAGGAGTACCTCGACACCCGCGGCAAGGACGCGGTGCAGCGGTACCTGGTGAAGGAAGTCCAGAAGGTCTACCGAAGCCAGGGCGTCACGATCAACGACAAGCACATCGAGATCATCGTCCGCCAGATGCTCCGCAAGGTCCGCATCGATCAGCCGGGCGACACGGACCTCCTCCCGACCGAGCTGATCGACCGGCTCGACTTCGAGCGGGTCAGCAACCGAGTCCTGGCGGAGGGCGGCGAGCCCGCGACCGCGCAGGTCGTGCTGCTCGGCGTCACGAAGGCGTCCCTCAACACGGCGAGCTTCCTCGCGGCTGCCTCCTTCCAGGAGACGACGCGCGTGCTCACCGAGGCGGCGATCAACGGTTCCAAGGACCACCTGATCGGGCTCAAGGAAAACGTCATCATCGGCAAGCTCATCCCGGCCGGCACCGGGGCCCCGGCGAACGTTGCCATCCGCCGCGAGGCGGATCGGCGACGCGCGGCCGAGGCGCTTGCCGGCGGCGAGCTGCCGGCCGAGTTCCGGGAAGCGGCCTACAACCCGTTCCTCGAGGACGTCCAGGGCGGCGCGACCGACGACGAAACGGTGCGGCTCTCCGCGCTGCTCGCCGCGACCGACGTCGACGAAGGGAGCGACGGGAAGGACGACGCGTTCAACCCGTTCCTCGCGGATGCCGGCGCTTCGGTCGCCGCGACGTCCGATGCCGACAAGGCCGACCCCCGGCCATGACCCAAGCCGGCGGGCCGCGCCCGCCGGCCACCCCTGGAGGCCGCGGCCTTTGACACGTCCGCGGCCTCACTGCTAGACTCCGCCTTCGCGGCCGCGACCGGTCGGTCGTCGCCGTGTGCTCCGCCCCGCGCTCACCGCGTCGGGCGGCGAGCGGCCCGCATCGCCTCCCGGACATACCCGGGCGACGGGGCCGCCGGACCAGCAGACCACGAGAAAGGAACAGCGTCTCCGTGCCGACGATCAGCCAGCTCGTGCGCCACGGCCGGAAGCCGAAGATCGCGAAGGTCAAGGCTCCGGCGATGCGCAAGATCTGGAACAGCCTTGACCAGCGCCAGATGCCGATCCCGGGTGCCCCCCAGAAGCGCGGTGTCTGCCTGCAGGTCCGCACGATGACGCCGAAGAAGCCGAACTCGGCCCTTCGCAAGATCGCCCGAGTCCGGCTCACCAACCAGATGGAGGTCACGGCCTACATCCCGGGGATCGGCCACAATCTCCAGGAGCACTCTGTCGTGCTCGTCCGGGGCGGCCGCGTGAAGGACCTCCCGTCCGTCAAGTACCACATCATCCGCGGCGCGCTCGACACAGCCGGCGTCCGCGACCGCAAGCAGGGTCGCTCGAAGTACGGCGCGAAGGCGACCGCGAGCCCGGCCGGCCAGAAGAAGTAGGGACCATGCCGCGTCGCGCCAGCATTCCCCGCAAGTCCAAGTACGAGACCATCCCGGCCAACCGGACCACGGCCCGCATCGCCGCGAAGCTGATGATGGACGGCAAGAAGATCCTGTCCAACCGGATCCTCCGTCAGGCACTCGCACGCGCCGAAGCGCAGGCAAATCGGCCCGGCCTCGAAGTGCTCGAGACGGCCCTGCGGAATGCGACCCCCATCATCGAGGTCAAGCCTCGGCGCGTCGGTGGTGCCACGTACCAGGTCCCGGTCGAGATCCGCGGCGACCGCCGCCTCTCGCTCGGCGTTCGCTGGCTGGTGCAGGCCGCCCGGAAGCGTAACGGCAAGAGCATGAGCGAGAAGCTCGCCTCGGAGTTCGTGGACGCGTCCAACGGGCTCGGCGCGGCCGTGAAGCGTCGCGAGGACACTCACAAGATGGCCGAGGCCAACAAGGCTTTCAGCCACTTCAAGTGGTAGACCGGAGACCCTGATCGTGGCCCGACTCTACCCGCTCGCCCGCACCCGGAACATCGGGATCATCGCGCATATCGACGCCGGCAAGACGACCGTCACCGAGCGGATCCTCTTCTACACGAAGAAGATCTACAAGCTCGGCGAGGTCCACGAGGGCGCCGCGACGATGGACTGGATGCCCCAGGAGCAGGAGCGGGGGATCACCATCACCGCGGCCGCCACGACCTGTTTCTGGGACGATCATCGCATCAACATCATCGATACACCCGGGCACGTGGACTTCACGATGGAAGTCGAGCGATCGCTCCGGGTGCTCGACGGAGCGGTCGTCGTCTTCGACGGCGTGGCGGGTGTGGAGCCGCAGTCCGAGACCGTCTGGCGCCAGGCAGACCGCTATCGCGTGCCGCGCATCTGCTTCATCAACAAGCTGGACCGGACGGGCGCCGACTTCTGGCGCTGCGTCGGGATGATCAAGGATCGCCTGGGGGCGAACGCGGTCCCCATCCAGCTCCCGATCGGCGCCGAGAGCAACTTCGCCGGCGTCATCGACCTGATCCGGATGCGAGCGATCCTCTACCGCGATGACCTGGGATCCGAGATGGATGTCGTGGAGATCCCGGCCCCGTACCTCGAGGACGCGAAGAAGCACCGTGAGCGCCTCGTGGAAGCCGTTGCCGAGATGGACGACGACCTGATGCACAAGTACCTCGAGGGGACGCAGCTCACCGAGGAGGAGCTCGTGCGCGGCCTCCGCCTGGGCACCCTCCAGTACCGGATCGTCCCGGTCCTCACCGGCTCGGCCCTCAAGAACAAGGGCATCCAGCCGATGCTCGACGCCGTCGTCGCCTACCTCCCGTCACCGCTCGACGTCCCGCCGGTGATCGGCGAGCAGCCGATGACCCACGCCGAGGTGTTGCGAACCGTCGACGACGGCCAGCCGTTCAGCGCCCTTGCCTTCAAGATTGCCGCCGACCCGTTCGTCGGCAAGCTCGCCTTCTTCCGGGTCTACTCGGGGACGCTCAAGGCGGGCTCGTACATCCTCAACTCCTCGAACGGCAAGAAGGAGCGGATCGGCCGCATCCTCCAGATGCACGCCAACCACCGCGAGGAGATCGACGAGGTCTACGCGGGCGACATCGCCGCGGCAGTCGGCCTCAAGGAGACCTTCACCGGCGACACGCTGGCGGACCCCGACCACCCCGTGATCCTCGAATCGATGACCTTCCCCGAGCCGGTCATCGAGGTGAAGATCGAGCCGAAGACGAAGATGGACCAGGACAAGATGGGCCTGGCCCTCCAGCGCCTGGCCGAAGAGGATCCGACGTTCCGCGTCAAGACGGACCCGGAAAGCGGCGAGACGCTCATCGCCGGGATGGGCGAGCTCCACCTCGACGTCCTCGTGGACCGCATGGTCCGCGAGTTCAAGGTGGCCGCCAACATCGGCAAGCCCCAGGTCTCCTATCGTGAGACCGTCCGGCGCGCGGCCGAGGGGAACGGCCGCTTCGTCCGCCAGACGGGGGGCAAGGGCCAGTACGGGCACGTGGTGCTCAAGCTCGAGCCGGCCGAGAAGGGCTCGGGATACGAGT
>Ga0209880_1000170_pt1 | contig 14876 bp, 14 predicted proteins | sample PersoiDNA2013191_FD_185803 | JGI IMG/M metagenome (GOLD analysis project Ga0209880, IMG submission 185803) | Permafrost soil microbial communities from the Arctic, to analyse light accelerated degradation of dissolved organic matter (DOM) -... | ecosystem: Environmental > Terrestrial > Soil >... | reverse complement strand
GTCCATCCGCGCCAACGTCGGCGCCCTGCAGCTGTACCTCAACCGTATCCGTCTCGACCCGACCCTCACCCGTCTGCGCGAAGACATCGAGCGGGGCGTCGCCCGCATCCCCGCCATCGGCCCGCAGGCCTACCGTTTCGGCAAAGACGTCAAGGAGTCGATGAAGGCGCTGCTCGTGCCCGGCATGCTGTTCGAAGAGCTGGGCTTCGCCTACATCGGCGTCGTCGACGGCCACGACATGCACGCGCTGCGCGAGAGCGTACGCCAGGCCATCGACACGCGCCGCCCGGTCGTCGTCCACGTCAAGACCGTGAAGGGTAAAGGCTATGAGCCGGCGGAGGCGCGCCCCGACGCCTTCCACGGCACCGGGCCGTTCCATCTCGGCAACGGCCTCCGCAAGGCGGCGGCCGTGGGCACCACGTTCTCGGAGGCCTTTGGCCAGGCGCTGGTGCGCCTGGCCGAGACCGATCCGCGCATCGTGGCGGTGACGGCCGCCATGACCCAGGGCACCGGCCTCGAGGCGTTCGAGCGGCGTTTTCCCGAGCGGTTCTACGATGTCGGCATCGCCGAGGAGCACGCCGCGGTCTTTGCCGCCGGGCTCGCCATCGGCGGCATGCGCCCCGTGGTCGCGATCTACTCCACGTTCTTGCAGCGCGCCTACGACATGCTCGTGCAGGACATCGGCCTGCAGCGTCTCCCGGTCATCTTCGCCGTCGACCGCGCCGGCCTCGTCGGCGACGACGGCCCCACGCATCACGGCGCCTTCGACCTGTCGTTTCTGCGCGTGATCCCCAATCTCACGATCATGGCCCCGTCGAGCCAGGACGAGCTCCAGCGCATGCTGCGCACGGCCCTCGACATCGACGGGCCGGTGGCGATCCGCTACCCGCGGGGGATGGCGGCGCCGTTCGTGGCTGCGGCCGAGCTCGAGCCCCTCGCCGTCGGCGAGGCCAGGGTCCTCGAAGAAGGTCGCGACGTGGCGCTCATCGGCATCGGCACCGGGGTCGGCATCGCCCGCGAGGCCGCCGCGCTGCTGCAGGCGCAGGGCGAGCAGCCCACGGTCGTCGACGCGCGCTTCGTGAAGCCGCTCGACACCGCGCTTCTCGAGCGGCTCGCAGCCACGCACCGGCGCATCGTCACCGTCGAGGAGAACGCCCTCGCCGGCGGGTTCGGGAGCGCGGTGCTCGAGCAGGTCGGCGGGAGCGTGCCGGTGGTCCGCTTCGGCTTGCCCGACGCGTTCGTGCCGCACGGCGATCGCACCCTGCTGCTCGAGGACCTCGGTCTCACGCCGCGGGCCGTGGCCGCCGCCGCCGCCGCGCTGCGCCCCGCGGCCCTGGCGCGCGTCAAGTAGGCGGCGGAGTGCGCGAGCGGCTCGACGCGCTGCTCGTCGCCAGGGGGCTCTTCGCGACCCGCGCCCAGGCGCGGGGCGCCATCTTGGCCGGCGAGGTCCGGGTCGCCGACCAGGTCGCCGACAAGCCGGGAACCATGATCGACGCCGCCGCGCCGCTCAGTGTGGCCGCGCGCCCACGCTTCGTCTCTCGCGGCGGCGACAAGCTCGACCACGCCATGGCGGAGCTCGGCGTGTCCGTCGACGGCGAGGACGTCTGCGACCTCGGCAGTTCCACGGGCGGGTTCGTCGACCGTCTGCTGCAGGGCGGCGCGGCCAGGGTGCTGGCCGTCGACGTGGGCTACGGCCAGCTCGACTGGCGCCTGCGCGAGGACCCCCGCGTCACCGTGATGGAGCGCACCAACGCGCGGCGCCTCACGGCCGAACGTCTCCCGTTCCAGCCGTCATTCGTCACCGCCGACCTGTCGTTCATCTCCCTGACGGTGGCCCTGGGGCCCGTGCTAGAATCGCTGCGCGGCGGCTACCGCGGCCTCGTGCTCGTCAAGCCGCAGTTCGAGGCGGGCAGAGAGCGCGTGGGCAAGGGCGGCGTGGTGCGCGACCCGGCCGTCCACCGCGACGTCCTCGAGGCCGTCGGTGCGTGGCTCACAGGTCACGGCGCCGTGGTTTTGGGCATCTGCGACTCCGGCCATCCCGGACCGAAGGGGAACGTGGAGTACTTCGTCTATTTCTGCGACGGGCGGGCGCCGCTCCCGGCGCCCGCGGTGGACGCGGTCCAGGCGGCCGCGCACGCCGTCGAGGTCGTCCATGGCTGAGCGCCTGCGCCGCGTCGCGGTGCTCACGGGCGTCGGCAAGGAGGCCACGGGGGCCGCGCTGAAGGAGCTGGCCGCGGCCCGCGAGCGCCTCGGCGTCGAGTTGCTCATGCCGGCCGACGAGGCCGCCCGGCACGACGCCGCCACGGCCCTCGGCTACGCGCTCGTCGACGAGGCGGCCCTGCGCGCCGCCGACGTGTGTCTCGTGTTCGGCGGCGACGGCACGATCCTGCGTGCGCTCGGGCGCCTCCTCGCCAGCCCCGTGCCCACGCTGGGCGTCAACTACGGCAACGTCGGCTTTCTCGCGGCGCTCGGGCGCGACGACTGGGGCAGCGGCCTCGAGAGCATCCTCGGCGGCGAGCACCGGGTCGTCGAGCTGCTCACCGTCGACGTCCAGGTCAACGGCCGGAGCTTCACGGCCGTCAACGACGTCATCCTCAGCCGGGTCGCCCCGCGGCACGTGCTGCAGCTCGAGTACGAGGTCGCCGGGGTCACCGTGGGCAGCATGTTCTGCGACGGGCTCATCATCGCCTCGCCCACCGGGTCCACCGCCTACAACCTGTCGTGCGGCGGGCCCATCGTCGAGTGGAACGCGGGGGTCCTCGTGCTCAACTTCATCGCCCCGCACTCGCTGGGGTTCCGGCCGGTCATCCTGCGGCCAGATCACGTGATCAGCGCCCGCAACGTCTCGCCGCTCCAGGAGGCGGAGATCGTCGTGGACGGCGACATCGTGGGGCGCCTGTGCTGCGGCGACGACGTGCGCATCGCCGCGGGCCCCCAGCTGGCGCGCCTCATGGTGAGCGCCGAAGGGTCCTTCTACCAGAACGTCGAGGAGAAGCTCTTCGACCGCCGCGATGCTCGCTGAGCTCGCGATCGACGATCTGGTCCTCATCGCCGCCGCGCGCCTGGAGTTCTCGCCGGGCCTCAACGTCATCACCGGCGAGACCGGCGCCGGCAAGACTCTGCTCGCCCAGGCGATCGGCCTGCTCATGGGCCAGAAGGGCGGCGACGAGCTGGTGCGCCCCGGCGCCGCCCGCGCCCTGGTGCAGGCGCTCTTCGAGAGCGACGGCGACACCCTCGCGGTGGCGCGGGAGCTCCCGCGCGGCGGCCGCTCGAGGTCGCACATGGACGGTCTCCTGAGCTCGGCGGCGGCCGTGGAAGAGGCGCTCCGCGCGCGGCTCGCCTTCTACGGGCGGCTCGAGCACTCCCATCTGCTTCAGCTCGAGCGCCAGCTGGACCTGCTGGACGGCGCGGCGCCGGCCGAGCTGGCCCCTCTCCAGGAGGCATACGCCGCCGCCTTCGAGGAGGCCCGTTCCTTGTCGCGCCGGCTTCAGGAGCTGCGCGGCGCCGGCCGGGAGCGCGAACGCGAGATCGACATGCTGCGCTTCCAGATCGGCGAGATCGAGGCGGCCGAGGTGCGACCCGGGGAGGACGAGACTCTCGTGCAGGACCGTGAGAGGCTGCGTCACGCCGGCAAGCTGCTGGAGCGCGCCGGAGGCGCGCTCAACCTCCTTGCCGGCGAGAACGAGGCCGCGGCGCTCGACGCCGTGCGCGTCGCCCAGCGCCTGGTCGGCGAGGCCGCGGCGCTCGACGAGGCGCTCGGGCCTGCGGCGGAGCGCCTCGACGGCCTCGCCGCCGAGCTCGACGACCTCGCCGCGGTACTGCGCGCCTACCTCGACGACCTCGACGACGACCCGGCGCGTCGCGACGCTCTGGAGCTTCGCTACGACCGGCTCAAAGGGCTCATGCGCAAGTACGGCAACTCGGCGGACGAGGTGCTGGCCTACGCCGAGGAGTCTCGGCGCAGGCTCGCCGCTCTCGAGCAGTTCGAGGCCGACGAGGAGGCTTTGGCTGCGCGGGTCGAAACGGCGCGGGCCGGGGCCCTTGCCGCCGCCGGCCGCCTGAGCGCCGCCCGTCGCCGGCTGGCGCCGGCAGTGGCGGCGCGCGTCGAGCGGGAGCTGCGCGGTCTGGCCATGCCCCACGCCACCTTCAGCATCACGGTGAGCGCGCGCGCGGAGGGCTGGGACGCGCTGGGGCCACGGGGCGCCGATGAGGTCGAGTTTCTGTTCGGCGCCAACCCCGGGGTGCCGCCGCGGCCGCTGCGCGAGACGGCGTCGGGCGGCGAGCTCTCGCGGGCGATGCTCGCCATCCGCGGCATCGTCACGCTGGGAGACGATGTGGAGACGCTGATCTTCGACGAGGTCGACGCCGGGATCGGCGGCGTCACGGCGGCGGCTCTGGGCGAGCGGCTGGCCGGCCTCGCGGAGCGCCGCCAGGTACTGTGCATCACGCATCTGCCGCAGGTCGCCGCCTTCGCCGACCGGCAGTTCGCCATCGTCAAGGAGACCGACGCGAAAGCCGGCAGCACCGTCACGGTCGTGCGGCGCGTGGAGGGCGAGGAGCGCCTCGCCGAGCTCTGCCGGATGCTCGGCGCGGCCCCCGACGACGGCGCCGCGCGCAGCCACGCCGAGGGCCTCCTGACGAGGGCCGGGCGCCCCGCGTAGAACGGCCGGCCGCTCCTTGCGGCGCCCCCGCCCGATGGTATACTTGCCAGCGTGTTCCGTGGCCCCGCCGGAGATACCATCGCGCCGGCCCGTCAGTATCGAACGGGCGCGACCCCGGCCCCACTAAATCCCTTGCGAGTCTGCAGCGGCGTCGCCGTGCCCTGCGCGCGTCTCCTGGTGGGCGCGCCCCGGGCGGATCACGGCCACCGTCCCGGGCTGTCGGCGAGGACAGACGCCAGGAGGGGATGAGGGAGATGGCCAAGCATATCTTTGTGACGGGGGGCGTGGTCTCGGGACTCGGCAAGGGCATCACGGCCGCCTCCGTCGGCCGCCTGCTCAAGGCGCGCGGCCTCAAGGTGGCGAGCCAGAAGTTCGACCCGTACATCAACGTCGACCCCGGCACCATGAGCCCCTACCAGCACGGCGAGGTCTTCGTCACCGAGGACGGCGCCGAGACCGACCTCGACCTGGGCCACTACGAGCGTTTTCTCGACGAGTTCGTGCAGCGCGACTCCAACGTCACCACGGGCGGCATCTACAACGCCGTCATCACCAAGGAGCGCCGCGGCGACTACCTCGGGGGCACGGTCCAGGTCATCCCGCACATCACCAACGAGATCAAGAGCCGCGTGCATCGCCTGGCGCAGATCACGGGCGTCGACGTGCTCATCACCGAGGTCGGCGGTACCGTCGGCGACATCGAGAGCCTGCCCTTCCTCGAGGCCATCCGCCAGTTCCGCAAGGACATCGGGCGCGACAACGTCCTGTACATCCACGTGACCCTGGTGCCCGTCATCGGCGTGGTTGGCGAACCGAAGACGAAACCCACGCAGCACTCGGTGGCCGAGCTGCGGGAGATCGGCATCCAGCCGGATATCATCGTGGCGCGTTCCGAAGAACCGCTGTCCCAGGGGATCCGCGAGAAGATCGCTCTGTTCTGCGACGTCGACCCCGACGCGGTGATCTCGGCGAGCGACGCCGACGACATCTACCGCATACCGCTGCGCATGCACCGCGAGAACCTCGACGGCCTCGTGGTCCGCATGCTGGGTCTCCAGTGCGGCGAACCCGACCTCACCGAGTGGCGCGCCCTCGTCGACCGCATCGACGCCTGCGACAAGCCCGTGACCATCGCCCTCGTGGGCAAGTACGTGCAGCTGCACGAGGCCTACCTCTCGGTGTGGGAGGCTCTCAAGCACTCGGCCTACCACCATGGCCGCAAGCTCGAGCTGCTCTGGGTGGATTCCGAGGAGCTCACCCCGGCCACCGTGACCGATCGCCTCAGCTGCGCCGACGGCGTCATCGTGCCCGGCGGCTTCGGCCAGCGCGGCATCGAGGGCAAGATCGAGGCGATCAAGTTCTGTCGCGAGCGCAAAGTGCCGTTTCTCGGCGTGTGCCTGGGGATGCAGTGCGCGGTCGCCGAGTTCGCGCGCGCTGTCTGCGACATGCCCGGCGCCAACTCCACGGAGTTCGACCCCGAGACGGCGTTCCCGGTCATCGACCTGCTTCCCGAACAGAAGAACCTGGAGGACATGGGCGGGACCATGCGCCTCGGCGCCTCGCACGTGAAGCTCGTGGAGGGCACCAAGGCGCAGGCGGCCTACGGCGCCGACGAGGTGTGGGAGCGTCACCGTCACCGCTACGAGGTCAACAACGACCTGCGCCCGCGGCTCGAGGCCGCCGGCCTCGTGGTGAGCGGCACGACCCCGGACGGGCGTCTCGTCGAGATCTGCGAGCTGCCGCGTCACCCCTGGTTCGTGGCCTCCCAGTTCCACCCCGAGTTCAAGTCGCGGCCCACGCGGCCGGCGCCGCTCTTCCGCGACTTCGTGGGCGCCGCCGCGCGCCTGCGCACCGAGCGCGAGGACGAGCTGGAGGAAACGTGCGCGCCGGCCTAGACGAGCTCCGCGACCTCTTCGTGCGCCTGGCCGGCATCCGCTCGCCCTCGCTGGAGGAGCGGGAGATGGCCGACGCCGTCAAGGACTTCGTCCGCGGCGTCGGCCTCGAGGCCTTCGAGGACGCGAGCGCCGCGCTCACCGGCGGCGACTGCGGCAACCTCATCGTGCGCCTGCCGGGGCGCGGAGAGGGCACGCCCATCGCCCTCTGCGCCCATCTCGACACGGTGCCTCTCGACCGCGCCCCCACGGTGATCGTCGAGAACGGCGTGGTGCGCACCGACGGCGAGACCATCCTGGGCGCCGACGACAAGGCGGCGGTGGCGGCGCTGCTCCTGCTGCTTCGCGACCTGGCGCAGGAGCCGCCGGCCGCGGACGTGGAGTTCGTCTTCACGGCTGGCGAGGAGATCGGTCTGCAGGGCGCCAAGGCGCTCGATCCGGCCTCCGTGGCCGCCGCCGCGGTGTTCGTCTTCGACAGCGAGGGAGAGCCGGGCACCATGGTAGCCGCCGCGCCGACCCTGAAAGCCATCGCTGCCGAGTTCCGCGGCGTCGCCGCGCACGCCGGCATCGAGCCTCAGCGCGGGCGCAGCGCGATCGTCGCCGCGGCGCGGGCGCTGGCGGCCATGGACCTGGGCCGCATCGACGAAGAGACCACCGCCAACGCGGGCCTTATCGAAGGCGGCAGCGCCGTGAACGTCGTCGCCGAGCGCTGCGTGGTGCGCGCCGAGGCGCGGAGCCGCGACGAGCAGAAGCTCGCCGCCCAGGTCGCCGGCATGGTCGAAGCCATCACCGTCGCCGCGGCCGAGACCGGCGTCGACGTGGAGATCGACATTGAGGAGCACTATCGCGGCTACGCGCACGCCGCGGACGCGCTTCCTCTGCGCATCGCCGACGCTGCCCTGGCCGATGCGGGCCTCGAGGCCCGCCACGTCGGTAGCGGCGGCGGCTCCGACGCGAACGTGTTCAACGCCAGGGGCCTGCCGTCGCTCACGCTCGGCGTGGGGTTCGAGCGCGTGCACTCGCCCCACGAGTGCATCCGCCTCGAGCGGCTCGAACAGCTGTACCGCCTCGGCCACGCCCTGGTGCGTGCGGCCGGGCGGACGCCCGCCTAGGCCGCCGTCCGTGGCGCCTCCCGCCGCCGGCCGTCCCGCGCCGCCTCCCGACCCCGACGTCCAGGAGTTCCTCGACTACGTGCGCTTCGAGCGCGGCATGAGCGCCAACACGGTGAGCGCCTACGGGCGCGACCTGGGCAGGTTCGCCGCCTTTCTCGCGGGGAGAGGCGTCCGCCCGGCGGCCGCCTCGGTGCACGACGTCCAGGAGTTCTTCGCCGGCGGCGGCGGCGACGGCGCCGCGTCCAGCGTGGCGCGCCGCACGGCGAGCCTGCGCGCCTACTACGCCTACCTCGTGCGCGAGGGCGTGCGCGCCGACGACCCCGCGGCCGGCCTGCGCACGCCCAAGCTGCCGCAGCAGCTCCCCCGCGTGCTGTCGGTCGAGGAGGTAGAGGCCGTGCTGGCGAAGGTCGCGCCCGCCGGCCCGCTGGGCCAGCGCGACCTGGCGGCCCTCGAGCTGCTCTATGGCTGCGGGCTGCGCGCCAGCGAGCTCCTGGGGCTGCGCGAGGGCGACGTGGACATCGAGGGCGGCCTCGTACGCTGCGTGGGCAAGGGCGACAAGGAGCGTGTGGTCCCCATGGGCGCAGCGGCGGCCGCGGCGCTCGGACGCTACCTGCGCGACGGCCGCCGCGAGCTGCTGCGCGGGCGACGCCGGGCAGAGCTCTTTCTCAACGCGCGTGGCGGTCCGCTCACGCGCCAGGGTCTCGACTACCTCCTGCGCAAGATCCTCGCGCGCGCCGACATGCGCGGCCAGGCCAGCGCCCACACCTTCCGTCACTCGTTCGCCACGCACCTGCTCGCCGGCGGCGCCGACCTGCGCAGCGTGCAGGAGCTGCTCGGCCACGCCAGCGTGGCGACCACCCAGCTCTATACTCACGTCACCGTGGAGCATCTGCGCGAGGTCTTTCTGGAGACACACCCGCGGGCGCGGCGCCGCAAGGCCCCCGCGCCCGACGCCGGGGCCGCGGACTCGACCGGCGGGGGAGAGGAGGAGCCGACATGACGCGCGTGTTCATCTGCGTCCTCGACGGCTGCGGGGCCGGTGAGCTCCCGGATGCAGCCGCCTATGGCGACGCCGGGTCCGACACGCTGCGGCATGTGCTCGAGCGTAGCGATGTCGAGCTGCCCAATCTGGTCGGGCTGGGGCTCGGCGAGGTCGTGGGCCTCCCGCTCGGAGCGCCGTGGCCGCAGGCGACCTATGGTCGCCTCGTGGAGCACGGCGCCGGCAAGGACACCACCACGGGCCACTGGGAGATGATGGGCGTCGTCCTCGAACGCCCGTTCCCGACGTACCCTCACGGCTTTCCGCCGGACGTGATGGAGCCGTTCGCACGGGCCATCGGCCGCGGGGTGCTCGGCAACCTCCCGGCCTCGGGCACCGGCATCATCGACGAGCTCGGCGACCAACATGTGGCGAGCGGCCGGCCGATCGTGTACACGTCGGCCGATTCCGTCTTCCAGATCGCCTGTCACGAGGACGTCGTGCCCGTACCCGAGCTGTACCGCTGGTGCGAGATAGCGCGCGGCATCCTGCGCGGCCCCCACGCCGTAGGGCGGGTGATCGCGCGCCCGTTCGCCGGCGTGTCGGGCGCCTACGAGCGCACGCCGCGGCGCCGCGACTTCTCGCTGGCGCCGCTGGGCCCGACGTATCTCGACCTGCTGCACGAGCGCGCGGTGCCCGTGATCGGCGTCGGCAAGATCGGCGAGATCTTCGTGCAGCGCGGCGTGGATGTGGACGACCACACCACCGACAACACCGCCGGCATCGCCGCCTGCACCCGTCACCTCGAGGAGATGGACGGCGGCCTGCTGTTCGCCAACCTCGTCGACTTCGACCAGGAGTGGGGTCACCGCAACGACGTGGCCGGCTTCGCCGCGGGCCTGGCCACCGTGGACGCGGCGGTGGGCCTGTGGCGGAAGCTGCTGCGCGACGGCGACGTCATGCTGCTCTGCGCCGATCACGGCGTGGACCCGACGACCACGAGCACCGATCACTCGCGCGAGTACTCGCCGCTCCTGGCGCTCGGCCTCGCGCCGGGGCGCTACGACGGCGCCCAGGAGGACGTGGGCGCTACGGCCTTCGCGCGTCTCACCGGCGAGACGCCTGCGCTGCCCGGCCGGGCGATCGGCTGATGCCGCCGGCCGCGGACGCCCTCGGCCGCGTGGCCGCCTTCGGCCCACACGCGGCCGTCGTGTTCGGTTCGGGGCTCGCCGCCCTGCCGCCGGCGGCTGCGCTGAGGGCCGAGCTCGGCTACGAGGAGCTCGGCTGGCCCTGCACCGCCGTGCCCGGGCATCGCAACGTCCTGCAGCTCGTCGAGGTCACGGCCGGCGCTGCCGGCGGGCTCCGCCTGGCGCTGGCCTGCGGCCGCCCGCACGGGTACGAAGGCTGGCCACCGGAGGAGCTGGAGCGGCCCGTGCGCAGCCTGGCCGCGGCCGGCGTTTCACGGTTCGTGCTGACCAACTCCAGCGGCGCGCTGCGCCCGGCGGTCACGCCCGGAGAGGTCGTGGCGTGCACCGCCGTCGTCGACCTGCAGGCTCCGCCGGTCGACGACGCGCCGCTCGGCCTCGGCGTCTGCAGCGCGGGGGAGGCGGCGGCGGTCGCCGCCGCCGTGGCGCCGGCGCCGGCGCGTACCGGCGTCTACGTCGCCGTGGCCGGCCCGCAGTTCGAGACGCCGGCGGAGGTCGCCTGGCTGGCGGGCCACGGCGATGTGGTGGGCATGTCGGCGGCGCCGGAGGTGCGCGCGGCGCGCGCCGCCGGCGCCGCCTGCTGCCTCCTGGCGCTGGTGGTCAACCGGGCCGCCGCTGTAGGCTCGCACGAGGACGTGCTCGCCTTCGGCGGCCGCCTTGCCGGGACACTGGCCGCCGCGCTCGGCGCCGTTGTGACGGCACGCTGGCCCGGCCTGGTCTGACGCAGCAGTGGAGGACGCCCCGTGGACTTCGTGAACGACGTGATCGCCTGGAAGCGAGACGGCCGCGAGCTCGACGCAGGGCGCCTGCGCGCCTTCGTCGACGGTGTGGTCGGCGGCTCCGTGCCCTCGTACCAGGCCAGCGCGCTGCTCATGGCGATGGTGCTCCATGGCTTGAGCGACGCCGAGACGGTGGAGCTGGCGCGCGCCATGGTGGAGAGCGGCAAGACGCTCGACCTCCGGGTGGTGCGGCGCCCCGTGCTCGACAAGCACTCGAGCGGCGGCGTCGGCGACAAGGTGACGCTCGTGCTCGCGCCGCTGGTGGCGGCCTGCGGCGCCGTCTTCGGCAAGATGTCGGGGCGCGGGCTGGGGCACACGGGCGGCACCGTCGACAAGCTGGAGTCGATCCCCGGCTTTCGCGTGCAGCTTCCGCAGGGGGAGTTCGTGCGGCAGCTCGAGCGCATCGGCGTCGCCGTCGTCAGCCAGAGCGAACGCATCGTGCCCGCCGACCGCATCCTCTACGCGTTGCGCGATGTGACGGCCACGATCGAGTGCGACGGGCTCATCGCGGCCAGCATCATGGCCAAGAAGGTGGCCAGCGGCACGGCGGCGCTCGTGCTCGACGTCAAGGTGGGGAGGGGCGCCTTCATGGGCGACCTTGCTCACGCCCGCAACCTCGGCCGCTTGTGCCGGCTCATCGGCGACGCCTACGACCGCCCCACGACCTGTATCTTCACGAGCATGGAGTCGCCCCTGGGGCGTACCGTGGGCAACCGGCTCGAGGTGGAAGAAGCCTGGCAGGTGCTGGGCGGGGAGGGGCCGGACGACGTGCGGGAGGTGACGCTCACGCTGGCCGGCGCCCTGCTCGCCCTTTCGGACCTCGGCGTCGATGAAGCCGAGGGACGCAGGCGCGCCGCGGCGGCGCTCGACGACGGCCGCGCCGCCGAGCACTTCGAGCGCTGGTGCTTCGTGCAGGGAGGGCGCTGGAAGCCGGGGGAGTTCCCCAGGCTGGCGGCGCACGAGGCGCGCGCCAGCCGGGCCGGGTACCTGACCGCGGTGGACGCCATGGCCGTCGGACAGGCGGCGCAGATCGCCGGCGCCGGCCGTCAGAGGATCGACGACACCGTCGATCCGGCGGCCGGCGTGCTGCTCGAGCGCGCCGTCGGAGACCGTGTGGAGGCCGGCGACGCGCTGGCCGCCGTCTTCTCGCGCGACCCGGCGCGGCGCGCGCGGGCCAGTGAGGTGCTGGACCGGGCGTTCACGGTCGGCGACGAGCGCCCGCAGCCCGGACGGCTCGTGCTGGGCCGCATGGAGGCGGAGGAGTGACGCGCGGTCGGCTGCGCCCGGGCGCGGCCGGGCGCGACGCTACTCGGTGGCTTGCGCCTGCGAGAGCGCGCGTCGTGCGCGCCACAGGTTGAACAACCAGGAGCCGAGGAGCTGGCCCGTCACGGCGCTGGCCAGCATGAACGGGACGAACCACCAGCCGAGGCCGAACGAGAGCCGCATCAGGATGACGAAGGGGATGGGCAGGTGGATCGCGAGAAACCACTGCCACGAGAACCTGCGCACGGTCGCCCGGTATGCTCCGAACGGCAGATTGATGACGATGGCCAGGAGTATGGTGCCTGTATCGAGTTCGAGATTCGTCATGCGGAGTTTCGTGTATCGACTCAGACAGTATAGGGCAAAGTCATTGAATGTGAACCGGAGCAGGCGTTTGTCCCGGCGCGCCGCACGGTGGGATCTTCTTGGGCCGGCGACCGCCGGCGTCGCCAAGGGTCTGCCGTGAGGGTCGTCGGCGGGGAGTGGAGGGGCCGGCCGCTCGTAGCGCCGGCCGGCCGTGGCGTCCGCCCCACCTCCGACAAGGTGCGCGAGGCGATGTTCGACGTGCTCCTCGCGCTGCAGGAGGTGCGGGCCGGCGGAGATGCCGCGCCCGCCGCCGGCCCTCTCGGCGGTCACGTCGTCCTCGACCTGTTCGCCGGCAGCGGCGCCCTCGGCATCGAGGCGCTCTCGCGTGGCGCCGGCGCCTGCACGTTCGTCGAGCACGAGCGCGCCGCGCTGCGCGCGCTGCGCGCCAATCTCGAGCGTCTGGGCGTGACGGTGGGGGCGCGGGACAGGCGCGAGGAGGGCGACGACGGGCGCGCCGCGCGCGCCCGCGTGCTCGCCGCCGACGCGCGCGGCGCCCTGCGGGCTGACGCGCGCCGCGGCGCGCGATATACTCTGCTCTTTGCGGACCCTCCGTATGACCGCTATGCGGAGGTCCGGCCCGCGCTGGCCAGCCTTTTGGGCCCACTGCTCGCGCCGCGCGCCGTACTCGTCATCGAGACGGCCGCCGGCACGGCGGCCGGTCTGCCCTGGACCATCGTGCGGGAGAAGCGCTACGGGGACACGCGGGTCACCTTCCTGGTGGCCGCCGACACGTCCGACGACGAAGGAGCACATGCAGACGATGACCGTCCCGTCACCTGAGCGCCGCGAGACCGCCGATGCCGTGTAACATCACGGCCATCTGCCCGGGCACCTTCGACCCGGTCACGGTGGGCCATCTGGACATCATCCGGCGCGGCGCCTGCAAGTTCGGCCGCGTCATCGTCGGCCTGATCGAGGTCCCGCAGCGCAAGTCCCCGCTCTTCACTCCTGACGAGAGGGAGGCGTTCCTCAGAGAGGCGCTCTGCGGCCACGACAACATCGTCGTGGACCGGTTCAACGAGCTGGTGGTGGAGTTCGCGCGCAAGTGGGACGCGCACGTGATCCTCAAGGGCTTGCGCGCCATCTCCGACTTCGAGTACGAATTCGCTATGGCCCAGCTCAATAGGAAGTTGGCCCCAGACATCGAAACAGTGTTCATGATGGCGTCGCCCGAGCACAGCTTCTTAAGCTCGAGCGGGGTCAGGGAGATCGCCGCGTTCGGAGGCTCCGTGGAAGACCTGGTGCCCCCGAGCGTCGCCCGCCGCCTGGCGGAGGTCTATCCGCCGCGTGGCTAGGCTACCCAAGGAGGGTTGCTGAGTATGGACGTGCTCGTTCTCATCGACAAGCTCGACGACATCATCCACAACGCCCGGTCCGTGCCGCTCACCGACAGCGTCATGATCGACCGCGAGGAGATGTACGACATCCTCGACCAGATGCGCTCCACCATTCCCGAGGAGATCAAGCAGGCGCGCTGGATCGTCAAGGAGCGCCAGGAGATGCTCGCCGAGGCCAAGCAAGAGGCCGAGCGCATGCTCATGGAGGCTCAGGAGCGCGCCGACAGGCTCGCCTCGGAGACCGAGGTGGTGCACCTCGCCGAGCGCAACGCGCAGCAGACCATGGAGGACGCTCGCGAGCGCGAGCGCGAGACCCGCCTGGGCGCCGAGGACTACGCCGACGAGGTGCTCGGCAACCTCGAGATCAACCTCGACAAGTTCATCGGCGCGGTGCGCCGCGGCCGCGAGCGCCTGCAAGGTCGCCCGGCCGCAGACGACCTGCAGCCCTGAGCGGCCGGCTCGGCTCGAGGCACCGCTGGTCTCGCCATGCGCCGTTTCGACCTGCGCTCCCTGCGCTTCGCTGACGGCAGCGAAATCTGGCGGCGTTTGCCCGTCGAGGTCGACCCCTTCGCGTATGGGGGTCTCGACTACGAGGTCCCCGAAGGCTCCGTCGATCTGTTGCTCACCGCCGCCCGCGTCGGCGGCAACGTCACCCTGAGAGCCGAGTTCGAGACCGAGGTGATCGGCCCGTGCCAGCGCTGTCTCGGCGACGCCGACGTGACCGTCCAGGCGCGGGGGGTCGAGTATGTGCGCCACGGGGAGTGGGAGGGCGAAGAAGAGGACGAAGAGGGCTACGTGACGTCCTCCATCGTCGACGTGGGCCGCTGGGCGCGCGACCTCATCGCGGAGGAGCTGCCGCCCAAGCTGTTGTGCCGCGACGAGTGTCGCGGCCTCTGCGCGGTGTGCGGCGCCGACCTCAACGCCGACCCCGAGCATCGGCACGACGAAGCGTAGACGCCTTCCATGTGGTACAGTTCCGTGTCTGGTTGACCCGAGGAGATCACTCATGCCCGTACCGAAGAAAAAGACCTCGCAGGCGCGCCGCGACAAGCGCCGTGCGCAGCAGAAGCTCAGCGTCGAGACGGCGAGCGTCTGCCCGCAGTGCAAGAGCCCCAAGCTCCCGCACCGCGCCTGCACCAAGTGCGGCACCTATAAGGGCCGCGAGGTCATCGTCCTCGAAGCTGAGTAAGCGGCGCCGGGGCGTGTGGTGCTGAAGTCGCTTTACATCGCCTCCACCCAGGGCAGCGGAGGCAAGACCACCATCGCCGTCGGCATGTGCCTG
>Ga0209880_1000165_pt1 | contig 15012 bp, 13 predicted proteins | sample PersoiDNA2013191_FD_185803 | JGI IMG/M metagenome (GOLD analysis project Ga0209880, IMG submission 185803) | Permafrost soil microbial communities from the Arctic, to analyse light accelerated degradation of dissolved organic matter (DOM) -... | ecosystem: Environmental > Terrestrial > Soil >... | reverse complement strand
GGCGACGTCCTGACCCTCGACACGGCCATCAGCGCCGGAGACCTGCGGGCCGGCGATGCCGGCGCCCCGACCCCGGTCACGCTCGACCCATTTGCGACGGCAGGCGGCGCGGTGGAACGACTCTGGGTGACGGGCGGCGGGTCGACCCTGATCGCGGGGACGCCCGGCGACACGCTCGTGTCACTCGATACAGGGAACGGCACGCAGCTCGCCTCGTTCAGTCTGCCTGGCCGCGCGGAGGTCGTGGACGCCGGCACCGTGGACGCGCTCGTGGCGGATCCGGCGACCGTGGAAGACCCGGCCGGCGTCGCAGCCCAGCTGGCCCGGATTCTCGGCGGGACGGCCGCCACGTACGAGAAGCAACTCCGGTCGGACGCGACGCGGGTGACCATCACGACCAACATCAAGGACAAGCGAACCCAGCTGGACGCCGCCATCGCGGGCGGCACCCTCGCCGGGCTCAGCGTCACGGGCGTTCCCCGGGTGGCAGTGGCGGACACCGCAGGCGTGGCGTTCGTGGAACCGCAGAGCGGCGTGGTGACCAGCCGGGTGTCGCTGGACGGCGGCGCGGCCAGCGTCACGAGCGTCGAGGGCGCCAGCGTCCCGATGCTCTACGCGGCGAGCGGCGCGACGCTCGTCCCAATCCGCCTCCCGACCGACGGCAGCGCGCCGGCCATCGGCACCCCCGACTCCAACGTGACCAGCGTCTGGATGCCCGGCCCGATCTCGCGAGTCACCTTTGATCACGCCAGTCAGATCGTCCACGCGCTGGGTCGGACTCCGGACGGATCGGGCTGGACGATCTATGTCGTGGAGCCGAAGGGCAACAGCGTCTTCGCCGACGCGCGCCTGCCGTTCCAGCCGGCGGCCTGGGCAATGGACGTGAACGTGGACCTTCCCGCCACGGACCGCGAGCAGCTCCTGGTGTTCGCCGCGGACGGCCAGGCCGCATCCGTCGACATCGGCCAGCACGCGTTCGCGTGGCGGCTCCCGGGCGTGATCGCGGGTGCGCTCATGGCCGGCCTTCTCTTCCTCCTCGCGCGGATCCTGTTCCGGCGCCGCTCCGTGGCGATCCTGGCCGGCGCCTTCGGCCTCCTGGACGGGATGTTCTTCGTCCAGCAGCGCATCGCGATGAACGACTCGTACGCGGCGCTCTTCATCGTGGCGGCGGTCACGCTCTTCGCCGCGATCTGGACGGGCGCATGGCGGTGGCGGGGTGCCTTCTGGGTCGGAATGCCGGTAGTGGGCGTCCTCCTGGGGCTGGGCCTCGCGTCGAAATGGGTCGCCCTCTACGCGATCGGTGCGATCGCCCTCCTGATCCTCGTCCGGTCAGCGCTCGGGCGCGTGGTGGTCGTGCTGGGCCTCGGCGGGGCGACGGCCGTCCTCGGGTACATGGCCGTCTCGGTCCCCGCGGGCGCGACGGCCGGCGGCAACCTCGCCTTCCTCGCGATCATGATCGGGCTGACCCTGGTGGCTGCCGCCGTGACCGTGCTCCACCCGATCGCGTGGTCCGTCGAGGAGGTACGGATCGCGGTCGCGGGCCCCGCCGCGGCCGGGGCGTTGATCACGCTGGCGGCCATCCCGCTCCGGCTGGGCTCGACGGCCCTCGCGCTCGCGCTCGGGTGCTTCGGCCTTGCTGCGCTCGCCACGGGGGCCTTCTGGCTCGCCGCACGGCTCGGTTTCGGGCCGCTCGCGCCGCCGCCTGGGCCCGACGATCCGGCGTCGCTGCTCGAGCCGCCAGCGCCGGCCCCGGAGGGCTGGCTCCGTCCCGGCTGGCGTTGGGGCATCCCGATCGGCTGGGCGGGCGTCTCGCTGCTGGCGATCCCCGCCGCGGTCTACGTCGCGCTGTACCTGCCGTGGGTCGCCCTGGGCAACCGGTTGACCGCATCCTTCCCGGCCGGCAACGCGGGCCAGACGCTGCTCGACCTCACGAAGTCGATGTATGACTACCACAACAACCTTCGGGCGACCCACGCGGCCGCCTCGCCCTGGTGGGGCTGGCCGCTGAGCCTGAAGCCGGTCTGGTTCTTCAATCAGGGCTTTGGCGGGTCGACCTCGGGCGCCATCTACGACGGCGGGAACCTGGCCATCTGGTGGCTCTCCATCCCGGCGATCGCGTTCGTCGCGTGGCAGGCGTACCGCCGCCGGAGCCTCGGGCTGGCGCTCATCTCGATCGTCATCGCCTTCATGTGGCTCTCGTGGGCGCGGATCGACCGCGCCACCTTCGAATACCACTACTACACGACGCTCCCGTTCGTGATCCTTGGGCTCGCCTACTTCGTGGCGGAGCTCTGGCACGGGCCGTCGGCCAGGACATGGCGGCTGGCGCGTGGCGGCGCTGCCGCGGCGCTGCTCACCCCGGTCGTGATGTGGTTCGGCAAGGGACCGCTCTGCGCGATCGCCGGTGTCGAGAAGGTCAATGCGGGCTCACAGGCGTGCTCCGCGGCGGCGTCCCTGCCGCTCTCCCTGACGGCCCAGGTGGTCGGCCTCATCGGCGTCCTCGTGGTGGGCGGAGGGCTGCTGGTCTGGCAGCTCATTCGGCTGGACCGATCGATCCGCGCCGGCGCGGATCGTCTCGAGACCGGCGCCGCGTCCCGCCGGATCCTGACGACGGGCCTGCTGGCCGGTGCGAGCCTCGTGGCCGCCGCGTTCCTGCTCCCGGCAACGCCGCTGGTCGAGACGCCGAGCATCCCGGGCGAGGTCCTGGCGCTCCTCCTCCTGCTGATCCTGGGGCCGATCGCCTGGCTTGCCTGGTCGGCCCGTTCGCCGCGCCGGTTTGCGGTGGGGGTGGTTCTCGCGGCGGCCATCGTCTTCGTCGCGTTCTACCCGAACTGGTCGGGGCTGCCGCTCCCGAACGGTATCTTCAACTGGTACCAGGGGCTGCTCCCGTCCTGGCTCTACCCGTTCCAGTTCGCCGTCAACACGGACCCGCCGTTCAGCGTCTCCTTCGCCAGCCCGTGGCCGCTCCTGCTGCTCGCTGCGGTGCTCGTCTCGGCCGTGATCGTGGCCTACAGTGCCTGGGTCTGGCGCATCGCGATCGCGGAGCGGCTGGCGAACGAGGCCGAGCCGGAGGAGCCGGCTGAGCCGGTGGAGCCGACGGGCGCCTGATCGGAGCATCCCCCATCGGCGGCCGCGACCCGAGCGGACCGCCACCCGGCACGGGTGACGGTCCGCCGAGGGCCTTCAGGCGATGGGGCTGCCCCGCGGGTCCGGCGGGACCTCGGCGTGGAAGTCGCGGGGCAACGCGCCCTGCGCCGCCAGGCGCCGGATCACGAACCCGTAGTAGGCCTCCACCCGGGCGGCGACCCGCTCCCAACCGAACTCGACCACCCGCTCCAGCCCGCTCTGGCCCATCCGCTCGCGCAGGTCCGGGTCAGCGAGGAGCCGCATGAGCGCCTCGGCGAGCGGCCTCGACTCGCCGGGCGGCACCAGGAGCGCCTGCTCGCCCCGCTTCACGACGCCCTTGTAGCCGTGGATGTCGCTGCAGACGATGGCCGTCCCGGATGCCATCGCCTCGAGGAGGACGATCCCGAACGATTCGCGGCCGGTGGCCGGCGACGCGTAGACATCGGCGGTCTTGAAGAGCTGGACCTTGTCGCCGTCCGAGACACGGCCCAGGAACTCGACGTCGGGCAGGCGGCGCGTCATCACGTAGCGGCGTGCCTCGCGCTCCTGTGGCCCGGAGCCGACGACGAGGAGCCGGCAGTCGCAGCCGCCCTTGCGCAGGATCCGGTACGCCTTGAGAAGCGGAAGCAGCCCCTTGCGCGGCTCGAGTCGGCCGACGAACAGGATGTTCGGGCGGCCATCCTGCCAGCGAGCCATCGGGACCGCGTGGGCGAAACGGCGAAGGTCCACGCCGTTCGGGATCACCTTGTAGTCGCCGGGCAGGTAGCGGTCGGCGAAGTGCCGGGCGGCGGCGCTGACCGCGATCCGGCCGTGGAGGTTCCGGGCGACCGGCCCCAGCATCTTCCCGCCCAGCTGGTAGCCGGGCGCATAACCCGCATAGGCGTGGAACGTGGCGATGTTCACGCTCCGGGACTCGCGCAGCGTGAAGAGCGCGAGGAGGGGCACGAAGGGCTCGTGGAAGTGCAGGAGGTCGAACTGCTCACGGTCCAGCACGGCCTGGATCTGGCTCCGGTAGCGGGGCGACACGGTCAGCGTCCCCATCGACCCGTTCGACGGCACGGAGAAACCCTTCCCGATCCGGATGACATCGCCTTCGGAGCTGCGCTGGAGGCCGTGGCTGGCGGTCAGGATCCGGACGTCGTGGCCACGTGCCCGGAGCGCCTCGTAGAGGTGCCCGACGTGGTCGTTCACGCCGCCGGGGAGCGGGTAGACGTACGGCGTGACGAGCCCGATCTTCATGACGCGTCCTCGCGCGGTCGCCCGACGCCCCCCGTCTCGTTCGGCCGGGGCGGCCGGAAGCGGCCACCCGGGTAGCCCAGGTCACGGCCGGTGCCGTCGCGCCGCACGCGCCCGCCGACCTCGGCGCGCATATCGCGGCCGTACTTGCGGAGCTGCCTTCCGAATGTCGGGAGCTGGGAGGTGGTCCGGTGGAAGGAGCCCTCCCAGCCTGTCGTGCCCGCGAGAATCGCGCAACGGACGTCCTCGGCCGTCCGCCCGGGGAACGTGGTGAAGCCGGTGCCGATGGCCGCCGCTTCGTGGGCGTCGCTGTTGCCGACCGTGGCCACGCCGTGCGCCGCGGCAAACGCCCCGACCCGCTCGTGGACGAGGCGCCCGAACGTCGTGGGGTTGAACGCTTCCAGGGCGTCGGGCCGGACGCGGGGATCGCCCGAGGCCAGGAGTCGCCGCAGCGTCCAGCCCTGCGCACAGAGCGGGTAGGGGAAGAGCGGGTGGGCCGGGATCGCGATGCCGCCCTGCTCGTGGACCTCGCCGATCGTCGTCCGCATCGAGCGTAACGGCCGGACTCGCTCCTCCAGGAAGAGCGCGAGGAGGTGCCCGTCACGCGTGGTGATCTCCTCGCCCACGACGATCTCCACCCGCAGTCCGCGCGCCCGGGCGAGCGTCCGCGCCGCGATCGCGGCATCGATCCGCTCGTGGTCGGCGATCCCGAGGACGTCGAGGTCCGTCATCGCCGTCACGTAGGCAAGGATCGCCTCGACGCCATCCGTCCCGTCCGAGGCGAGCGTGTGGACGTGCAGGTCCGCCTGGCCATGCGGCTGCGCGCGGTCCGGCCCCCCGGGTGATCGACGGGTGGTGCCGCCGGCGCTCACCGCCGTGGCTCCGGCGCGAGATCCGGCCAGATCGGGAAGAAGACCGTCCACCACTGCTCGGGGGCGTCGGCCACGAGGCGCTCGAACGCGGCAGCCTCCTCCGCCAGCAGCGCCTCCACCCGCGCCCGGCGGGCGCCCGGACCCGTGGCGTGGGCGCCGATCGGAGGCAGGATCGTCTCCAGGCGACCCGCGTAGCGCTCCCCGCGGACGCGCCGGACAACCGCCACGTGGATGGGTGCGCCGGACTCGATGGCCAGCAGCGCTGCTCCGACGGGCAGCGGCGCGGGCGCCCCGAAGAACGGGACCGAGACGCCACCACCGATGATGTCCCGGTCGCCGATGACCCCGACGAGCTCACCGCGACCGAGCGCCGCTCGGAGCTCCCGGCGGGCCACCTCCAGGCCGACGAGGCGCACGCCGGAGGCCGACCGGGCTCGCGCCATGAACGCCTGGAGGGCCGGGTCGTCGAGCGTCTCCATGGGCGCCGTGATCGTGGTGTCGATCCGAGTGAGGAGGATCGCCTCGGTCGCCTGGAGCGACCCGAAGTGGAGGGAGGCGAAGATCGCCGGGCGGATCGCGAAGGCGGCGTCGACCGCGTCGGGGTTCTCGATGCGGGTCCGGCTTGGAGCCTCGCGGATCACGGCGTCGGCCCGGATGAGCTCCGCGTACGTCCGCGCCGCGTGCCGGTAGGCGGCCCGGACCAGCCGCTCGAGCGCCGCGGGGTCGTCGGCGGCGGCGCGCGCGCGGGTGCCCGCCGCGCCGGTTGCGGCGAGATGCGTGACGACGCGGCCCAGGTTCGCCCGCGCCTGCGCTGCGCGTGCCGGCGTGACCCGGTACCAGAGCTCACCGGCGGCGTCGGCCGCGCCGCCCACTACGCTCGCCGGCAGGCGGTTTGCAAGCCACGCGGCCGCCTCGAGCAGGCCGACGCGCAGCCGCTGGACGCGAGTCGCGCGGGGCGGGCCGTCCGGGCCCGGCGGCGGGGTCATGCTCTCGCGCCCGTCATGCCGTCACGCCCGCCGGCACGGGCTTCGGTACGGCAGCGGCACCCGGCGTGGTCGCCATCTCGGGCGGTGTTTCGGCCAGCGACTCGAGCCGCGCCACCTCAGCGGGATCGTCAGGCCAGATCGGCTTGAAGACGCACCACTGCTCGGGTGCCAGCCGGATCCCGGCCTCGAGCACGGCCGCGATCTCCTGCGTCGCGCGGGCGAGCTCCGCCGGTTCCATCGACGCGACCGTGATCCGCTCGCCGACCTCGGTCGCGTGGCGGCCCTCGGAGCGGATCACCCAGAAGGGGACGATCGTCGCGCCGGTCTTTGCCGCGAGCACCGCGGGTCCCGCGGGGAACCGCGTCCAGGCGCCGAAGAACCGGACGGGGATCCCGTCGGGGCGGTAGCCCCAGTCCACCAGGAGCCCGACGATCTCGCGACGGCGTAGAACCCGGAAGACTTCCCGGAGATTCCGCCACCGGATCTGCCCGACGCCCCAGCCGCGCCGCTCGCGGGCGAGGTGAGCGAAGAGCTCCTCGTAGGCGGTGTCGTCGGCGACGGCGTTGATCGGCCAGCCGCGGCCCGCGAGGCCGGCCGCAGCCGCCTCGTTGTTGCCGAGATGGGCACCCACGATGATCAGCCCGTTCGATTCCAGCCACGCGGCGTGGAACGGCTCGGCCGCGTTGTCACCGATCTGCGCGACCCGCTCCGCCTGTGACAGCCGCGTCAGGCGCATCAGCTCCAGGACCCAACGGACCTGGTTCCGGTAGACGGCGCGGGCCAGGTGGCCGACCCGGCGATCATCCGACGTGACGCCGAGCACGCGCGCGGCGTTGGCACGGACGTAGCGTCGCTTCGCGGGCCACGCCCAGTAGACGGCGACCGCGATCCAGCCGCCGACACGCGTTGCCGGTCCCAGCGGGAGGCGGCCCAGGATCCACGCTCCCGCCCGGTACCCGAGTACGGCGAACCGCGCCCGGAACCGCCGCCCCTGGGCTCGCCGGCGATGGGGAGCCGGGAGACTGCTCCGGGATTCGCGGGATTCGTTCCGGGCCCTGGTGCCCGGCGCCCCATCGGGGGCACCGGGCGTCCCGGCGACGGACGTCACTTCGGGGCGACCTTGTCGGCCCCCTTGGCAAACGTCCGGAGCGTTCGGGCGACGAGCTTCTCCGTCCCAACCAGTGTCTCGTTGTCCTCGCCGCGAATGAACGCCTCCACGCGGTTGAAGGCGATGTCATCGTGGAGCTGCGCCGGCGGGCTCTTCATGAAATACGCCGACGGGGCGACGAGCGTCCCCTTGAGGCCGCGGTCGAGGCCCAGCTTCAGGCAGCGGATCGCGTCGGTGATGACGCCCGCGCTGTTCGGGCTGTCCCACACCTCGAGCTTGAGCTCGGCGCGGAGCGGCACGTCGCCGTAGGTCGTGCCTTCCATCTGGATGTAGCAGAACTTGCGGTCGGTCAGCCACGGCACGTGGTCGCTCGGACCGACGTGGACGTTGCCGGGCTCAAGCTCGTAGTCGAGCATCGAGGTGACCGCGTTCGTCTTGCTGATCTTCTTGCTCTCGAGGCGCTCGCGCTCGAGCATGTTGAGGAAGTCGGTGTTGCCACCGAAGTTCAGCTGGTAGGTTCGGTCGAGGCGGACGCCGCGATCCATGAAGAGGCGGGTCAGGACCCGGTGGCTGATGGTCGCACCGACCTGGCTCTTGATGTCGTCGCCGATGATCGGAAGGCCTTCCTCGGCGAACCGGCGCTGCCAGTAGGGCTCGCGGCCGATGAAGACCGGGATCGCGTTGACGAAGCCGACGCCGGCCTTGAGGGCCTGCTCGGCGTACCACTTGGTGGCCTCCTCGCTCCCGACCGGGAGGTAGGAGACCATCACGTCGACTTCGCGTTCCTGGAGGATGCCGACGATGTCGGCCGTGGGGCCGGGCGCCTTCTCGATGATCTGGCTGAGGTACTTGCCGAGGCCGTCGTGGGTCATCCCGCGATCGACCGTGACGCCCATGGGCGGGACCTGCTGAAAGACGATCGTGTTGTTCGGATGCGCGTAGATCGCCTCGGAGAGGTCCTTGCCGACCTTCGTCTTGTTGATGTCGAAGGCGGCGACGAACTCGATGTCGCGGACGTGGTATCCGCCGAGGCTCACGTGCATGAGCCCCGGGACGAAGGTCCCTTCCTTGGCGTTCTCGTAGTAGTAGCGGCCCTGGACGAGGCTGCTCGCGCAGTTCCCGACGCCGACGATCGCGACGCGGATCTTGCCGTCCCTGCGCTTCGCGCCGGCCCAGGTGCCGGTCACGTTCGTGCTGGTTCCGTTGCTGCTCACGCCGTTCGTGCTCCCTTGTTTCGCGTCTTTCTTCGCCATTGGGTCGTCTGGTGCCTCCGTTGAAGGTGGGTGGTGGGTCGATCGCCGGGTGGTTCGATGGTCAGCTCGGGCGCTCGAGTGCCTCCTCGGTTGCCTGCGCGCGCTCCTGCTGGCGCGCCAGTGCCCGCGTATGCAGGATCCGCTGGATGACGGTGATCGTCCCGAGGATCGCGATGAGTCCGAGCGCGGCCTCGAGCGCGAGCGCCGAGAGCGGGTACGCCCTTGCACCGGGGATGTCCATGTCCTCCGGGAAGCCGGAGAGGATGCCCGCAGCGACGAGGCCGAGGGTCAGGATGACGATCCGCGCCTCCCGCGGGGCGAGGCCGACGGCCGCCATCCCGGTGCCCGAGGAGAAGCCGAGGCCCTCTGCCTTGGCCCGTGTGTAGCTGACCATGAATGCCGCGGCCATGGCCGCGGCGGCGAGAACGACGGGGCGCCACAGGCCGAGGTCGAGCGTGCCCCACACGAGGCCGACGTACACGATCGCCTCGCCCATGCGGTCGAAGACGGAATCCAGGAAGGCGCCGAACCGGCTCACCCGGCCCGTCGCGCGGGCGAGCGCTCCATCGAACATGTCGAATGCGGCCCCGACGAAGACGACCAGGCCGCCGGCCAGCCAGAGCTGGTTGGCGAGCAGGACGGCTCCGACGGCCGTGATGACGAAGCCAACGAGCGTCAGCGCGTCCGGCGTCAGCCCCAACCTGCCGAGGGCGAGCGCGATCGGCTCGCCGAGCTTCTTGATCCGGCCGCGCGTGTCGTTGGAGATCGTCATCCGCGACCTCCTCAGCTCACGATCGGCGGGGCGTACCCCAGCACGTCGCGTTCGCGTGCGGCGACCTCATCGAAGGCTCCGGGCCGGAGAGAGCAGATCGTTTCGCGCCCGACCCGCCGTGTCACCACGAGACCCGCGTCGCGGAGGCGCTTGAGGTGGTGGCTCACGAGGGGCTGGGAAAGCCCCACGTGATCGATCAGCTCCGTCACGGTCGACGACGTCTCCGCGAGGCGCCGGACGATTCGGAGCCGGTTGACGTCGGCAAGCGCCCGGTGGAACGTGCGCAGCTCGCGCAGGTCGTCCGGCTGGTCGACGATCGAGGCAAGGGTCCCGCGGATCCGGGCTGGCGAAGGGGACAGGGCGAGGCTCCCGGGGTGAGTCGTGGCGCGTCCGCACGCTGCAGATCTCGCCTCAACACGCGTTTATATAAAGGCTCGTTGATCCTAACCAGCCGCCGCGGGAGTGTCAAGGGATCCCGACCGACGACCGTGGGACCTGGCGGCGCCGGTCACTCCGGGGGACGCCCGACGGCTCTGTGAGGGCGATGTGAGCCCTTCAGCTCGTGCAATCGACGCTCTTCCAGGAGTGATTCCTCCTCGGCCTCGCGGCCGCGCTTCGCCTGGGCGTCGAGGACCTGCTTGAACTGCTTCGCGAGCCCGGTGCGCATCCCCTCGCGTTCGGCCGCGCGGAGGTCGTGGTCCCGGCGCCGGTCGCGCGCGGCCTCGGCGGGCGGGAGGTCGACTTCGTCGTCACGGTCCGGGTTCCGCGCTTTCACATGGCGAAGCGTGGCGCGCTGGGACACCCGCCGTCAAGCGCGACGGGTCAGCCGTCGGCGGGTGGCCGAAGCGCGATCTCGTGGTTCATGTAGGCGCTCTCCAGGCTGACCTCGCGGACGAGGCGGGCGAGGATCGCGGTCGGGAGTGTCGGCACGTCCGACGCGTCCTCCAGCTCGACCTCGAGCAGCACGAGGCCAGGCGGCTCGGCGAAGACGTCCAGCTCCAGCACGTGGCCGGCGAACGGGAAGACGTGGCGCACCTTGCGGATGGCGCGCCGCGCCGGGTCCGCCTCCGCGACGGAGCGGCCATAGGCGGCGGCATCCAGCTCCTCTTCGTGCTCCTCCCGGACGATCCCGGCGATTTCGCGCTTCCGGGTCGCCACGTAGCGGGTCCGGCCCGCCGCCTCGACCTTCCGGACGCGTCGCACCCAGCCGTCCTCCGACCGGAGGTAGACCTGTTCGATCCGCCGCGGCTGCGCGCCGAATTCCGCCAGCTCGGCGTCAGAGGGCGCGCTCGAGAGCAGGTACTTCCGCTCGATTTCCAGGCCGGCCGGCATCGGTGCTTCGTGCCCTCCCCTACACTCCAAGCATGGACCGCCGAGCCTCGCTCGTCCTGCTCGCCGTGCTGGGAACCGGCGTCTTCCTCGCCGGCCTGGAGCTGATGATCACGGCGGTCGCCCTGCCGGCCATCGTGGCGGACCTCGGCGCCTGGACCGACCTCCGCCACGCGAGCTGGATCATCAACGCCTACCTCCTCGTGTACGTGGGGACGATGCCGCTGGCCGGCCGCCTGGCCGACCTGTGGGGCGTCCGGCGCCTCTTCCTCGGCGCCCTGGTCTTCTTCACGCTGGGATCGCTGCTGGCGGGGAGCGCCGGGAGCATGGACGCGTTGATCATCGGGCGGGTCGTGCAGGCGCTCGGGGGCGGCGCGCTGGTGCCCGTGGCCACGGCCGCGGCGTCGCACCTGTACGAGGGCCACGCGCGCCCACGCGCGCTGGGGATCATCGGCGCGCTCACGTTCCTGGGCATGGCGGCCGGCCCGTTCCTGGGCGCCGCGATCCTCGGCGCGCTCCGCCCGGAGGCGGCGCTGGCCCGGCTCGGGATCCTGGACGGGCCGCTCACGGGGCTGATGGCTCCCGCCTGGCGCTGGGTCTTCTACGTCAACGTCCCGATCGGGATCGCGGCGCTCGCCCTGGGGTGGGCGGCCACGACCGGCTGGGACACGCCGCGAACCCGGGCCCGCCTGGACCTGGCGGGCGCGACGCTCTTCACGTTCGCGGCCGGCGCGATCCTCCTCGGTGTCACCCTCCTGGGCGAATCCGGCGGCACAAGCGCGACGCTCGGGTTGGACCCGACACTGTTCTCGGTCGGCCTCGTATCGCTCGGCGTCGCTGTCGGAATCGTGGCCGTGGTCCACGCGCTCCGCCGGCCGGACCCATTCCTCGACCCGCGGCTCTTCCGGGACCGCGTCTTCAGCTCCGCTGCCCTCGTCTCGCTGCTGACCGGCTACGGGTTCGCCACCGCGATCGTGGGCGCGGCCGTGTTCGTGGACCGCGTCCTGTACGGCGGCCCCGACCAGCAGCGCGTGGCGCTCGGCGCGCTCGCCGGGGCGACCGCCGTCGGGGCGTTGGCCTCCGGGTGGCTGGTCCGCCACGTCTCGCTCCGCGCCGTGTCGCAGTTCGGACTGGCCGCCTCGGTCGCCGGCCTGGCGTGGATGGGAACCTGGACGGCCGACGTCGACCTGGGTGTGGTTGCGGCCGGGGGCGGCCTCTTCGGCCTGGGCTTCGGCCTGACGGTGACGCCGCGCTCGACGGCGGCCGTGGAGGCCGTCGGACGGCATCGCTTCGGGGCGGCGAGTGCCACCGTGACGGTCGCCCGGATGATCGGCATGGCAGTTGGGCTGGCCGTCCTGACCGCCTACGGCTCGACGACGATCAGCCGGCTCTCTGTCCAGGTCTACGGCTCGCCCGACGCGTACCGGTCGATCGTCCCGCCGGCGCTGGCGGCCCGACCCCTTCGGGACCCGCTGGTCGTGGACGCACTGGAAGCGTGGGCGGCGCGGAAGGCGGCCGAGACGATGGTGGTGCTCTTCCTTGTCGCGGCGGCCGTGACGGCAGTCGCCGTGCCGGCGGCGCTCGCGCTCGGCGAGCGGCCGCGTATGCTCTCCGCCGAGACGGGCGTGCCGGCGCCCGCTGGAGCCGGAGGGAGCGGGGATGGCGGCAACTCGGCCGACGGGGCCGACGGGGACGAGCGGGAGCGCGGACCCGTCAGCCTGGTCTGACGCCTTGGTCACGGAGGCCGCGACCGCGCTCCGGGTCGAGCACTGGGGCAAGGACGGTTCGCGGACGCTTACGGGCAGTGAGGCGCTCGAGCACGCCATCGGCGAATCGCCGTCGCGCCACTGGGTGGACCTGACCGACCCATCGCCGGAGCTCACGACGGCCGTCGCCCGCGAGCTTGGGCTCCACCCGCTGGTCGCCGAGGATATCGAGGAGCGCAACCAGCGGCCGAAGCTGGAGCTGACCGGTGATCACGTCCACCTGGTCGCCTTCGCCATCGCGTACGACCACGAGGTCCGCACCGAGGAGATCGACTTCGTCCTGGGGCGCACCTTCCTGCTGACCGTCCACACGCGCGCCTGGGACCCGTGGACAGCGCCTCACCTTCGAGAGGGCGCCGGCCCGCTCCTGGAACGCGGCCCGGACTTCCTCCTGTGGGCGCTCCTGGACGCCCTGGTGGACGGGTACTTCCCCGTCTTCGACCGGCTGGAGGACGAGATCGACGACCTGGAGGACCGGATCGTCGACGAGCCGGGTCGCGAGACGCTGGAACGGCTCTTCCGGCTGAAGCGGTCGCTCGTCGAGATCCGCCACGTCATGGCGCCCCAGCGCGAGCTCTTCAACCAGCTCACGAACCGGACCCTGCCGCTCATCGCGCCCGACAACGTCATCTATTTCCGGGATGTCTACGACCACGCGGTCCACCTGGCCGAGGAGTACGACTCCTACCGCGAGCTGGTCTCGGGCGCCCTGGACGTGTACCTCTCGACGGTGAACAACAACCTGTCGCTGATCATGAAGCGGCTGACCGGGGTAACCGTGGTCCTGGCCGGGATCGGAGCCATCGGCGGGCTCTTCGGCATGAGCCAGGCCACGCCAGCTCTTGCCGGGCAGGAAGGGTTCGGCTTCTGGGCGATCACGATCGGGGCGGTCGTGGTCGCCGGGCTAGCCGTTGCATTCTTGCGCCGGATTCACTGGATCTGACGCTCCCGCGCGCCGCGCGCTACTGGCAGGTGACGGGCTTCGGGGTCGGGTTGGCCACGGCGTGGTCGGCCGGACCGGAGCTGAGCGGCTGGGCGACCACGATCAGCACGAGGCCGGTGTAGCCGGGTACGCCCTTCTTGGGACCCTCCGAGGTCTGGAGCACCAGCCCCTCCTGGGGCTGGCTGTACAGCTCCGACTGGTGTCGCAGGACTTTCTTGATCTCGTAGAGGAAGAGCTGGTCGTCACTGGTGTAGACCAGCACGAGCATCCCGCGCATCGCGTTCCCGTCGTTGATCCGCGACTGGAGGAGCAGCGGCAGGAACATGCCGACGCGGGCATGCGCGTAGAGGTAGGTGGTCCCCGGGGAGCCCGGCTGGCTCAGCGTCGGGACGTACTCTGCCACGTTGCAGTACGGGAAATGGTTGGGATCGTTCGGCGGGGGCACCACCGGCAGGTCGATCCTCAGTTCCGGCACGACCACGCGCGTGGCGACCCGTGCCGCCGCCGGGCTCGCCGAGGCAGTGGCCGACGCGCCCGGGGTGGGAAACGGGAGGAGCGTCGGGGAGGCGCTGGGTGCGGACGACGTCACTGGTGACGGGCTCGGCGCGGTTGCCTGCGCCGGCGTCCCGTACGTGAGCAGGCCCGCGCCCAGCAGGCTGACGCCCGCCGCCGTGAGGGCGGCCGGGAGCAGGCGGAGGCGTACCCAATCGAGGATCCGTTGCATTCGGATGGTCATGCTACCAGCGGGATCGGGCGAGGCCGTCAGGGGTTTCGTCCCGGGAGGGGGACGGCAAAGGTCCCGGCCCGCCCGCCGGGGCGCGGCGCAGCAACGGCCCGCCGAGCCGGAGAGCCGAACGCGCCGAGCAAGCGCCCACGCGGTACGCTCCCTCCCATGCGCACCTTCATCGCGGTCGTCCTCGGGCTCGTCGTGGGGATCGGCGTCGCCGTCGGCTTCGGCGCGGCCCTCGTGGCGCTCACCCCCACGCCGGACGTCCGGGTGACCCCGGCGCCGTCGGCCGTGCCGTCGCCATCGCCCGCCCTGTCGCCGGCGCTTCCCGCGTCCGCTGCCCCGGCGCTGACGCCGGCGGGGAGCGGGAACGGCGCCGCACCAACGCCGGCCGCGAGCCGCACCGTCTCGCCGTTCCCGCTCGTCGACAAGCCGGCCCCGACGCTCACCGCCCCGCAGGTTGGCGGCGGTGCGATCGACCTCGCGGCGCTCCGTGGGAAGCCCGTCTGGGTGGTCTTCACGGGAACGTACTGCCCACCCTGCCGCGACGAGTACCCCGTCATGAACGGATTCGCGGCGCGCTACGCAGACGCCGGCCTGGTAGTGGTCGCGATCCACGTCCGCGAGGCGGAGCAGACGGTGGCGCCCTTCATCTCGTCGCTCAACGTCGTCTTCCCGGTGGGCCTCGACGAGGACGGCTCGCGCGCCCGGGCGTGGGACGCCGCCGCGCTCCCGGTCCACTACTTCATCGACGCCCAGGGGATCGTGCGCGACGCCGCGCTCGGCGGGATCGGTCCCGACGTGATGGCCCGGGGGCTCCAGGCTATCCTGCCCGGCGTGACCGTGAAGCCGTGAAGGTGGGGGTCGCCCGCGGCCGCCGTTCCGAGCGGCCCG
>Ga0209880_1000164_pt1 | contig 15047 bp, 11 predicted proteins | sample PersoiDNA2013191_FD_185803 | JGI IMG/M metagenome (GOLD analysis project Ga0209880, IMG submission 185803) | Permafrost soil microbial communities from the Arctic, to analyse light accelerated degradation of dissolved organic matter (DOM) -... | ecosystem: Environmental > Terrestrial > Soil >... | reverse complement strand
CGAGAAGAAAGAGGTGGTTTCCGATGACTTGAAATCGACATTCTGGAAGACGTAGAACTCGAACTCGGGGGCAAACCAGGCTGTATCGGCATATCCTTTGGACTTCAGCAACGCTTCAGCCTGTTCTGCGATGAAACGAGGGTCGAGAGGGAAACGTCGATGGGTGTGGGGTTCAAGGATGTCGCAGAAGACTGCAACAGTAGGGACTTTGGCAAATGGGTCCAGGAACGCCGTCGACAGATCAAGACGCAGGAGCATGTCACTGTGCTCGACCGACGCGAAACCCGGAATGCTGGAACCGTCGAAAGCAACGCCCTGGGTCAGGAACCCCTGGTCGACACGGGACAGGGGAACCGTCACATGATGCAGGCCGCCGAACAGGTCCGTGAATTTCAGGTCGACCTGAGCAATCTCGCGTTCTCTCGCGTAGTTCAGAAACTGCTGAAGCGTCTTCATGTCCCTACCTCCAGAGAAACTGCCGGGTGGACGTGGTCCGCGGCGCCGTACTAGTGCGCCATGAGGTGCGCCGCTATTGTATTCTGCCTGGCCACCAGGGCCCGGACGTCAATGTTCGTGAACTGGCCGTTCTCGATGAGAACCTTGCCGTTGACCATGTTGAGGCTGACCTGTTTGGCGTCGCACATGACCGGTGCTGTGAAGGGGTCATGCAATCCGCCGGCGAACTCGAGAGTGTCGAGATCCCACATGATCAGGTCGGCAGCCTTCCCGACCTCGATGCTGCCGATGTCCGAGTCCATGCGTAACACACGGGCACCGCCCATGCTTGCCATGGCCAGAGCTTCGCGCGATGTCAGTGCGTCGGCCCCGTATTTCACCCGCTGGAGCAGCATCGCCAGGCGCACCTCACCGATGAACGAATTGGTATCGTTGCTGGCACTGCCATCGACGCCGATGCCGATGCGCATGTTTGTTTGCTTCATGACCGTCACGGGAGCGATGCCGGAGCCGAGGCGCATATTGCTGGCCGGGCAATGCGCCATGCCGCACTCATGCTCGGACAGCTTATGGATGTCGGCGTCGGACGCCCACACGATGTGGGCAAACCAGGAGCGAGGTGTGAGCCAGTTGACCTCCTCCATGTAGTCGACTGGACGGAAGCCAAATGTCTGGAGACAGAATTCTTCTTCATCCTGCGTTTCGGCAAGATGCGTATGGATGAGCACATCTTCTCTCTCTGCCAGGACTGCCGTCTGTTTCATCAGGTCTGTGGTGACCGAGAAGGGGGAGCATGGGGCCAGAGCAATGCGGGTCATCGGGTATCGACCGCGGTCGTGGTACTGGTGGATGACGCGTTCGGACTCCACCAGAATCTCCTCATCCGTCTGTACCACGCTGTCCGGAGGAAGCCCCCCATCCTTCTTGCTCAGCGACATACTGCCGCGCGTGGGATGGAACCGCACGCCGACATCACGAGCTGCCCGTATCTCAGCGTCGATGATCGCGTTGTTGCCATACGGATATAGATAGAGATGGTCAGTAGTCGTCGTGACACCAGTCTTCAACATCTCACAGATGCCGACCTGAGCGCTTGTGTAGACAGCTTCCTCGTCAATGTACTTCCAGTGTTCATAGAGGAACGTCAGCCAGTCGAACAGCTTGGCATGTTCGACCTGGGGCACATTCCGAAACAGCGTCTGGTAGAGGTGATGGTGGGTGTTGACAAAACCCGGCATCATCAGCATGCGCGTACCCGAGATGGTGCGGTCTGCAGGGGTATCGAGAACTGGCGCCCCCGTGCCAATGGCCGTGATGATGTTGTCGTCGACGACAACATACGCATCCTTAAGTTCCCGTCGAAGAGCATCGCCCGTCATAAGGAAGGCAATGTCAGTGATAAGCGTTCTCATGTGCAGCCTCCGCTAGTTCTTTCCTATTGTACCGCCATTGAGGCCGTAATCAACGCGCAGCTCGCTTGCTTTCATTGCTACAGCATCTTGCTATAATCGGGGGCGGATCATATTGTCGTGACAAGGATAGGAGGTCGCATGAGGCATATCGTCGTAAGGCCCGAGAGTTGTACCGGATGCCGTTTGTGTCAGCTCACGTGCTCGGCTCAGAACTTCAGACTCAACACGCACAAGGCTGCTCGCATAGGTATCGTACCCCGTTTTCCAGAAGGCTATTTTGAGGTTCATCTCTGCAATCAGTGTGGTGTCTGTCAGTCTGTATGTCCGGTTGAAGCGATTTCTGTCGATGTAAACGGAGCCTATGTGATCGACGAGTCCACGTGTATCGATTGTGGAGCATGCGTGGACGGCTGCCCGCAGCAAGCGATCTTCAGGTCACCCGTAAGTCCACATCCCTACATGTGCAATCTTTGCGGAGCCTGTGTGGCAAATTGTGCAGCGCAAGCTCTGACCTGGGGGGAAGACCAATGATAAATGGCTATGGTGGCTCTATTCTGCGTGTCGACCTGACCACCGGGTCGGTCAAGCGAGAACCCGTGACGCCTGAATTGGCTCACGATTGGCTCGGCGGTCGTGCATGGATCGCCAAGTATATGTACGAAGAGCTTCCTGCGGGTGTGGATCCGCTCAGTGCCGCAAACAAAGTGTTTGTGGCGACGGGGCCTCTCTCGGGTACGTTGTGGCCTTCCAGTGCTAAGATTGTGTGGGGCACCAAGTCTCCGCTGACTGGAGGCTACATCGACAGCAACATGGGCGGCCTGATCATGGCGGAGCTCAAGTACGCTGGCTTGGACATGATCATCCTTGAGGGCGCTTCTGAGACCCCGGTGTACCTCTGTATCGAAGACGACAAGGTCGAGGTACGTGACGCTTCCGGCTATTGGGGCAAGGGCTCCGTCGACACTGAGTACGCCCTGAAGCGCGATCTCGGGGAGGACTTCCAGATTGCGACTATTGGCCCCGCCGGCGAGAATCTGGTGAAGTTCGCATGCATTACCCATGACGTAGGACGTCAGGCAGGCCGAGGGGGAATCGGGGCGGTTCTGGGCTCAAAGAAGCTCAAGGCAATCGCTGTGCGTGGAACGAAGCCAATCCCGGTCGCCGACATCGAGGGTCTCCAGAAGCACACGACCTCTATCATCGACTACATCAAGAATACGGCGTTCTTCCCGACCTTCTCCAAGTATGGCACGACGGACGTCACGGATTGGTGTGACAGCGTCGGAGTCATCCCTGTCAACAACTTCCAGCATGCGCAGTACCCTAAGAAAGACCGCATTAACGGCAAGTACATGCGAGAGCAGATGTATGTGCGCGACAAGGGCTGCTATGCATGTCCTCTGGGCTGTTCCACCTACACATATTCAAAGAAATACGATGTCCATGTCGAAGGCCCCGAGTACGAGACGATCGGTCTGATGGGCTCCAATCTCGGCATGGACAGTATCGAGGAAATTGCCGTGCTGAACGCCGACGTCGACAATCTCGGCATGGACTCCATCTCTTCTGGATCGGCGGTAGCTTTTGCGATGGAACTGTATCAACGGGGAATCCTGACAAAGGAAGATCTCGATGGCTTGGAGATGACCTGGGGAAACGTGCATGCTGCACGCGCATTTCTGGGGCTCATCGCTGCTCGGCAGGGTATCGGAGCGACATTTGCAGAAGGAGCTCTTGCCGCTGCGCGCATCATCGGCAAGGATACTGAGAAATATGTCGTTCAGGTAAAAGGACTGGACTATTCCGCCTACGATACACATGCTGCCCCTGCCATGATGCTCGCATACATGACCTCAGACATCGGAGCCCAGCACACACGCGCCTGGGCGATCGTCCAAGACATCAACATGGGGCGCGGCTCCACTGAAGGAAAGGGACAGGTGGTCTATGATTTGCAGCACCTGCGTCCTCTCATGGAAGTGCTGGGCGTCTGTCGCTTCCCGTGGCTCGAGGTGAAGGTCCCCTGGGAGGACTACGTCACCGCGCTGAACCTGGTCACTGGACAGCACTACACGACGGAGGGGCTGTTCGCCTTCAGCGAGAAGGTGTGGAACCTGACGCGAGCGTTCTGGACCCGTGAGGTCGATGGGTTTGGACGTGCCTGGGACCAGCCGCCGGCCAAAATGTATGAGGAGATGCCCGATGGGCCCACGAAGGGCGCTCGCGTGACGCAGGAGATGGTGGACCAGCTCCTTGACGGTTACTACCAGGCGTACCGCTGGGATCAGAACGGCCTGCCGACAGCCCAGAGGCTACGTGAGGTTGGCCTGGGCTATGTCGCAGACGATTTGGTGAAGCGGGGGCGGATCTCGGACTGAAGCGAACATTCAGTTCAGAATACAGACTACCCGGGTTCGAACCCGGGTAGTCTGTATTCTGAGGTTTTCTCCAAAGATACAGTCGCGCCACTTGCCGACCTTCAAGTCGAGAAGTCAGGGGATGGTGCCGAAGGAGGGAATTGAACCCACACGGGTGTTACCCCGGCAGATTTTGAGTCTGCTGCGTCTGCCAGTTCCGCCACTTCGGCACAAACTTATTATATGTGCAGGCTGAGAGCTGTCAAACTGGTGCTCACACCGCAGCAGGCTGACATCGATTCCTATGCAGAGTGCCCCAGATTTGTATAATGGCCGTATGGATGACATGCCGAAGCTCGCACAGACTATCGATCAGGTCGTGGCGGGGCGGACCGAGCTGTACGAGGCCATCGTACGCTACTACGAGGGGTTCGTTTTCTCGGTGGCTGTTCGTGTGACCTTCGATCGTGATCTGGCCTATGACGTGACACAGGATACGTTCCTGAAGCTGTACGGAAGTCTCTCCAAGTTCCGGGGACAGTCCCGGCTCTCGTCATACCTTTATCGCATTGCCACTAATGCCGGCATCGACGCTGCCCGCAAACGGTCCCAGCACCCTGTGAGTTCTGGTGACGCTCAAGCTGACCTGCTGACGATCGAGGCGCCCCAGACTGCCAGTGATGGTCCAGATATTGAAGAGGTTAAATCCGCTCTTCAAGTCGCTCTGCAGAAGGTCGATCCTGTGTTCAGAGCAGCCTTTGCCCTCGTCGATCTGGATGGGCTGAGCTATGAAGATGCTGCTTTCAGGCTCGGAGTACCCGTGGGAACCGTCAAGAGCAGAGTTTTTCGTGCCCGTGGTGAACTCCGTGAACTCCTTTCGGGAACCTTGGGACGTTGAGTGCGTCTTATGGGTGGTGACAAGTGATGGCACATGACATGAGAACAATCAACGAGATAATGAGCGACAACGAACAGCCTCTCGAGCTGTCGGCGGGGTTGCGCAGCGAGGTAGCGGCGCTGTTTGCCCCGATGGATCGCTCACTGGCACATTCGGTCACGGCTGTCATCAGCATGCACCGCTCGCGCCGCCGCTTGCTTCAGGGTCTGTGGCTCGGGTTCTCACCGGTCATGACTGTCGCTATTGTAGCTGCGCTGTATGTTGGTGGCGCCGTCTTGCCACGTACGCTGTCGCTGGCCACATCAAAGAGAACGACATTCGCTCCGAATTTTGGGACCAGTGCCGCGGACACTGCTCCCAAGGGGCTTGTGGGCTCTGAGAGCATCCCAGCTCTTGACGCTGCGTGCCAAGTGCCATCTTTTCGCGTCATGCTCAAGGGCGATATTGCGCGCAGACAGCTCCTGGCAACGTGGCTGAGGACCAGGCACGCTGACGTTGCCCTCGAACTCGACACTGCTGCCCCGGGGCACGAGGTTACTCTGACGCTGGAGGCTGACGAGGTCCGAGGATTCGAGGCTCTGATGGCGCTCCACGGTTTCACGGGACAGCAGCCCTCCGGTCTCAGTACAGTTGCAGGATGTTCGCCGGCATCCTGGGCGTCCAGTCTGGGCACTTCATCGTTGTTCATCTGTCTTATTCCATGACCACTTGGCGCTTGCGCGCCCATTCCAGAGTAGGGAGGCACGTATGACTCAATCTCTGCGAGTACGTCGATTTCTTGCGCTGATTCTTGTCGTCGCTGTCGCGGTCATAGCTGTGACTGGATGTGCAAAGCGGAGCGCTGTTTCGCCGGAGCCGGGCGTGCAGACATCCAATGGAGTCCTGAAGGGCTTGCCCGCAGGGACCTCTGATACGAGTTCCCCGGCCCTGGCCCCAACCGCGCCGGTTGCTCAGCAGGCGGCGATAGACCGGAAGATCATTTTCAACGCCAGCCTCAGCCTTGACGTGGTCGACGCAGAAAAGGCCTTCAGCGACTGTGAGATCCTTGTTGCCAAGTACGGTGGTTTCGTGGCACAGTCGTCGCTTCAGAAATCGGACACGCAGGTGCTGGCGACGGCCGTTCTTCGCGTGCCCGCGGCCAAAGCCACCCAGCTCATGAACGATCTTGCGGAGCTCGGTACCGTTACGAGCCGCAGCAGTGGTTCGGATGATGTTACCTCGCAATACATAGATATCCAGGCGCGACTTAAGGTTCTTCGGGCAGAAGAAGCGCAGCTGGTAGGATTCCTGAAGAAAGCCACGAACATCAAGGACATGCTGGCAGTTCAGGAACAGCTCGGTTCGGTTCGCACGCAGATCGAACAGTACGAGGGACAACAGCGCTATATGGACAATGCCACGTCGCTCGCTACGGTTACCGCTCAGCTCGCCCAGACGACCGAGGTCTTTGTCGCACCTCGAGGTTTTGGATCGGCGTTTGTCCAGTCTCTTGCCCGGTTTGGACATGGACTGGCTGCCTTCTGGACGTGGCTTGGTGGCTCTGCTGTCTTCATAGTTTTCTATGGGCTTCTCATCTGGGCGCTCGCATGGGTTGTCCTCAGGCTGAGGCAGCGTCGTTCACACAGGAGCCCGCCACCGCAGAACTGACGGAAACGATAGATCGCCCTACCACTAGCCGAGGCTCCAGGGCCTCGGCTTTCTGCATGCCCCCTCCACCCTGAGCGAGAGAACGCCTCCAGGACAGCAGCTCCATATCGAACCAGAAGCATGCATCTTGCGTGCAGACTCAAGCGACCTATAGTTAAGACATGGCTAAAAGAAATCTATTCGGAACGGACGGTGTCCGGGGCGTCGTGAACACCCAAATCACGTCCAAGCTTGCCTTATCTCTGGGAGCGGCTGCGTCGATTTACTTTGACGGACGTTTGTCGCGGCACACAAATCGCACTATCGCAATTGCATGGGACCCACGTATCTCGTCGGAGATGCTTGCTGCGGCACTTGGTGCCGGCTTTATGGAGACGGGAGTCTCCGTGGACTACCTGGGAGTCCTGCCGACGCCCGGACTCGCGCTCATTCTGGCTCGCGAGACACGGTACATGGCGGGTGCCATGATCTCTGCGTCACACAATCCTCCGGAGTACAACGGGATCAAGTTCTTTGGTCCTGGCGGCCACAAACTGGCAGACGCTGACGAGGAAGCGATCGAGGCGAACCTTGGCCTCGTCGAACTCGGCAATCCCTCGCGAGTGCATGGCGACGAAGTGGGCGGCGCTCGCAGAGTCGAGAATGCGCGCGAGGAATACATGGACTTCGTCAGGCAGAATAACCCAGGGCTCTCGCTCGAGGGGATCAGGATCGTGGTCGATGGCGCTCATGGGGCAACAAGCTATACGACACCTGCGCTCCTGCGACAGCTCGGTGCGCAGGTAATCGAGATGAACACAGACCAGGATGGCAAGCTGATCAACAAGGACTGCGGATCCACACATCCTGGTGCCGTTGGGGCGCGGGTGGTCGCCGAGAAGGCGGATCTGGGCGTTGCCCACGACGGTGATGGTGACCGGGTCATTATGGTCGACCACACCGGGCGCCGCGTGTCCGGGGACGTCATGCTGTACGTTCTGGCTCTGGGATTGGCGGGAGAGGGTCGACTCACTGGAAACACGGTCGTCGGAACAGTCCTGACCAATCTTGGTCTGGAGAAAGCACTGGAACCTCATGGAATCAGGCTCGAACGCACAAACGTTGGAGACCGTTACATTCTGGACCGTCTGAACGAGGGCGGTTTCATGCTTGGCGGCGAGGAGTCGGGACATATTATCAACATGTATCAGAACGTGACGGGCGATGGTCTGGCGACCACCCTGGCAGTGCTGGGATACCTTGTCAGGACTGGGCGCGTCTTGTCAGAGATTGTCGACGAGGTCGAGCTCTATCCTCAGGTTGCCGAGAATGTCAGGGTGAAAGACAAGTCCATTGCTTCACATCCGGAGTTTGTGGCCGCGGTCGAAGCGGTGCGCATAGAGTTGGGCAACGCTGCCAGACTGGTCGTGCGACCTTCGGGGACAGAACCCCTGGTGCGTATTTTTCTTGAGGGCAAGGATACTGAGCGCTTGATGGCGCTGGCAGACCGACTGAAGTGCGTTCTGTTGTCAGCTGGTCAGCAAGGAGAGGCGTAAAATGTGTGGAATCATAGGGTACGTTGGGCCGCGTAAGGTAGTCCCTGTCATCATCGAGGGTCTGCGCAAGCTCGAATATCGAGGGTACGACTCCGCAGGCATGGCCATTCTCGAGAAAGGGGAGATGGTCGTTGTCAAGAAACGTGGCAAGCTCAAGGCTCTCGAGGATGCCATCAAGGGAAACGAGTATACTGCCACCACAGGAATGGGGCACACGCGATGGGCCACCCATGGCAGGGTTGAGGACAGGAATGCTCATCCGCACCTGGACTGCAAGGGCACGATCGCTGTTATCCACAACGGCATCATCGAGAACTACCAGGTACTCCGAGATGATCTGATCCAGAAAGGGCACGTGTTTGTGTCCGAGACCGACACCGAGGTCATCGCTCACCTTATGGAGGAGCAGATCGACGCGGGCGCGGACCTGCTCGATGCGGCCCGGAAGACTGCATTGCAGCTTGACGGAGCCTTCGCGTTCCTCGTCCTGGCCAAAGCGTTTCCTGGTCGTATCGTGGCAGTTCGCAGGTTATCGCCCCTGGTGCTCGGCGTCGGCGACGGGGAGATGATCCTTGGTTCGGATACCCCGGCACTTCTGGAGTACACGCACCGGATCATCCCGCTGCACGATGGGGACGTCGTCGAAATCAACGAACAGGGATATGCCTTCTACTCGCTTGAAGACGGACATGCTTTCGATCGGACACCCATGACCGTTCAGTGGAATGCTTCCGCTGCAGAGAAGCAGGGCTACAAGCATTTCATGTTGAAGGAAATCCATGAACAGCCAGTTGTTATCAGGGATACGCTGTACGGTCGCATTGATATGGACAGTGGACACGTCGAGCTTGAGGAATTCCAGGGCCAGCCGGTTCCAGACCGTATCTCGATTGTGGCGGCAGGGACGTCGTACCATGCATCGCGCGTAGGCAAGTACCTTCTGGAGGAAATGGCACGAATCCCGACCGAGGTGAGCTTCAGCAGTGAATATCGCTATCAGCGACCCATTGTTCGTCCAGGGACGATGGGGATTGCTGTCACACAGTCAGGAGAAACGATTGACACACTTGCTGCGCTTCGGCTTCAACGGAGTCTCGGTGCCAAGGTTGTCGCCATCACGAATCGACCGGAGAGTACCGTTTCACGCGAGTCAGATGTGACATTCGTTACTCAGGCGGGTCTCGAGATCGGCGTTGCAGCCACGAAGTCGTTTATGGCCCAACTCATCGCCTTTTATCTCATAGCTCTCAATTTTGGACAGCGCAATGGCACGCTCGATGCAGAGACATCAGCTCACTATGCGTCGCAGTTGTCCAGTCTCAGTCAGAAGTGTGAGCAGGTCCTCGAATACGCAGGCATTATGGAGACGATTGCGCGCAAGCTCTACAAAGTCCACGACATGATCTATGTTGGGCGCGGCGTCAACTACCCCATTGCATTGGAGGGCGCGCTCAAGATGAAGGAGATCAGCTACATCCACGCTGAGGGGTACGCTGCGGGAGAACTCAAGCATGGCCCCATCGCTTTGCTGGACCAAGATGTGCCAGTGGTGGGCATCCTTCCCCAGGGGGTGCTGTACGAGAAGATCTACTCGAATCTGCAGGAGTCCATCGCGCGCGATTCACCCCTCGTGGTACTGGCCGACAAGAAGGACAAGAGAGCACAGGACATCGCAACAGACTTCATCCCGATGCCGTCGGTCGAAGAGTTGTTTTCCCCGGTCGTCTATTCATTGCCGCTTCAGTTGCTGGCGTACTACACGGCTGATGGCAAGGGTCTGGACGTGGACCAGCCACGGAATCTGGCCAAGAGCGTGACAGTGGAATAGCTGAGCTCTGAGACCTGTTTTGTGAGGCGCTGAGCCAAAGGCCGACCTTGTACAGGGCCGGCCTTTCTGCTATACTTGGCGACGTGCGCGCCCGTGGCCCAACTGGATAAGGCGATGGCCTCCGGAGCCGTAGATTACAGGTTCAAGTCCTGTCGGGCGCACCAGCCTTGATGTTTCTTCATCCCCTTGCGGCAGCTTCATGCCGTTCACCTGCTCTCATGAAGTTCTGTCGTTGACAGTGAGTCTCCTGCTTCTAGAATTGCTTATTCGGGATCATCGAAGGCGAGAGGAGGCCACGGGCAGGCAACATCAGTCCCAGGCAGCTGTCAACTCAACCTTGTGGACTGAGAAGCCTCAGGCACTTGCCCGAGGTCTTTTGTGTGTATAATGAGGGCCGTTACTGTCGAGGCATCCAAGGAGTAGCCGTGAAGAAGCTTGTCATAGCAGAGAAGCCGAGTGTGGCCGAGCAACTTGCTGCGGTCATTGATCACTGTAAGAAGACCCGTGACTATTACGAAGGCGAACACTACATAGTTTCGTGGGCGGTGGGCCACCTTGTTGGATTGGCAGAGCCCGAAGACTATGACAAGAAGTACAAGCAGTGGCTGCTTTCCTACCTGCCGATCATCCCTGAAGCGTTCAGGTTCTCCGTTCTCGAGGGCGTCGAGGAGCGCTTCAACGCACTCAAGAAGCTGATCGTCTCCAAGGAAGTGGACGAAGTCATCAACGCGTGCGATGCAGGTCGCGAGGGTGAGTTGATCTTCCGCAATATTTATGCGCAGGCCGGAGGGAAGAAACCTTCGTCACGCCTGTGGCTATCGTCCTACACGGATGAGAGCATTCGTGATGGATTCAAGCATATCCGTCCCGAATCTGGATATGATGACCTAGGCAGGGCGGCGCTGGCGCGTTCCGAGGCAGACTGGCTGGTTGGCATCAACGCTACCCGGGGACTGACGAGGCGCAATGGGTCGCTTGTTACGGTGGGGCGTGTGCAGACACCAGTTCTGGGACTCATCGCCAAGCGCGAGAAGGAAGTCCAGGTATTCATCCCCGTGCCCTATTTCGAGGTTGACGCCGAGTTCAAGGTCGTGCCGCATGGTGAACCGACCTATGCGGGACTATGGCATCGGGGATCGGAGAGCAGACTCGCCGACCAGGCGGCTGCCGAAGCCATTGCTGCGAAGTGCTCAGGGCACAAAGGGGTGGTTGCCTCTGTTGTGCAGAAAGAGAATCGTGTGCAGGTACCCTATCTGTATGATCTTGGACTGCTGCAACGAGAAGCAAATGGCCTGAACGGTCTAAGCGCGAGCCGCACGCTTAGGGCAGCACAGTCTCTCTATGAAGAGAAGCGCGCCATAACGTATCCGAGAACGGACAGCAAGTATCTGCCGAAGGCGCTTCGCAAGGAAGTCGTCACTGTGCTCGGCGATCTAGGGGTTGGGGAATATGCCTCGTACGTGCAACATGTGCAGCGCGAGGGGTGGAAGATGCGGTCTTTCGTCTTCAACGACGAGAAAGTCAGCGATCACTATGCCATCATTCCGACTGGCACGCGGCTGGACCGAAGCACGCTCTCTCATGACGAGAGTGTGGTCTATGACCTGGTTGTACGCCGGTTCCTCGAACAGTTCTACCCTGAAGCCGTTCTGATGCTTACCCGTGTCGAGACTGTTGTCGAAGGTGAGGCATTTGGCAGTGACGGCAGAGTCGTAAAGACTTCGGGATGGCTGGAGGTCGCTCCACGTGAGGCCGACAGCAAGGACTTGCCGGACCTCAAGGAGAAGTTGAGCGTCCAGGCGTTCAGGGTTGAGAGCGAACATAAGCTGACTAAGGCTCCGCCGCGGTTCACGGACGCGTCCATTATCGCTGCCATGGAGACGGCGGGGAAGTTGGTCGATGACGAGGAACTGGCTGAGGCAATGAAAGAACGCGGCCTGGGGACTCCCGCCACACGTGCAGAGATCATTGAGAAGCTTATCCGGACCGGCGTTGTCGAGCGGAAAGCTCGGAGCCTGGTCGCCACAAGGCGTGGTGTTGACCTGATTGATCTCCTTGAGGCGATCCAGTTGTCGGATCTTGTGGCTCCGGACCTTACCGGTGACTGGGAAATGAGTCTGCGCAAGATAGAGAAGGGGTCATTGGACAACGTGGAATTCTTGGACCGTATCGAGGCGTTCACGCGTCAGATGATCGAGAAGATCAAGGGGTACGAAGCTCCCACGCAGATCGGCATCGAGTCGGCGGAACCACTAGGTGTGTGTCCCATCTGCGGCGGCAACGTGCTTGAGCACCCTTCATCGTATGTCTGCGAACACCATGGCCGCAAGAAGACGGACTGCAAGTTCAGCATTCCGAAGATGATTCTCAGACGCCCCATCAGTCGTGAAGAGGCCTTGCAGCTTATGACCGAGAAGAGGACAGAGATGCTCGACGGATTCGTGAGCAGGCGCGGGTTCAAGTTCAGTGCGCGGCTTCTGCTCAAACCTGACAACAAGCTGGAATGGGAGTTTGCCGAGGGGTCGGGCGGCAGTTCTGCGGCTACCGAACCCGTCGTCAATGAGGAGCCATTGGGTCGTTGCCCGGTGTGCCAGGGTTCAGTGGTAGAAACTGCGGAGCACTACCGATGTGCTACAACTGACTGCCGTTTTCAGATGAAGAAAGTCTACGCCGGCAAGACTATTGACCGTGACATGGCCCGTAACCTGCTCGAGAAGGGCAAGACAGAGCTCATCGAGGACTTCGTCTCGAAATACAACAGGCCCTTCTCAGCCTATCTTAAACTTGGAGACAAGGGCAGAGTAGAGTTCGAGTTCCTGAACAAGGGACCACGGGCGAGGAGACAGTCAACCGGTCAAACAGCGAAGGCAGGAACCTCTACAATGAAGAAAGGGACCTCCACAAAGAAGACAACGAAGGCAGGAGCCTCCACAACGAAGGCAGTGGCTTCGACAATGAAGAAAGGGACCTCCACGAAGAAGGCAACCCCGAAGACATCCAAAGGCAAAGGTGGTGCATGATGATTCCATTCAGTGCGATTTTCAGTGTCGACTTCTTCTTCAATCTTGGGTACGTTGTCCTGTCGATAGCGGGGCTGGTGCTGGCAGTCTCCTACAGGCGCTCTCAGGAAGGGAAGGTAAGCCTGTTTCTCCTGCTTACGACCGCGCTGGTAGCCACATACTATACCATGCAATGGCTGTTGAGCAGTTTCATTTCCTTCTATGTCAGCAACTATGCGGCATCCCATCCCGATTTCCAGATGCCCACATGGGTGAACATGGCTCTCGTCATCCTGTTTACTGCTTTGAACTACGGGTTTGTCGTGACGCTGGCGTTGACCGCTTGGTTTGCAGTCAGGAAGACTCGTACAGAGAGTATTGTCCTTACTCAGGACCCCGAGGAGATGTGTCTTGAAGAGCTGATCTCCGAATCTGCCGTGGATGTCGAGCAGTCTGGGACGACCGGCGACAATACGGCTCCAGCCGAACCCTCCGTTCCTGGACCCGAAGCATAGTCCATGGACCGCGAGGAACTGTATCAGGTTATCGTCGAGAGGACACCGTCGCGGAACCTGGTCAACCATGTGCTCGCTGTCGAGGCCATTATGCGCGGCCTTGCAGTGCACTTCCATGAGGACGTCGAGAAGTGGGGCCTTGCCGGCCTCGTCCATGACATCGACTATGCCGAGACCAAAGACAAGCCAAACATGCACGGCATTGTCGGATCAGAGCAGCTGCATCTGATGGGAGTGTCTGAGGACATCTGCTATGCGGTGCGCGTCCATAACTCGCTGCATGGCCTGCCGCGCAAGAGTATGATGGATAAGGCATTGTACGCTGCGGACCCATTGTCTGGCCTCATTGTCGCGTGTGCTCTCATTCGACCGGAGAAGAAGCTTGCGCCCATTGATACGGACTTTGTCATGGTTCGCTTCAAGGAGAAGCGTTTTGCCGCTGGAGCAAACCGCGATCAGATGCTTGCCTGTCAGGAGATGGGACTCGATCTGTACAAGTTCGTTGTGATCGGCCTGAGTTCCATGAAGGAGATCGCCTCCGAAATCGGTCTCTAGACCAGTCTCACCAGTCTAATTGATGACCGACGCCCGCCTTTACGGCGGGCTTTTTGTTGTGCCTAATAGTGGTATACTCCGTCGGTAAGTAGTCTCGTATATTCTGTGCAACAGACACTTGCCAAAATCTCATGACAATGCGGAGGCAAATCGATGTCGTTGAACGCAGAAGAGTTGTTCTCAGAACGGGCACTGGGTTTTAGACCATCCGAGATTCGGGAGCTCCTCAAACTCGTCGACAGTCCGGAAATCATCTCATTGGCCGGAGGCATGCCGGATGGTCGTTTCTTTCCCATCGACCGAGTTATCGAGGCAAGCACGTTTGCACTCAGAGAATATGGCAAGAAGGCTCTCCAGTATGGATCTACCGAGGGCATCAAGAAGTTGCGTGTTCTGCTCATGGACCGCATGGAGAACGAGGGTGTCCAAGGCATTGATCTGGACAACGTCATCATCTCCACGGCCTCGCAGCAGGGTCTCAGCTTGGTGGCACAGGTTTTCGTAAATCCGGGCGACACCGTCATAGTGGAAGAGCCATCCTATCTCGGAGCAATCCAGGCCTTTACAAGCATGCAGGCTGAGTTCTGCACGGTTCCACTGGACAAGGACGGCATGCAGATGGGCGTTCTTGAGGACAGGCTCAAGGAGCTGCAGAAGGCGCATATCCACCCGAAGTTCGTCTACACGGTGCCCAACTTTCACAATCCTGCCGGCGTCACCATGACGCTGGAGCGCCGCAAGAAGCTGATTGAGCTGGCCCGCACATATGATCTGCTCATTGTCGAAGATGATCCGTACGGGGAAATTCGTTTTGAGGGTGAGCCAATCCCGTCACTGCTGGCGTT
>Ga0209880_1000160_pt1 | contig 15187 bp, 14 predicted proteins | sample PersoiDNA2013191_FD_185803 | JGI IMG/M metagenome (GOLD analysis project Ga0209880, IMG submission 185803) | Permafrost soil microbial communities from the Arctic, to analyse light accelerated degradation of dissolved organic matter (DOM) -... | ecosystem: Environmental > Terrestrial > Soil >... | reverse complement strand
GCTCGATCTCGCGGCGTGCGAGCCCGAACTCGTCGGACACCGGCGGGACGGCGTTTTCGGTCACCGCGCGCAGGGACTGCGCAATCGACTGGCCGGCCTTCATCGAGTTGGCCATCAGCTCCATCGCGCGCGGAAGGGCTGTTTCGAACTGGGCAAGGCGATGGCCGCGACGGTTGCGAAGGTAGAGCGCGGGGAGCGCGAAGCCGATGATGGCGAGGATCACGACCGGAATCGAGATCCCGAAGCGGAGGAGCGCGGCCAGGGCAAACAGCAGGGCGGACGCGGCCTGGACCAACCGGAACTCGTAAGGGCGAAGCTGGAGATCAGCGCTCGCCAGGTCGGACGCCAGCGAGTTCGCCTTCTGGTTCGACGCAATCCACACCGGCGCGCCGGTCGGTTCGAACCTTCTTCGCAGCTGCTCGCGGACGTCGGCGAGAGTGCGGTAGGTGACGCGAGCGCTAGGCGCTGCGGTGGCCGCCGCCCGTCCGGGACCGAGGATCCCGTACACCACCAACCCGACGCCGATCGCGGCGGCGGCCGCGATGACGATGACGCTGGTCGACACCGATCAGCCCGCGGTGAAGTGCCAGCGCTTGTCCACTTCTCTTGGTCCGACTCCGCCGGCCGACGTTACGCTCGGGCAGGACGGATCCGGCTGGCTGGGCGCGGCCGCATAGTCTTTGAACGACTCGAGCGTGTACTTCAAGATCGCGTTGTTGAGGAGCCAGAAGAGATATTCGGCGTCGCATCCGTTCATGAGCAGCGTGAGGCTGCTCGAGACCCCGGTGACGGACTGCGTTGTGACGGGGCCGACCCTGATGATGTCGAGGTTGTTGAACACCGTCCGGACGACGGGAACCGGCGAGCTTCCGCCGAACACCGACGTGTTGAGGGTCGCGAGCATGGTGATGCGGTCGCCAACCTGGGGATAGCCACCGACCCCGACGAGCTCGCCCGTCGGCACGGTGAGCGCGACGTAGCCCGACGGGATGGGGAGGAACGCCACGTCGCTGGTGCTCAAGAGGTCGCCGGCCGGGGCGACCAGGTTGGCCGTCACCGGCGATCCGGCGGGGATGTCGACGCGGGCGCCCTTGCCGGCCACATCGCTGATCTGGGTGAACGCCTCTTTCGGCGCCGGGTTGACCGTGCTCAGCTCCAGGTCTGACGCCTGGATCTTCGTCCGCGAGCCGATGTCGTTCCGCGCGACGACCACGCGCGTCCCTACGGTGTTTTGCTGCAGCAACGAGAGGCTCGCCAGGCCGGCGGCCGCTGCAAATGCAAGTACCGCGAGGACGGCACCGATGACGATGTAGAGACGCCCCCGGCGCGGCCGGGGAACATCAGCGCTGGCGATTGACATCTAGGTGAGGCACGCAGCTTGGCATGGTGCGCCACTTGGTGCAACTCATTCGACCAGAATCGCCTCGACCAGCGAGGTCCCGATCCCGTAGTTGCCGCCGACCGCGGTGCCCGCTCCCGCCGCTGAGATCGATAGGTTGCCGCAAGAGAGCGTCCCGGCGATGGTCGAGGTCCCGTTGACCGTGTCGGTGCAGATCCCTGGCCAGTAGACGGAGCCCAGCAGCCAGTGCTTGGCGGCGGCGCCCTTGATGGCAAATTGGCCCGTGTTGGTCGCCGCCGCCCAGATCAGTACGTTCGAGCAAGCCCGGTCGCCGGTCGGACACCAGGCCGAGACGGGGCAGCTCGCGTCGCCGGTCGGAGCCTGGCCGCAGGGCGCGGCAAACCAAGTCTGGTTGGAGCCCAGGGCGATGCCCGGGTCGAGGACCACATTGGGTGGGCACGCTGCGATGGAGCAGGGAGTGGAACCGAACTGGCAGGCGCCGGTGCACGGGGTTGCGCCGCCGCCGGGCGTGCAGTCGCCAGACGAGAAGCCGGCTTTGTTGACGAACTCGAGAGTGGCGTCTCGAGCCAGGAGAATGCCGCCGTTAAGGCACACGCCACCGCCGGTCAGAAATCCGGCGCCGTCGTAGCCGTTGAAGTAATAGAAGCCGGGATCGAGCACGGCGCCGGCGCCGCCTCCACCCCCCTTGAAGGCGGCCATCACCAGCGCCCATGTGGTCGAGACGCTTGCCGTCTCGGTCTCGCTCGCAACCGCGGCCGGGAGGTCGAGGCGGTATTCCGCGCTGAACCCGTCCGTGGGATCGTTGGCCAGGCTGTTCCATCCGATGGGATTGGTGATCGTCTGGCCGGCCTGCCCCTCGATCATGCCGTCGTTGGTGATCACGAGCTCGTTGGCCGTCGCGGTGGCGGCGCCCGTCGAGACCGTGGCGTTGACCTGGCTGGCGCCGTTCGCGAAGTTGCCGCTCGTGTCCAGTGGGTTCACCAGTGCCACGTTGCGCCACTCGGAAACCTGTGCGGTGGTGTCGATGTTGGCGGGGGTGATCGTGAACAGGGGGTTCGGAACGTTGCCCGGGTTGTCCGGGTAGTACCAGATCTCCGTACGCGGACTCGTCCCGGACTGGCTCGGGGCGCCCGCCTCGACCCAGCCGGCCGGGTTGTCGAACTTGGTTGGAGTCGCGTCAGACCTGATTTCTGCCACAAGGAGCGTGTGCTGAGTGGTGGGGGCCGGAAATGTCGGCGTGATGAAGTGTCGCGCCGTGACGATGGGGCCGACCTGGACTTGTGAGATGCCTGCGCTCAGCGGAGCCGTGTTCAGGTAGCCATAACACCCGGTCGTGAAGTGGTAGTACCCGTTGGCATCCTTGGTCGGAACCGGAGGCCCAAGACCTGTGCCGACCGTCACTCCGTTGACTACGATGTTCGGGTAGGCCCCCGCCGAGCTGCACGGCACACCCCCGGGGAGCTTGGCGTAGATGGCGGGGTCGGCGTTGGGCTCAGGGGGCAACATCGTCGACACAGGAGGCGCCGGCTGCTGGACCAATCCTGCCGCGCACGGGTTGGGGTTGATCGCCGCGTCCCCAATCGACAGGAAGGCGCTGGTCGTGCCGCAGGCCGGCGTGACATGTCCGGACAGCTCGTAGCCGTCGGAGCAGATCGAGTTGAAGGCGGGCACGCAGGTGCCGGCTGCAACCCATGTCTGGCCATCAGCGTAGACCGACGTGTTGCCGAGGTCGGAATAGGTCCCGGACGGAGCGTCGAATCGTGTGTGGGCGTAGAGGCCGCAGTTGCCGCTCAGGGTGATCGCGTTCTGCGTTGCGATGCTCCCCGCGACGTTCACCTGACCTCCCGTGCAGGTGAGCATCGTCGCGGAAACCGCCGGTACGGATCCGGGCAGCGCTTGCGCGACAGCTCGCCGGGTCAGCGTGGTGCTCGAGCTGCCCACCACTCCGCCAAACGAGATCGGAAGGGTCAGCGTGAGGATCACCTCGACCTGCTGCTGGTGCGCCCGGTATGGGTAGTTGATGGTTGCGCTCAGGCTCCCGACGAATTTGTCGGCGCCGCTGTATGGGGTTGCGCAGGTGCCCGGGGTGACGACGTATTGTCCTGCGAGGCGGGCGCGGTGCGCGGCGATCGCGTTGTCAGCGACCAGGATGACCGCGTTCGCCTTGCCCGAGTCACAGCCGATGCCGATGGTCTGCGCGGCGTCGAGCGCGGCCTCGTCGGCCAGCTGCTGGAGCTGGTTCTTCTGCCACTCCGCCGAGCCGGCCAGCAGGACGAGCGCGGCGGAGCCGATGAGGGCGATCAGCGAAACCGCTACGAGCACCATCACCTGGCCGGATTGCGATTTTCGGCGCCCCGTCATCAAAACTCCATCCGGACCACGGATTGCGAATCGAACGTGATGACGGTCGGGATGCCAAGGAACCTCGCGAGCACCGGCTGCCATTTGAGCTTCAGGTCGACGACCGCAAGTTGGTGGCCGCTCGTGCGGACGGCCCCGCACCCAGCGCAGCTCCAACGCGGGTTGGGGGCGCCGGTCGAATCCAGCTCGTAGATGAAGACGTAGACGGTGTTCGGATTGGTTGCAGGCGCCAGGGTTATCGTCCCCGGAGACGTGGTGGTTCCTCCGGTGTAGAGGCTGGCATATGCCGGCGGTGATGAGATCGAACCTGAATCGGCGTATACGACGGAGGCCCCCAGCGAGTCGAGGAGGTGCGCGCCCGTGACGAGAGAGCTCAAGGAGCACGGCGTCGTGAGGGCCGTGCAGTCCGGCGCCTGGATGTTCGAGCCGCTGTAGTAGGCGAGAGCGGACTCCCTCGCCATGTCACGAGACGCGCCCTGCAGAAGCGCGTACATCAGCATCCCCCGTCCCAGGTCGACGGTGGCGCCGATGATGAGAAGCACCACAGGCGCCACGAGCGCGAACTCGACCATCGCCTGGGCTCGCGACCTGTATTTCACCAGGATGTGACGGCGCGGCTCGATCCTGCGATCGTGATCCCGCCTCCAAGTAGGTTCAGGTCGCTGAACGCGTAATACACGTAAACGTCGACCTCGGCGCCGTAGTACGTGTTCACCGTACCGCTGCAGTTCATGCTTGTCCCGCAATACACCGCGACCACCGCCTGGCCCGCGGTCGGAGCCGTGTAGTCGGTGCCGGCAGTGAATGGCGGCGCGTGGCCGACCGGCGTCGTCGGGCAGCTGACGCTCGCGCTCGGGACGATGGCTGCCAGGTCGGCCCGGACGAAGTTGCACGTGCTCAACATGCCGGGGCCGTTGGTCGTCGAGGTTTTGCCGGCCACGTAGCGTGTTGCGTCGCGAGCCGCGTCGGAGGTCGCGATCGCGAAGACGTAACCGCGGCCCAGCTCGAGCACACCTGCGACGAGCAGGATGAGTATGGGCAGGGTGATCGCAAATTCGACCATCGCTTGGCCAGTCGTGCGGGGTTTCGCTTTAACCATCCAGCTTCAGATTGGCAACGATCACCCGTGCCAGGTCGGTCGCTCCGCGCGAGACCAGTGAGTTGGGGTCGCGGACCAGGACCAGGCCGCCGGCGAGGGCGGCGTCCTCCGGCCGGGAGTCGTCGAAGCCCACGGTCACCGACATCTTGCGGCCGAGGATCGACTCCACCGCGGCCCGATCGAGCGGAGGATGCGGCACCCGCTGGTTGAGGACGAGCTCGATCCGGTTGTCGGTGATGTTGAGGATGTCCCGGAACACGGCGAGCGAGCGCCGCGCGTCGGTCATGGCCGCGATCTCGGGAGGGACGATGATCACCACGCACTCGGAGCGCTCGAGCACCGCCAGCGCGGCCTCCCCGAGCGAGGTCCCGAGGTCTACGACGATCAACCGCTGCCAGCTGACGACCACATCGAGGACCCTTCCGGTCAGCTCGCCGGTCATCAGGTCCACCTCCTCCGGGCGAAGGGTGCCCGGGAGGACGCCCATCCCAGACCGGTGGTTGACGATGTTGCCTCGCAGCACCGTCTCGAAGTCGACCGGGGCCGCTTTGGACGCGCTTGCGATCGATCCCGTGGCGATCAGGTCGGCGAACAGGGCCGCGTGGCCGAAAGGCGCCGACAGGTCGATCAGGAGGACCTGGCGCGGGAACTTGCGGGCAAGGGCCGCCGTGGTGTTCAACGCCAGGGTCGTGATCCCCGAACCCCCCTTGGCCGAGAAAAACGCCACGATCGGCGCCGCCGTCCGCGACGAGTGCTGTATCTCGGCCGCATTGACGGCCGACAGCTCTTGCTCCCAGAGGCGGTCGAGCGCGAGCGCAACCTTCTCCACGTCGGGGCCGAGGCCCTCGAGCAGGCCGTCCCGGTCGAGAGTGAGCAGGACCGCTTCGGTAAGGCCATAGATGGCCGTCTGGTAGCGATCCTTGGTCCGGGGCGCGGGGAGGATGACGAGGTCCCCGGGGGCCGGGCGGCGGGTCAGGAGGACCTTGCCGGCGCCGTCCGTGATCGACTCCTCGACCTGCCCGGACGCGAGGAAAAGGACGACGTCACCGCCCTGCGCGCTCAAGCGCAGCGTGTCGCGGGCGGTCAGCCCGACGGCGCGCATACGGCGTGCGAGCGCGCGGAGCGCCCCGTCGCTGAGCTCAGCGAACACGGTCGACATCTCGAGGATGCGCGTTCGCAACGCCAGGGTTGACGGCGTCTGGTCGGCGGCGGGCCCGCTGCTGGCACCCACCTGGTTAGGCTCTTCCTCCTGCGCCCGATCGGCTTCGCGAACCTCACGGGGGGTCAATTCGTCGATAATGTACCAACGTCCCCCCGGATCGACCGCTCATCCCAGTAATACTTTTGAACACGAGGCCATCGGCCGAGATCGATCAGCAGCGCCTGACCAAGCGGTCGGGGGCTGTTTCCCGGGTTCCACGCTCCCGCCTGGCGGGACAGATTGAGCGGGTTCTTAACGCGGCCCTTGCCGGCGAGCCGCATGTCGTACTAAACGTGACCTCGGCGGAGCTGATGGCGGAACCCTACCGGGTAGGCGCGGTGATCGTGGCCGCCCTCCAGCAGGCTGGAGCCGGCCTGACCGGCCAGTGGCGCCTCACGGAGCCGTTCCGGCGGTCTGGTGTCAGCGACCAGCTGCTCAACTCGCTGGTCAGCCCCAACCCGGTGACCCGGTCAGCGGCTGCTCGCCTCTGCGGGGCGCTTCGCCTGACCGAGTCGGTGCTGTGGATCGAGGACCTGGTCCAGGACCCGAATCCGAAGGTGAAAGAGTCGGCCATTCGCGCCCTCGGTCTGGTGGGCGGGCGCCGCGCGGTCGAGGCGCTGATGGGGGCGGCAGACCGGATTCCGACCCACCGCCTCGCCATAGCGCTCGCCATGGCGGCTTCCGATCTCGACATCGAGGCCCTGATGCGTCAGCCTGCAAGCGAGAAGGCCGCGGTCGTCACCGTGCTCGCCTGCGGATTGCGGCGTGACGCGCTGCGAGTTCCGCCGTTGTTGGGCATCGCCCACGACCGGCGCTGGCCCAAAGCGGTTCGCATCGCCGCATGCAAGTCGCTCGGCATGATCGCCGACCCGGCCGCCTCCGACGGACTGCGCACGCTGGTGCAAAGGGAACCGGACGGTGACGTCAAGAAAGCCGCGGTGCACGCTCAGACCCGGCTCCGAGTGGCTGCTGAGGTGCGGCCGGCATGAAGCTGTCTGAGCGGTTCGACCGGCGCTATCAGCAAACGCCCGCCGCCGTGTCGTCGGCTCCGGGTGCGCCGACTGACGGCGCTGTGACCGTCGCGCCCGCCGAGCGGCGAATCGTTCCCCGCCAGAGCGTCGGTCCGCCGCCCGAACCGACCACGGAGCAGATCCGCATCGTCGAGCCCTCCGCCTTGTTAAGCCCCACGCTTGCAGCGGCGAAAGGCGAGATCCACGCACAGCTGCTCAGCCGGCACGCGGCCGCCATCGACATCAACAACCGCGCAGGCATCAGGCGTCTGCTGCTGCAGCTGACGGAGGACCACTTCCGCGCCAAACCTCCTGCGGCGTTGGTCACGGCCGCGGACAAGGAGCGGTTGGTCGAGATTCTGTTCGACGAGGTCATCGGTCTCGGTCCGCTCGAAGCGCTGCTGCGCGATCCTGAGATCAGCGAGATCATGGTCAACCGACCCGAGCAGATCTTCGTCGAGCGCCGAGGCCGGATCGAGCTGACCAACCTCGCGTTCGAGGACGAGGACAGCCTGCGGCGCGTGATCGATCGCATCGTTTCCACGATCGGCCGCCGCGTCGACGAGTCGGAACCGATGTGCGACGCAAGGCTGAAGGACGGATCGCGCGTCAACGTTGTGATCCCGCCGGTCGCGATCTACGGGCCGTGCCTGACGATCCGCAAGTTCGGCCGTGAGGTGCTCTCGCCGGAGAAGATCGTAACGACGGGCGGCGCGACCGAAATGATGATGGAGTACCTGGACGCCGCGGTGAAGACGCGGCTCAACATAATCGTGTCCGGGGGAACCGGCTCCGGCAAGACCTCGCTGCTCAACGTCCTCTCAGGCTTCATCCCATCGACCGAGCGCATCGTCACGTGCGAGGACGCCGCCGAGTTGCGCCTCCGCCAGGTCCACGTGATCAGCCTCGAGTCCAAGCCGCAAAACGTCGAGGGCCGAGGCGCGATCTCGATCCGGGATCTTGTCCGCAACTCGCTGCGCATGCGGCCTGACCGGATCATCGTCGGCGAATGTCGCGGCCCCGAAGCCCTCGACATGCTCCAGGCGATGAACACCGGTCACGACGGTTCGATGAGCACCTTGCATGCGAACAATCCTCGCGACGGTCTCGGCCGCCTCGAGACTCTGGTCTTGCTCGCTGGGACCGAGCTCCCATCGCGCGCCATTCGCAGCCAGATCACGTCGGCTGTGAACGTCATCGTTCAAACCGAAAGGCTGCGCGGCGGCGCCCGCAAGGTGGTGAGCATCGCGGAGGTCATGGGATTGGTCGAGGGCGAGATCGCGCTTCAGGAGATCTTCGTGTTCCACCAGGTCGGGGTGACCCCGGACGGCCGAGCGGTGGGATATCACACCGCTACAGGCACCCGGTCGATCTTCCAGCAGCACTTCGTCTCCAACGGCGTGCAAATGCCGGACGCGATGTTCGCGGTCGCGAGTCAACCACCGGCGGAGCAGCTGTACTGATGAGCGAGCAGCAGCCGAAGCCGATGGGTGAGGGCGCACGCACGAATGGCGTGCCACAGCCCGGCGTCCTGGATGCCGAGTTGCTGGCGGACTTCGGTCACCAGGTACGCAACCAGCTCAACGCCGTGGTCGGCGCGGCCGGGCTGCTGTCCGCGAGCGCCGCCTCGAACGAGGAACGCGAGCTGGCATCGATCGTGGAGATCGGCGCAGAGCAGATCGCCAGGTTGGTGGACGACGTCCTCGACGCCGCAAACATCCAGAGCGGCGCGTTCGAGCTCGCCCTGCATCCGTTCGACGTGCGGGCGAGCGTTGAGAGCTGCATCGGGCTCGTGTCCGACGCGGCGGGCGCAAAGGGTCTCGACCTCTCCTTCCAGGCAGCGCCGGACGTGCCCAGCGTCATCGTCGGGGACTCTCGCCGGCTGGAGCAGATCGTGCTCTCTCTGCTGCACGGCGGGATCGAACGCACCTTCCGCGGCGGCGTCGGCGTCGAGCTTGGGTTCGAGGACAGAGGCGGCCTCGTCGCGCTGAGCTTCACGGTTCGCGACACCGGACGTGGCATCCCGGCCAGGATCCTCCGTGGCGGGCTCGACGGAGCGTCCAATCCTCGCGAGCGGCTCGAGCCCGGCGACCGGCTCGCGGTCCTGAGCCTGGCGACGACCAAGCGCCTGGTCGAGATGATGGACGGCGAGCTGCGGGTCGAGCAGGGTGGGGTTGAGGCCGGGCCCGACGCCGGGACGTCGTTCCAATTCACGATCCTGGCCGAGGTGCTGCCGGCCAGTGTGACGACCTCTCAGCTCACTTTGGAAGCGATGCGAGTCCTGGTCGTGACGGCCGATCCGACCGAGCGGCGAGTGCTGGCGCTTCAGTCGGAGCAGTGGGGTGCGACGGCCACCTCAGCCACGCCCGAGGAGGCGCTGGGGGTGGTGAAGGCCGGGCACCCGTTCGACATCGCGGTCGTCGAGCACCGTCCCCCGGTCCTGGACGGGCTTGGTCTCTCGAGCATGCTGCGCGCGCTGAAGCGCGCCGACCAGCTTCCGATCGTCCTGATCGCCGTAACGGCTCCCGGGCCCGAGGTCGCGGAGGCCGCCGACAGCGGGGTGATCCAGGCCACGCTGACCAAGCCCGTCGCGGCCAGGACGCTTCACGACGTGATGGTCCAGGTCGGCGTGCACGGAGTCGAGGCGCCGAAGCCCGCCGTCGAAATCGTCCCCGGGGCGCTGCGCGTTCTGATCGCGGACGACAACGCGCTCAACCAGAACCTGTTGAAGCGACTCGTCGTGAAGCTCGGGCACAGCGCGGACGTGGTCTCGAACGGCCGCGAGGCGGTGGCCGCGGTGGCCCAGGAGCCGTACGACGCTCTGCTCATGGACGTGCTGATGCCGGAGATGGACGGCCTGGCCGCCGCGGAGGCGATCTGCCGGCGCTGGCCGCGTGGAAGCCGGCCGCGGTTGATCGCGCTGACCGCGATGGCGGGTCCGGGAGACGAGGAGCGGTGCCTGAAGGCCGGCTTCGACGACTACATGAGCAAACCGGTGCACCTGGACGACCTGGAAGAAGCCTTCAAAGCCGCGGCCGGCTACAGGACCACAAGAGAAAGGGCGGGACTCTAAAGAAGCTAGCCCTTCAACCGGTTGTCCAGCCGGTCTTCGTGCCCCGCAAGGCGAGAAGCGCGCGCCTCCAGCAGGACGACCACGATCACGATCACGCCTCCCAGGACCATCAACCCACCGAGCGCCTCGGCCTCCACGCCCTCCGGCTGGCTGATGATCTGGATCATCGCCGCGCCGAAGACGAGGATGTAGCTGAGGCCCAGCAGCCTGACTCGCGGCGCCACCTTGGTGTCCTCTCCGCCCCGCCACGGCCGCCGTCCGATGATGAGCAGGTAAGCCCCCATGATCAGGGCCAGCAGTGCAAGGACCAGCGCGACTATCTGGACGAGGGGCGTAGTCACCGGCGACTGATAGTAACCGTAGGTTCTTACAATCGTCACTCTTATGACTCGATCCCAACCGATCAAGGCCGCCCGTGGAGTCCGCGACCTTCCGCCGGCGGTTATTCCCCTCTGGCGGCAGGCAGAAGATGGTGCGGCCGGCGTGGCGAAAAGGTTCGGCTACCAGGAGATAGCGACACCGATCATCGAGCAGCTCGAATTAATTCAGCGGGTCGGGGAGGAGACCGACGCCGTCGCGAAGGAGCTCTACCGGTTGGAAAAGCGAGGTTCGCAAAACCTGGCGCTCCGGCCCGAAGCAACCGCAGGCATCGTCCGCGCCTACTTCGAAGGCGGCCTGAACCAGGGTCCGCAACCGTCGCGCCTTTATTTGATCGGTCCCATGTTTCGCCACGACAAGCCACAGAAGGGCCGCTATCGCCAGTTCGTGCAGCTCGATGTCGAAGTCATTGGCGGCGCCAGCCCGGGATTCGACGCCGAAGTTATCGAGGTTGCGAATCGCTGGCTCAATGAGGTCGGCCTGCGGGATTTGCGCCTCGAGCTGAACTCCATTGGGGACGATAAATGCCGCCCTGCATATCTCGAACGCTTGAAGGATTACTACAGGCCGATCAAATCCGAGCTTCACTACGACTCGCAGATGCGGCTCGAGCGCAATCCACTGCGGCTGCTCGATTCCAAGGTCGCGCAGGATCAGCCGTTCAAGGCAAATGCCCCAAAGATCACAGATCACCTGTGCGACGAATGCGCGGCACACTGGTTGGCCGTCCGCCGCCTGCTGGATTCAGCTGGTCTTGAATATCAGCTGAATCCCTACCTCGTGCGTGGCCTGGACTACTACACGCGCACAGTCTTCGAGTTCTATCCGGGTGGCGCGTCGGGGCAGCAGGACGCGCTCGCTTCGGGGGGCCGTTACGACGGCCTTGCGGAGGCCGAGGGGTGGCCGTCGACTCCAGGCGTGGGATTCGCGGGCGGCATCGACCGGGTTGTAGACCTGATGGCATCGACCGGTCAGGAGGCCTTCGCAAAACCGGCCGCGGATGTCGTCGTCTTGCCGGATGGAGACCTGGCGGTTGAAGCGGCGGAGGTGGCGCGCAGCTGCCGCGCGGTCCGGTCCGTGGCCGTCGACTATGAATCGAGGAGCCTGCGCGCGAAAATGAAATGGGCCAACAAACTGGGCGCGAAGTGGGTCGTCTTGCTCACGCCTGAGGACGCTAAGCGCCGCGTCGCACAGCTCAAAGAGATGTCTAGCGGGGAGCAAGTCGAGGTCGCGTGGGCGGACCTCGCCGCGAAGCTGGCATGAGCGGCTTCACCGCTCCGCACTGCGGTTCGCTTCGTGCATCTGACGGCGGCCGAGAGCTCGAGCTCTACGGCTGGGTGGCGCGCCGTCGCGACCAAGGCGGGCTGATCTTCATCGACCTGCGCGACCGGTGGGGCGCCGTCCAGGTCGTTTTCAATCAGGCCCTGTCGCAATCCGCGCACGCGACCGCGGCAGGCCTTCGATCCGAGTACGTAGTCCGAGTCAAAGGAGTGGTCGGCCGCCGGCCCGCGGGTTCCGAGAACCCTCGCATGGCGACCGGCGAGGTGGAGGTGGCCGCGTCCGAGCTCGAGGTCGTCAACGCGTCAGAGACGACTCCATTTCCAATCGAAGACCTGGAGGAGCCCGACGAAAAGACGCGACTCCAATACCGCTATCTGGACCTGCGCCGTCCGCGGATGACCCGCATGATCGAGCTCAGAAGTCGCGTCAACAAGATCATTCGCGACTTCATGGACGGCAACGAGTTCATCGAGGTCGAGACGCCGATCCTCACTCGCAGCTCGCCGTCGGGCGCTCGTGACTTCCTGGTCCCGTCACGTTTGCATCCGGGAAACTTCTATGCGCTGCCTCAAGCGCCCCAGATGTTGAAGCAGCTCCTGATGGTGTCAGGCGTTCAGCGCTACTACCAGATCGCCCGCTGCTTCCGCGATGAGAACCTGCGAGCCGATCGACAGCCCGAGTTCACCCAGCTGGACCTCGAGATGTCCTTCTGCGACGAGGAAGACGTCTTCGGATTGATCGAGGCGCTCTTCAGCAAACTGTGGCGCGACGTGCTCGGAGTCGAGCTGTCGACTCCATTTCCGCGCCTCGACATCAAGGAGTCGCTCCTGCGGTTTGGCAGCGACAAGCCGGACCTTCGCCACGACCTCGAGATCACCGACCTCGGCCATGTGCTGGGAGACACGAAGGCGCAGATCTTCCGCGGTGCGCTCGACGCCGGCGGCGTGGTTCGCGGGTTGAGGGTTCCGGGCGGTCGGGACATGGCGCGCCGCGACCTGGACGAGCTGGTCACCGTCGCCAAGGGCGCGGGGGGAAAGGGCATGGCCTGGCTCCCCGGCAGCTCGATCGATAAGTTCCTCACGGAGGATGAGATGGCAGGAATCCGCCGCGCGACCGGTGCGGAAGACGGCGACATCGTCTTGCTGGTCGCGGATCGCAAGCGCAAGGCCGAGACCGTGATGGGACTCATCCGCCAGGAGGTCGCGCGCCGGCGAAAGCTCATCAGAGAGGACGAATGGAAGTTTCTCTGGATCAACCCCACCTACCTCTTTGAGGAGGACGACCAGGGCAAGCTGACCTACGCCCATCATCCGTTCACTCGGCCGTTCGAAGAGGACATGTCATTCGTCGAGGAAAGGCCCTACGACGTGCGTGCCCATGCCTACGACATTGTCTGCAACGGTTACGAGCTCGGTGGTGGCAGCCTTCGCATCTACGACCCGGCAATGCAGGAGCGTGTGTTCCAGCTGCTGGGGATGCCGCTCGACACGATTCGTGCGCGTTTCGGGACCCTGCTCGAGGCGTTCACTTACGGCGTGCCGCCCCATGGAGGCATCGCGCCTGGGATCGACCGCATCGTGATGATGCTTGGCGGCACGGAGAACATCCGCGACGTCATTGCGTTTCCCAAGACGCAATCGATGTCAGACCTGATGCTGGGGGCGCCCTCGGAGGTCGATCGCGCGCAGCTCGAGGAGCTCCATATCCAGGTTGTTCCGCCGAAGAAGCCCACGTAGTATTGGCTGGCTCCCGAAGGGCTGCGGGCGATGTGCGCGTTGCCCAACTAGACAGCATTAGGGACCCCGGAGTCCGGAAAGCCGACCAAATGCCCGCTAGAGGACCCCACGAAATCTTCGATTTCGCGGGGACCCCCCCTAAGACGGGACTTGGAGAGCCAAGGCAGGGGACCCACCTGAGCTCGCTCAGGACAACCCACCCCCGTGACCCGGAGGGAGCACGCTCCTCTCCCCCCTCAGGGGAGAGATCAGTAGGTCCCATCCTGGTCGCGCTTGCGCGCAGGCCGGGTGAGGGGCGAGAAAGAACGACTGGGTCGCGATGCTGAGAATCATCCCTCCCGGCCTGATCGTCGGGGTCCTGGCCGTCCTCATCCTGTCCCAGCTCTTCTTCGCCTTCCTGCCCTACCGGCGGCGCGCCTATGTCCCGATCCTCCTGCTGACCGCGATCGGGTTTGGCCTCGGCCAGCTGTGGGACTACATCGGCCTGCCGTCAGCCCGCCTGGGACAGGCAAACGTGCTGCCGGCTGCGGCGTTCGCGCTCCTCCTGCAGCCGCTGGCGCGCTTCGTGCCGCGCCCCAGCCCCGAGCCGAAGGAACCAAAACCCAGCAACCCCAGCGCTCGCACTTAAGATTGTGGTTGTGTTTGCGAGCATGGACCGAAGGGTATTCACAGCATGAGCAGTCAGAGCTTCATGTGGCTCGCGTTCGGGGTGGCCGCTCTCATCGTGGCGCTGGCCCTGGCCGCGGTCCTGATCCGGCTGCGCGGAACGTTGGGAGCCGTGGAGGAGCTGTTGGAAACGACCAATGAAGAGTTGAAGGAGACGCTGCCGGAGGTCCGGCAGACGATCGGGAACGTCAACGACATCACAGCCGGCGTCAACGTCGGACTGCGGACGGCCGGTGGCGGGGCGGCGGCGGTTGGCCGCGGCATCAAGGCCGCGGCTCACGGCGTGAGGGTGGCGGGACAGAGCCTTGTTCGGACTGTATTAGGAGGCTAGAGATGGCTGACGACAGCAATGGTGGCGGCGGCGGCGGTTTCGGTTGGTTCATCCTCGGAGGCCTGATCGGACTGGCGGCCGGGGCCTACATCGCATCAGGGCCCGGAAGAGAGCAGGTGGACAGCCTGCGCAGCAAGACGATCGAGCTGAGCGGAAGCGAACCCGTGCAGCGGGCAAAGGACACGGCGCAGCGGGCCCGGCAGATGGTCAGCGACCCGGATCACCCGGTCGGCAAAGCGATCCAGGATGGGGTCGCGGCTGCTAAGCGCAAGCGCGACGAGCTGGAAGCGACCGCGATGCGCAAGCTGCAGCAGACGGACGGCAAGGATTAAAGGAAGAGGACGGCACGATTGGCAAAGCGCAACCTGGCTGAGCTCAAGATCCCGGCGACGCCGGCGTTCATTCCGGTCGCCAAGAGGGTGGCCACGACGCTCGGCGGCCAGTTGGGTTTCAGCCTCGTCGATCTCGACGAGCTGAGCATCGCGCTCACGCAGGCTTGCGACAGCGCCATCGCCGCGGCCAACGACCTCGGGTCGCCGGCCGACCTCAAGCTCACCTACTTCGCGACCAACCGGGCGCTGGTGGTCGATGTCGACATGATTCCGACCGGAAACGCCCTCCCTATGCCGAAGCACGACGCGGAGGTCGACCCGGAGTTGCAGCGGCTCGCCTACGAGATGATCCGCTGCTT
>Ga0209880_1000159_pt1 | contig 15200 bp, 12 predicted proteins | sample PersoiDNA2013191_FD_185803 | JGI IMG/M metagenome (GOLD analysis project Ga0209880, IMG submission 185803) | Permafrost soil microbial communities from the Arctic, to analyse light accelerated degradation of dissolved organic matter (DOM) -... | ecosystem: Environmental > Terrestrial > Soil >... | reverse complement strand
TTCCAGCGGCTGGCGCAGCGAATCCAGCACCTGGCCGGAGAATTCCGGCATCTCGTCGAGGAACAGCACGCCGTTATGCGCCAGCGAAATTTCGCCCGGCCGCGCCCGCAAGCCGCCGCCGACCAGCGCCGGCATGGAGGCGGAATGGTGCGGGCTACGGAACGGCCGCCGGTTGGTGAGCGCGCCGCCTTCGATCTCGCCGGCGACCGAGGCGATCATCGACACTTCGAGCAGTTCGGTCGGCAGCAGCGGCGGCAGGATCGAGGGCAGCCGCGCCGCCAGCATGGACTTGCCGGCGCCGGGCGGACCTATCATCAAGAGGTTATGCCCGCCGGCGGCGGCGACTTCGAGCGCGCGCTTGGCGCTCTCCTGGCCCTTGATGTCGGCGAGATCGAGCGGCACGCCGTCTATTTCGCGAATTTTGGGCTGCGGGCGCGACAGAACTTGCGTGCCCTTGAAATGATTGGCGAGCTGAATGAGCGACAGCGGAGCGACGATCTCGATCTCCGGGCTGGCCCAGGCCGCTTCCGGCCCGCACGCTGCCGGGCAGATCAGTCCTTGCCCGCGCGCATTGGCACCGATCGCGGCCGGCAGCACCCCGGCCACGGCTGCTATTCCGCCTTCGAGGCCAAGCTCGCCGAGCACGGTGAATCCGGAAATCGCATCCTGCGGAATGGCGCCGATCGCCGCCATCAGCCCGAGCGCGATCGGCAGATCGTAGTGGCTGCCTTCCTTCGGCAGATCGGCGGGAGCCAGATTGATGGTGATGCGGCGCGCCGGCAAAGCGAGGCCGGAGGCGACCAGCGCCGCGCGCACCCGTTCCTTTGCTTCCGATACCGCCTTGTCAGGCAGGCCAACGATGTTGAAGGCAGGCAGGCCGGGCGCCACCTGCACCTGTACGTCCACGGCACGGGCCTCGATGCCCTCGAAGGCGACCGTTGAGACGCGCTGGACCATGGGGATGCCCTCACCCGTTACCCTTCATAGTAGCGGAAGGTTGCAAGCTCGACAAGAACAATTAGAGAACAGAGGGTCGGGTATCCCAAGGGGGGTGAAACCGCGACTTATCGGGGCTTTTCGACGCCGATCGTGGGTTTTCACTCGAAAATCGAGGGAGGAATTTAGCTCTTTGGCGCTTTCCGCTTGGCCTCGATCTTGTCCCAGATCAGTGCCGCGGCGTCGGGTCCGCCGAGAGTCTTCACCGCGCGGATACCGGTCGGCGAGGTGACGTTGATCTCGGTGAGCCAGCCGTCGATCACGTCGATGCCGGCGAACAGCAGTCCGCGCTCGCGCAAGGCCGGTCCGATCCGCTGGCAGATTTCGCGCTCGCGGGCGGTCAGATCGGTCGCCGCCGGCGCGCCGCCGCGCACCATGTTGGAGCGCAGATCGTCGGCGGCCGGGATGCGGTTGACCGCGCCGGCAAACTCGCCGTCCACCAGCAGAATGCGCTTGTCGCCCTGCTTCACCGCGGGGAGAAATTTCTGCACCACCCATTGCTCGCGGAAGGTGACCGAAAACATGTCGTAGAGCGAGCCGAAATTGAGATCGTCGCGCGTGATACGGAACACCGCGCCGCCGCCGTGGCCGTACAGCGGCTTCATCACGATGTCGGCGTGCTCGGCGCGGAACGCCTTGATCTCGGCGAGGTCGCGGGTGACCAGGGTCGGTGGCATCAGGTCGGGAAATTCGGTGACCATCATCTTCTCCGGCGCGTTGCGCACATGCGCCGGGTCATTGACCACCAGCGTCTTGGGGTGGATGCGCTCGAGTAGGTGGGTGGTGGTCACATAAGCGAGGTCGAAGGGCGGGTCCTGGCGCAGCAGCACCACGTCGAATTGGCTCAACTCCACGCGCCGCGGCTCATCAAGCGTGAAATAGTCGCCGGCCTGGTCGCGCACGCTTAAAGACTCGACGGTGGCGAACAGGCGGCCGTTGAGCAAAGCCAGCCGGTCGGGGGTGTAATAGGAAAGCTGGTGACCCCGCTTTTGCGCTTCCAGCAGCAGCGCAAAGGTTGAATCGCCCTTGATGTTGATCCGCTGGATCGGATCCATCTGAACCGCGATTTTCAGGCTCATGTCGGGGCTCTTGGGACTTTTTAGGCAGCGAGAAGCTTAAGGAAAACAAACCGTTAACATATTACCGCCAGTATAGCCGCTTGAGGGACCCGTATTTCAAGGGTAGGGGGCTGCTTTTGACTTTGCCGAAGCTTTCGATTGCCGCCAAGCTCTATGCGATCTTCGCCCTGATGGCCACCACGACCATCGCGCTGTCGGTGGTCGCGGTGACGGCGGCGCGCCACCACGCGGCGCTGACCGACGAATTCGAATCCGCCAATGCCGGCACCTGGAACGTCGAGCGGGTGAACGGGCTGATTTACGCCGTGGTGATGGAATCGCGCGGCGTCTACATGTCGGACGATATTAAGACGTCGAAAATCTACGCCGACGGCATTCTCAAATTCAACAAGCAGATCGCCAAGGTGGTCGTGGACTGGAAGAAATCCGTGCGTGGCGACGATGCCGAACTGTTTGTTCAGTTCTCCAAGCGCATCGCGCAGTTCATCGATTTCCGCCGCGAACTGGCGCGCCTGGGCACCGAAGTCAGCCCCGCCGCCGGCCGCGAGTGGGGCGACAACGACGCCAACCGCTCGGTGCGCAAGGCGCTCAACAAAGATCTGGACCAGCTCACCGAGATTTATTCTAAGCGCGCCACGCGCGTCTACTCGGAAATCAATACCGGCATCGACAAGACCGCCATGTGGCTGAGCCTGCTCGCGTGCTTCGCAGTGCTGTTGGCGACCGCCGGCGCATGGGTTATTTCGCGCAGCGTGGCCAAGCCGATTGCCGACATCACGCGCGTCACCGAGGCGGTCGCCGCCGGCGATGCTTCGATTTCTGTCCCGTTCAGCGAGCGCAGCGACGAGATCGGCGCGCTCGCGCGCTCGATCGGCGTGTTCCAGCGCGCCATGCGCAGCAACGAGGAGCTCAATCGCACCGTCCGCGGCGACGCCGAAATGCGCACGCAGCGTCAGGAGCAGATGTCGAACGAGATCTCGCGCTTCTCGGCGGAAGTGGAAGCGACCCTCGCCGAGCTCGGGCGCATTTCCGATCAGATGCTGGCGGCGTCGACCCAGCTCGCCGGCGCCGCCGACGCAGCTTCGGCCAAGACCGCCAGTGCCGCGGCCGCCTCTGCGGAGGCCTCCTCGAATGTGCGCGACATCGCATCCGCCGCCGACGAGCTGTCGGCTTCCGTGAACGAGATCGACCGCCAGGTGGCGCAGTCCAACGCCATCGCCACCAAGGCGGTGAACGAGGCCGGGCGCACCAATCTCGCGGTCAAGGAACTGGACGAGGCGGCCGGCCGCATCGGCGACGTGGTCAAACTCATCACCGGCATCGCCGAGCAGACCAATCTGCTCGCGCTCAACGCCACCATCGAGGCCGCGCGCGCCGGCGAGGCCGGGCGCGGCTTCGCCGTGGTGGCCGGCGAGGTGAAGGCGCTGGCCGGCCAGACCAGTCGCGCCACCGAGGAGATCAGCACACAGATCGCCGGCATGCAGCGCGCCACCGTGCGCTCGATCGAGGCGATCACCGCGATCGAGCACATCATCCGCGAGATCGGCGACATCAGCGGCGCCATCGCGGCCGCCGTCACCGAGCAGGGCGCCGCCACGGCGGAAATCGCGCGCAGCGTCGAGATCGCCGCCAAGCGCACGGTCGAGACCGCCGCCGGGGTCAACCTGGTCGGCACCGCCACCGAAGACACCCGCTCCAGCGCCGGCGCGGTGAAGACGGTGGCCGATGATCTCGGCAGCGTCGCCGGCCGCATCCGTGGCCAGGTCGACGCGTTCTTTCAGCGGCTGAGCGCTTAAGCTTTTTTATTTACGCGTGATCTTGTCCGAAAACCGGTTCCCACTTTTTCGGGATCACGCGCACTCGAACGCCGCCGGAATGTGACGCGGCAGCCGTCCGGGCGCCACCAGGATCGCATCGAAGCGCATGTCGCGAATGGCAGGCATGGGGTTAGCGGCAAGCCAGATTTCCGCCGCCGCCGCGATCCGTTGCTTTTGCCGTTCGGTGACTGCTTCAGCGGCATCGTCCAATTTCGCGCGCGCTTTCACCTCGACGAAGATCAGCAGGCGCCGGCGCACGGCGATGATGTCGATCTCGCCAAGCGGACTTTTCCAGCGCCGCGCCAATATGCGATAGCCGTGCGCGAGCAGCCAGACGGCGGCGCGGCTCTCGGCGGAAATGCCGACGCGGAATGCCGCAATTTTTTCAGGACGCGCTTCGCTCTTTTGCCGCTCCGAACTGGCTGCCTGCTTGGGCGGCTTCGGTGTGCCGTTACGCCGCGCCATCGCCGTTGTCCTTTTCACCGGTAGCATTGGCGAGCGCGAGCGCGCGCTGATAGACCTCGCGGCGCGGCCGGCCGGTGGCGAGCGCCACTTCGCCGACCGCGTCCTTGACCGAGACACGCGCCAGCGCGCGGCGCAGCAGGTCATCGACATCGTCGGCTTGTCCCTCGTCGTCCGCGGGCGGCGCCACCACGATGACGATCTCGCCGCGCGTTTCGCCGCCTTCGGCATAGTGGCGCGCCAGCTCGGGGAGACTGCCGCGGCGGACCTCCTCATGCAGCTTGGTCAGTTCGCGGCAGATCGCGGCCGCGCGCGGCCCGAGCCCGGCGGCGAGATCGGCGAGTGCCGCGGGCAAGCGCGGTCCGCTTTCGAACAACACCAAAGTGGCGGGAATGGCGGCGAGCGCCGCGATGCGTTTTTGCCGTGCCGCTTGTTTGGGTGGCAGAAAGCCCTCGAAGAAGAAACGGTCGGTTGGCAAGCCAGCGACGCCGAGCGCGCTCAAAACCGCGGAAGCGCCCGGCACCGGAATGACGGTGAAACCTGCGTCTACCGCTTCGCGCACCAGTCTGTAACCGGGATCCGAAATGAGCGGCGTGCCGGCGTCGGAGACCAGCGCGACCGCTTGCCCTTCGCCCAAGCGGGCGAGCAGCTTCGGCCGCGCCGCGGCCGCGTTGTGCTCGTGATAGGGCGTGAGCGGCGTGGCAACTCCATAGTGTTCTGTGAGCTTGCGGGTGACGCGGCTGTCCTCGCAGGCGATCACGTCGGCGGCGGCGAGCGTCTCGAGCGCGCGCAGGCTGATGTCGCGCAGGTTTCCGATCGGCGTCGCGACCAAATAAAGGCCTGCCGCCGCCGGCGGGGCTTCGACCTCAGTACCCGCGACCGTGTAGCGGCGCGGCCGGCCGGCGTCCGCGGTTTTGCTGTCCTTTTTGTTGTCCTTGGTCATGCCGGCTACTTTAGACGGCGGCCGGTGGCGCGTCATCGTGACAAATTCCCTTTCTTTTTCACCACCTTAACTTTTGCAGGACAAATTCGCCGATAATCGGTAGGACTGACACAGAACTGTCGCGTGGGGAGCCACCATGTCGGGGATGTGGCGAGCTGAGGAGGGGACGCTGTCGCGCGGGCGACGCCGCCTGTGCGCCGCGCTGTGCGTCGCCGCCGCCGCCGCCGCGCTCACCGCCTGCGCCGGCAATTCCGAGTTTTTCAGCAGCGCGCCGCTGCCGCAGTCGGCCGAGCCGCCGCCGGCCGCCACGCTCGGCGCGGGCCAGGTTCGCGTCGGCCTGATCCTGCCGCTGTCGGCGCCGGGCAATGCCGGCGTCGCCGCGCAGTCCATGAAAAACGCCGCCGATCTGGCGCTCGCCGAATTCAAGAATCCGAACATCCAATTGCTGGTGAAGGACGACGGCGGTACGCCGCAGGGCGCGCAAGCCGCCGCGCAACAGGCGATCGCCGAAGGCGCGGAGATCATCATCGGCCCGCTGTTCGCGGAAGCTGTCAGCGCCGTGGGTTCGGTCGCGCGCACGCGCGGTATCCCGGTGATCGCGTTTTCGACCGACGTCAGCGTCGCCGCTCGCGGCGTCTATCTGTTGAGCTTCCTGCCGGAGACCGACGTCAAGCGCATCGTCGATTACGCCATCTCCAAGGGCAAGCGTTCGTTCGCCGCGTTGCTGCCCGACAGCGCCTATGGCGCGGTGGTGGAAGCCGCGTTCCAGCAGGAGGTGTCGCGGCGCGGCGGCCGTATCGTGGCGTTGGAGAAATATCCACTCGATCCGGGCAAGATGGCCGAGCCCGCGCGGCGCGTGGCGCAGGCGGCCGCCCACGTCGATTCGATTTTCATTCCCGACGGCGCCGACGCGGTGCCGCAAGTGGTGCAGGCGCTTACCGCCAGCGGGGTGAACCTCAAGCGCGTGCAATTACTCGGCACCGGCCTGTGGGACGATCCGCGCGTGTTCTCCACCGCCGCGCTCGACGGCGGCTGGTACGCGGCGCCGGAGTCGAGCGGCTTCCGCAATTTCTCAGGCCGCTACCGCGCCCGCTACGGGCAGGATCCGGTGCGCACGGCGACGCTCGCCTATGACGCGGTGGCGCTGGTCGCCGCGCTGGTGAAGACGCAAGGCGCGCAGCGCTTCAGCGAGCAGGTGCTGACCACCTCCTCGGGCTTCGCGGGGATTGATGGTGTGTTCCGCTTCCGCCCCGATGGCACCAATGAGCGCGGCCTGGCCGTGCTGCGCGTCGCGCCGTCGGGCGGCCAGGCCGTCAGCCCGGCGCCGAAGACATTCGCGCCGGGAACTTGATCGCAATATTTCTGCGCATGATCTTATCCGAAAACCGGTTCCCACTTTTCGGGATCATGCGCTACGCCGCCAAATCCGCGACCACCGCATCGAGCACGGGAAAGCCGCTCTGCGTCACGCGCAGGCGGCCGTTCGCGGTGGTTTCCACCGCGCCCTCGTCGCGCAGAATGGAAATGCGCTTGGGATCGAGCGTGCGCCCGGCCAGCGCCGTAAAGCGTTCGGGGTCGATGCCCTCGGCGAGCCGCAGCCCCATCAGCAGGAATTCGTCCGCGGTCTCAGTCGACGTGAGCTTGTCGTCGACGATCAGGCCGTTGCCGGCTGCCTCCACCCGCAACAGCCAGCTTTCCGGGCGTTTCTCGGTTTCGGTCGCATAGCGGCGGCCGTCGATATTGAGCCGGCCGTGAGCGCCCGGCCCGACGCCGGCATATTCGTGGCCGCGCCAATAAACCAGATTGTGCCGGCACTCGGCGCCCGGCCGCGCGTGGTTGGAGACTTCGTAAGCCGGCAGTCCGGCATCGGCGCAGGTTGCTTGCGTGAGGTCGTAGAGATCACGCCCGGTGTCGTCGTCGGGAATGGCGAGCTTGCCGGCCTTGTGCAGTCCGAAGAACGGCGTGTCCGCCTCGATGGTCAGTTGATAGAGCGAGAGATGCTCGGCGGCCTCGGTAATTGCGCGCTTGAGCTCGGCGCCCCAAGCGGCGGTCGTCTGACGCGGCCGCGCATAGATGAGATCGAACGAGTAACGCTCGAAGTTCGCGCGCGCCACCGCGACCGCGTCGAGCGCTTCCTGCGCGGTGTGCAGGCGGCCGAGTTCCTTGAGCGCGCCATCGTCGAGCGCCTGCACGCCGAGCGATACGCGGTTGACGCCGGCGCTGCGATAGCCGCGAAAGCGCGTCGCTTCCACGCTGGTCGGGTTGGCTTCCAGCGTGACTTCGACGTCGGGCGCGACGCTCCAGTGTTTGCCGATCGCATCCAGAATGGCCTGCACCGACGCCGGCTGCATCAGCGACGGCGTGCCGCCGCCGAAAAAAATAGTCGACACCGTGCGGCCGGGCACGCGCGCGGCGGTCGCGGCGATCTCGGCTTCGAACGCGCGCACGAAGCGCGCCTCATCGACGGCGCCATGGCGCACGTGACTGTTGAAGTCGCAATAGGGGCACTTCGACAGGCAGAACGGCCAGTGCACATAGACGGCAAACGGCGCGGCTGTGGTTAATGTCATGTTAAGCATCATAGGCCGCGCCGATCATGCCAGCCAGCGCCAATGCGCAATCGCTGCCGACAGTTGATTAAAATTGTAACGATCGGGAACCGTTCAAGCGCTGCGCAGGCAGGCGTCCGCGAGCTTCATGAAGGCGCGCGCGCGATGCGACAGGCCTTTTCCTTTCGGCGGTAATCCGTGTTTCTCCTCGGCGCTCATTTGGCCGAACGTGCGGTCGAAACCGTCAGGTAGAAACAGCGGATCGTAGCCGAAGCCTTGGTCGCCGCGCGGCGGCCACGCCGCGACGCCATCGACGCGCCCTTCGAATTGCTCCACATGGCCGTCCGGCCAGGCCAGACAAAGTGCTGCGATGAAATGCGCGCGGCGTTGCTCGGCGTTGCGCGCGCCGCGCTCGATCAGCCGTGTCTGGATGCGGTTCATGGCGAAGCGGAAATCCTTGTCAGGTCCGGCCCAGCGCGCCGAATGAATGCCGGGCTCGCCGCCTAGCGCGTCGACCACCAGGCCGGAATCATCCGCGAAAGCGGGGCGGTCGGTTGCCTTGGCCGCAGCCATTGCCTTGATGCGCGCGTTGGCGGCGAAAGTTTTGCCGGTTTCCTTCGGCTCGCTGAGGCCGAGCTCGCCGGCCGATTGCGCGGCGATGCCGTAGGGGGCTAGCAACTCGCGCAATTCGGCGAGCTTGCCGGGATTGTGGGTGGCGATCACCACCGGGCCTGTAAGCTTTCGGCTCACGCCACCGCCAGCTTCTGTAAGCCCACCAGCTTCTCGATGCCCTTGCGCGCCAGCGCCAGCAGCACCAGGAACTGGTCTTCGCTGAACGGGGTCTTTTCCGCGGTGGCCTGGATTTCGACGATGTTGCCGGAGCCGGTCATGACGAAATTGGCGTCGGTGTCGGCTTCCGAGTCCTCGGCATAATCGAGATCGAGCACGGCGGTGCCTTTGCAGACGCCGCAGGAGACGGCGGCGATATGATCGCGCAGCACTTGATCCGAACTTTGGCCCTTGAACATGTCGCGCGTCTTCATCCACGACAGACAATCCGACAGCGCCACCCAGGCGCCGGTGATCGACGCGGTGCGGGTGCCGCCGTCGGCCTGGATCACGTCGCAGTCGATGGTGATCTGCCGTTCGCCGAGCGCCTGCAGGTCGATCACGGAACGCAAGCTACGGCCGATCAAGCGCTGGATTTCCACCGTGCGGCCGCCCTGCTTGCCGGCACTGGCCTCGCGGCGGGTGCGCTCGGACGTAGCACGCGGCAGCATGCCGTATTCGGCGGTGACCCAGCCGCGCCCCTGGCCCTTGAGCCAGGGCGGCAGCCGTTCCTCCAGGCTGGCGGTCACCAGCACATGGGTATCGCCGAATTTCACGAAACAGGAGCCTTCGGCGTATTTCACCACGCTGCGTTCGAGCGAGACGGCGCGCAGTTCATCGACTTGTCGGCGGCTCGGCCGCATCGGGCTTGATCCTTATGGGTTGCCGGCGCACACCATAACCATAAGCCCGGCTTGAACAAGACCGCCGCGATGGCCATTGTTGGCTGGATGTAAGGAGTTAGGCCGTGGCTTCCCACGACGTTCCGATCGGCGCGAACCAAGTGAGCCTGGCGGCGCTCAACGAGCGCTCGCGCGAGATTTTCCGCCACATCGTCGAAAGCTATCTCGCCACCGGCGAGCCGGTCGGCTCGCGCAATCTGGCGCGCCTGCTGCCGATCACGCTGTCGCCGGCCTCGGTGCGCAACGTGATGTCGGACCTCGAGCAGCTCGGCCTGATCTTCGCCCCGCATACCTCGGCCGGCCGGCTGCCGACCGAACTCGGCCTGCGCTTCTTCGTCGATGCGCTGATGCAGATCGGCGATCTGACCGAGAGCGACCGCCGCTCGATCGAAGCCCAGGTGGCGGGCACCGGCAGCGGCAAGTCGCTGGAAACCGTGCTGACCGAAGCTTCGCAGACTTTGTCCGGCTTGACCCGTTCGGCCGGTGTGGTGCTCACCGCGCAAGCCAATGTGCGGCTCAAGCATATCGAATTTGTGCGGCTGGAGCCGGAGCGCGCGCTCGCCGTCCTGGTGGCCGAAGACGGCCAGGTGGAAAATCGCGTGCTCAATGTGCCGGCCGGCGTGCCGATGTCGGCCTTGGTTGAAGCGGGCAATTTCCTCAACGCCCGCATCCGCGGCAAGACGCTGGCCGAGCTGCGCAGCGAGATCGAAGCCGCGCAGGTGGCGGGGCAGGCCGAACTCGACCAACTGACCCAGAAGATCATCGCGGCGGGTCTGGCGAGCTGGTCGGGCGGCGAAAGCGAGGAGCGCAAGCTGATCGTGCGCGGCCATGCCAATCTGCTCGACGACCTGCACGCGCTCGACGATCTGGAGCGGGTGCGCTCGCTGTTCGACGCCCTGGAGACCAAGCGCGGGGTGATCGACCTGCTCGGCCGCGCCGAGCGCGGCGACGGGGTGCGCATCTTCATCGGCTCGGAGAACAAGCTGTTTTCGCTGTCCGGCTCCTCGACCATCGTGGCGCCCTATCGCGACAGCAAGGGCAGCATTGTGGGCGTGATCGGGGTGATCGGGCCGACCCGGCTCAATTATGCCCGCGTCATCCCGATGGTCGATTACACCGCGCGCATCGTCAGCCAATTACTGTCGGGTTGAGCTTGATTTTTCGTGTCTGAAGCCTGATATCCCCGACATCCGAACAATTTTGAGGATCTAGCCACTATGACGGACAGGCCCGCCGCTGACGACACGGCTGCCCAGCCCGAGGGCGACGCGGCCACTGCCGGGGCACCGGAATTGGTGCCGGCCGAGCAGGTCACCGCCGCGTTGGAAGCGGCTGCGGAATTCAAAGACAGACTGCTGCGCACGCTGGCCGAGATGGAGAACCTGCGCAAACGCACCGAGCGCGAGGTCGCCGACGCGCGCGTCTATGGCGTTGCCGGATTCGCCCGCGACGTGCTGGCAGTGGCCGACAATATGCATCGCGCGCTGGGCACAATCGAGGCCGAACTGCGCGAGCATGCCGATGTCAAGATGACGGCGCTGATCGAAGGCGTCGAGCTCACCGAGCGTGAGCTGATGAAGGTGCTGGAGAAATATGGCGTAACGAAATTCTCGCCCGAGGGCGAGAAGTTCGATCCGAACGTGCATCAGGCGATGTACGAGGTACAGACCGCCGATTTGCCGCCCGGCCACGTCGCGCAGGTGATCCAGGCCGGCTATATGCTCGGCGACCGCGTGCTGCGCCCGGCGCTGGTGGCGGTGGTCAAGGCCGCGCCGAAAGCCCCGCCATCCTCCGCCAACGACAACCCCACTGGCGCTGGCTGAGCGGCGCCTCCGCTCTTTCGCGGCGCTCAGGCGGCTCGCCGGGCCGGCCGGCTAACGTGCTTAACAAATCGTTACCGAATCACCGGGATAACGAATCATTCCAACAGGGGAATGATTCGGCGCATGACGCAAAGCAAAATCCCGCGTGCCTGGCTGAGCATGCTGGCTCTGGCGGTCGCCGCCGTCGGCGCAACGACCGCGCAAGCGGCGGAAAAGGCCAAGCCGCCGGCCTCGATCTGGGAGCAAGACACTTTGAACCGGCGACTGGGGCGGGGCCCGCACCACGCTCAAGGACAAGGGCATCGAGTTTACCCTCGCCTATCTCGGCGAGACCTTCGCCGTGCTGTCCGGCGGCATCGATCGGCGCGCCAGCTACGAAGGCCGTTTTGAATTCACGGCCGACAGCAACCTGGAAAAGTTGATCGGCTGGACCGGGGCCAAGACACACATCACGATCTATCAGTTCCACAACAGCGGCCATAACGTCGCCGACAATGTCGGCAGCATCGCCGACCCGAGCTATATCGACGGGCTCCCGACGACGCGGCTGTTCACTGCCTGGTTCGAACAGAGTTTCAACGACCGCTTCTCGCTGCGCATCGGCCAGCTCGCCGCCGACGATGAGTTCATGATCAGCCCCACCGTCGGCGGATACGTCAACGGTGCCGAAGACACCACCTATGGCGGTTTACTCAACGGCATCTTCGGCTGGGCCGGCATCCTCGGCCCCGATATGATGCATGGCGGTCCGGCCTTTCCGCTCGCAGCGCCCGGTGCACGGCTCAAGGTCAATGCGACCGACAGCGTCACGCTACTCACCGCGGTGTTTTCCGGGGATCCGGCCGGGCGCAATTGCACCGGCAATCCGGAGCAGTGCAATAAATACGGCACCACGTTCAGCTTCAGCGGCGGCGCGCTGTGGATGGGCGAACTGCAATACAAGCTCGCTGGAAATTTGCCTGGGGTCTACAAGGTCGGCGCCTGGTACGCGACCGCGGATTACGCCGACCAGCATTTCGGCGTGAATGGCGCCGGCACTGTGGTGTCGCTTGCCGATCCGGCCGCGGCCGGTCCGCTCAATCACAGCGGCAACTGGGGCATCTATGGCCTCGTCGACCAAATGGTCTCGCGCATTGGCAAGGACGGCTCCGTCAACGTCTTCCTGCGCGGCGGCGTGGCGCCGACGGACCGCAATCTGATTTCGTTCTACATGGACGGCGGCATCGGCGTTAAGGGAGCGCTGCGCGATCGCCCGAACGACATGTTTACCCTCGGCATCGCCTATTCCAAGATCAGTCCGGCCGCGGCGGCGTTCGACCGCGACACGCTCGCGATCGCGCCGCCTTTTCCGATCCGCGACGAAGAGGTGGTGTTCGAGATGACTTACGCGGCGCAAATCGCGCCCTGGTGGATCGTGCAGCCGGATTTGCAATACATCGTCCATCCCGGCGGCAATGTGCCAAACCCGAACGATCCGACGGTTGCCATCGGCAACGCCTTCATCGCCGGCATCCGCAGCACGATCAAATTCTAGCGGAACTCGATTCCGTCGCGCAGCGCGCGGAAGCGGGTGAACAGCGCGTCCCAATCGTCCTTGCGGCCGATGCCGATGACGCGCAAAAAATTGCCGCCGCTGAAACGCAGCCACTGCGCCACCAAGATCGGCTCGTCATTGAGCCCCTTGGCCTGCGCCCTGATCTCGTAGCCGGGCAAGCCGCCGATCCGCATGGCATCCGCCGACTGCACGCTGAGATCGCGCAGCGGCGCCGACGACAGCAGGTCGCGGGCAAACCTGGCGCGGTCGTCGGGCTGTTCCGGCGAGCCCTGCCCAATCGAGACGATCACATAAGGCTGCTTGCTGAGGTCATCGGTCGGACCCTCGGTCAGGATCACGCCGCCTTGGGCAAGCACCTGCATCACCCGGAAGCCGGCCAGTTGTCCAAGCTTGAACGGCAGTAAGCCGAGCTGCTCCTGGATCGGCATCGGCCGGAACGTGACACTCGCCAGCGCCTGGCGGATGACCGCGTCGGAATAAACCGCGCGCGCGGCTTCCGGCACTTCCACATTGATCAGCACGGTAAGGTCCTTGTCGGCGGCCGCGGTCGCCAGCAGAATCCATTTGTGCAGCGCGACGTCATTGATCTGGGCGCGGCCGGTGACCAGCAGCCCGGTGCCGCCGCGCAATGAAAATTCTTCCCGCTTTACGTCGGTGAGGCCGCGCTGCTCCGTGGCATTCGCCGCGCGCGCAAGTTCGGCATAGGCGCTGGCCGGAAGTTCGAGAAGGGTAACGGCGACCTTGCGGTCGATGTCCTCGAAGCCCGGAAAACGCGTGCTCGGCTTGAGGTCGCCGGGCGGCTCGAGCCCGATCCGCGAGCCCGGCGGAAACGCCGGCTCGGCGCCGAAAGCGGGACTAAGGACCGCCACGGCAGGCCAAATTACGAGCATTACGGCAACGAGGTAAGCCAACAATCGGCGCGGCATGGGGCGTATCTGCTTTCCATTTCGGGGGTGGGCCGGCCTGCCTAACCGACCCGACCCGGCGCGGCAACGGCTAGATTAACCCTCAAGTCGCGTGACGGCGGAGGTCCGGCCCGCCGGCTCGTGATTTCGTGACAGGCTGGCTTGCGGGCCGAGGCGGCCCTCCTATATGAGCCATTGAGCCGCAGAAATGCGGCAAAAAACGTATCCAGGGGGCTGGATCAGGGGGTCTGCGGATGGGCCGCGGACGTATCCCGCCCGGGCGCCAATTGGCCCGGCCGGCCTGCCGCAATTGAGAGGAAAAACCATGGGCAAGGTCATCGGCATCGACCTCGGCACCACCAATTCGTGCGTCGCCGTCATGGAAGGCAAGACCCCGAAAGTCATCGAGAACGCTGAAGGCATGCGAACCACGCCCTCGATCGTCGCCTTCAGCGACGACGGCGAGCGTCTCGTCGGCCAGCCGGCCAAGCGCCAGGCGGTCACCAATCCGGAAAAGACCATCTTCGCGGTCAAGCGCCTGATCGGACGGCGCTACGACGACCCGATGGTCGAGAAGGACAAAAAACTCGTTCCCTACAAGATTTCCAAGGCCTCCAACGGTGACGCCTGGGTCGAGATCGACGGCAAGAGCTATTCGCCCTCGCAGATTTCCGGCTTCATCCTGCAGAAGATGAAGGAAACGGCGGAAGCCTATCTCGGGCAGAAGGTCGATCAGGCCGTCATCACCGTTCCGGCCTATTTCAACGACGCTCAGCGTCAGGCCACCAAGGATGCCGGCAAAATCGCCGGTCTCGAGGTGCTGCGCATCATCAACGAGCCGACCGCCGGCGCGCTCGCCTACGGTCTCGACAAGCAGAAGACCGGCACCATCGCGGTCTACGACCTCGGCGGCGGCACCTTCGATATTTCGATCCTGGAAATCGGCGACGGCGTGTTCGAGGTGAAATCCACCAACGGCGACACGTTCCTGGGCGGCGAAGACTTCGATATGCGCCTGGTCAACTATCTGGCCGACGAATTCCAGAAGGAACAGGGCATCGACCTGCGCCGCGACAAGCTGGCGCTGCAACGGCTTAAGGAATCGGCCGAGAAGGCCAAGATCGAGCTGTCGTCCACCACGCAGACCGAGATCAATCTGCCTTTCATCACGGCGGATGCGGCGGGTCCCAAGCATCTCACCATGAAGCTCACCCGCGCCAAGTTCGAGGCGCTGGTCGACGATCTCATTCAGAAGACCGTCGAGCCCTGCCGCAAGGCGATCAAGGACGCCGGCATCTCGGCGGCCGAGATCAACGAGGTCGTTCTAGTCGGCGGCATGACGCGTATGCCGAAGGTGCAGGAAGTCGTGAAGCAGTTCTTCGGCAAGGAGCCGCACAAGGGCGTCAACCCGGACGAAGTGGTGGCAATGGGCGCCGCCATTCAGGCCGGCGTGCTGCAAGGCGACGTCAAGGACGTGCTGCTGCTCGACGTGACCCCGCTTTCGCTCGGCATCGAGACGCTGGGCGGCGTGTTCACCCGCATCATCGACCGCAACACCAC
>Ga0209880_1000158_pt1 | contig 15370 bp, 19 predicted proteins | sample PersoiDNA2013191_FD_185803 | JGI IMG/M metagenome (GOLD analysis project Ga0209880, IMG submission 185803) | Permafrost soil microbial communities from the Arctic, to analyse light accelerated degradation of dissolved organic matter (DOM) -... | ecosystem: Environmental > Terrestrial > Soil >... | reverse complement strand
GAACGTGCCTGTCTTCGAGAAGCGCCAGAGAATTTCTGCGGTTTTGCCCGGGTCGACGCTTTTTGCGTTCGGATCGTCATGCTCCATGTCGGGATATTTTTTCATCAGTTCGGCGTGCTTGTCGTTGTCCTTAACGCTCGCCAATGTGAATTCGTGCTTGAGTGCCCCCTTGTTCTGGATGATGAAGTGGACTTGCTCGCCTTTTTTGGCATCGAGACGATCGGGGACGAACCGCATCGTTCCGTCGCTGTCGCTCATTATGACGGTCACGGTTCGCGCTGGCTTCTTCGGATTGCCGGGCTCGCCCGCCGAAAAATGTTTGCCCTCGTGGGCGGCTGCGGCGAACATAGCTGTGCCCAGAAGCAATGCTACGGCTGCGGCGGTCAGGCTCGATATTTTCATGTTTGTGCTCCTTCTCAGTGTTGTCCGCTGTGGCCGTCCATGCGCGGGTCATCCGAGCTTGTATTAAAATGAAATGGAGGCGCATCATGATGCGCGCCATTCAATTTATTTGGAGAATGTAAAATGAGCGTGGTCGAAGTTACATATTTCTCTGATGTCTTGTGCATCTGGGCATACGCCTCGCAGGCTCGCGTCGATGCAGTCAAAGAAAAATTCGGCGATGCCGTTCAGATAAAGCATCAGTTCTGCTCAGTGTTCGGCGATACCGCCCGCAAGATCACCACGACATGGAATGACAAAGGCGAATATGACGGGTTCAACGCGCATTTGCGACAGGTGGCGGCACGATTTCCTCATATCGAGGTTCATCCAGAGATTTGGTTGAAAACGCGCCCCCCGACATCGGCGAGCGCACATCTGTTCATGAAAGCAGTCCAGCAATGGGACCGCGATTTCGGGGTGGTACGAAATCAGCCTTCAGAGAGCATTTTCGATCAAGTGCTTTGGGCTTTCCGCTGTGCATTTTTTCGAGACTGCCGGGACATTGCGCGCTGGAATGTTCAATGTGAGATAGCCGAAGCCTTCGGTGCCGACATCGGCGCTATCGAACAATGCATTCACAATGGTACCGCATTCGCCCGCTTGGATGCGGACTACCACGATGCTGACAAGATGCGGATAGAAGGCAGTCCAAGCTTCGTGCTGAATGATGGGCGCCAGAAGCTCTACGGTAACATCGGATTCCGCTTGATCGAAGCGAATATTCAAGAGCTCTTGCGGGCGCCACACACTGAGGAAGCTAGTTGGTGCTGACCCCCAACGTATGTCGGAGATGGGTCATTCACGACGGTTTCGCGATGTCCGAAGTATGTTCACTTTGCCCCCGATAACCGACATTGGGCCGCGTCCACGTCGGTATTTAGCCGCCCGTTTATGAGTCCAAGTCCTAGACGAAATTCTTCGATCCGTTGACCGTACCGACGCCGCCCAGGAATGTGAGGCGCAAGGTTGCGGCATATTTTCGCGTTCCGCCGCTTATCGGCTTAAGGGCGCGCGGACCGTTACTCGATCGTCCATCGGAACATTCTGGTTGCCGCTCCGCCCACACCGTTGATTTGTAATTCGATAGACTTGGGCATTTCCGCTGGTGGCGAAAATTGCAGAACGCCCTTGCGATGATGTCCACCAGGCGGGTCACCTTGCCAAGCGACTGGTACGTAGCGACGCCCCGCCTCGTCCACTAACACCGCCGCCTGAGCAAGATTGTCGTTCAGCGGCTTCGTGTGGGTGTCCATAACGACGTTAAATTCCCAGACAGTAACATCCCGTCCGAGCGCCTTCGGCGTCACGACCACGCGCACCCCCGCCTCATCGCTGCTGCGAGTTGCGAGTGCCGGCGCGGCAGATGATGGCGCCGACCCCAACAGGGCGGCACCGAGTACAAGTGCAGCAAGGAGAACTCGGGACAACAGTTTCAACATGCAGGGCCCCCAATAAGGGCTCTCCTCGCCAGCAAGACTTGGCGGCCGATATACGCAAGACCAGCGACGGCCTTGTCGCAGGATTTGAATTCGCGCCGGTCGCAAACTTCTTCGGGATTGTTCGCGGTGGCTAAAACGGCTTTCAGCACGATCTTTCACAGCCCCGACATGGAGGCGACGCAATACGGCATGGCAAAATGGAACAAACCGGTCCGGGTGCAGTTATATTCATGAAACCCGAAATGATCGCATACGATTGATCTGCCTCGCTGTGAGCGTAGGGCAATCGGGAAACCTGCGTTTTTATTCGTTGTTTTCAGGAGATTGATCATGTCGTCAAAGCATAATGCTGCATCGCGCCTGCTCGGCGTATTTACGCTCGCGACCTTGAGTCTAGTGACCGCTGCCGAGGCGCAGCCCTACGGTCCCGGTCAGGGCGGCGGCATGATGGGCGGAGACTGGGGATGGGGAATGGGTTACGGAATGGGCGGCTTCGGAGGGATCGGCGTGCTTGTGCTCGTTTTGGTCGCCGTCGGAATCGCCGTCGTTACGGTCCGTCGCCGCAATACCTGACCCGCATATCGCGCAAACGAACCTGCGGGCGCCCGAGTCTGCCGAGGGATTCATATGAAATACTATATCGCCAAGACCGTGAGCGGGACTTTCCCCGCCACGGTAGAACGCGTCATCGAGTCGCTCAAAGCCGAGGGATTTGGCGTTCTGACTGATATCGATGTCAAAGCGACGATGAAGAAAAAGCTCGACCTCGATTTCCGGGAGTATCGTATACTCGGCGCGTGTAACCCGCCGCTGGCGCACCAGGCGCTGACCGCCGATGACAAGATCGGAACGATGCTGCCGTGCAACGTCATCGTGCAGGATATTGGAGGCGGCCGGATCGAGGTCGCCGCCATCGACCCGGCAATATCCATGCAGCATGTTGGAAATCCGACGCTCCAAACGATCGCCGAATCCGTCACCGGCAAGTTGAAGCGCGTTATCGCCGCGATCTAACAATGTCGTCGGCAACATAGCAAAAGGCCGCCGATAGCGGCGGCCTCTCGCAACAAACCAGCGACACAAATCTAACAAGCACAGCCGTGCTTTTCGCTCTTTGCCGGCTTGTCGTTGCAGCATTCGCTCTTATCGGACTTCGCGGCCGGCTTTTCCGCGGCCGCCGCAGTCGCCTGCGCTACAGCCGACGCCGCAACCTTGGTGGGCTCGGCTTTGGAAGCGCCGCCACAGCATGAACTGGACATGATCGATCTCCACATTTGAAGGACGTTGGATATATTCATGAATGTAATTGGGTGTGCATTACGATAAATCAAGATCGTAACGCCGGGGGCTAGCGTGCTGGAGCATTTCTCGAACCCTGAGCCTGGACCCTTAGCGAGCATCACAAGTGATGTTGCAACAACTGGGCCCAACCGAGATAGCCAGTGTAAAGGCCAACAGCGATGATGAGGCCCTTGCGGCTACTTAACGGAAGCAAGGCGGTCGCTCGAAGTGTCGGGCTCGCCCCTTATTGACGATCCCCGCATACGGCACATCCCTCGTACATATATGTCATGAGCCGGGGACCGCGGGCGTATTCTGTTCGAAGCTCCGTCAAATCGAAGCCGGCCGAACGTATTAGTTTGTCTACCTTGCGGTCGAGGTGACAGCCGCCCGCAATATGACGCCACACAGGGGTGAGTCGGTGCTGCCACCGCTCGACACCAGGCTCTGGTGAAAGGCCGTGCTCAGCGAATAGCAGCTTGCCGTCTGGTTTAAGGACCCGTCGCATCTCGCGCAACGCAACCTGCGGGTCCGGAATAGAACACAACGTCCAGGTCATCACGACCGTATCCACCGTGTTGTCCGCAAGCGGGATTGCAGCCGCGGACCCGAGCAGAAGGTCGGCGCGGATACCTGCTGCTGCGGCGCGTTGACGCGCCATAGCGAGCAAGCGGGGCGAGGGATCGATCCCGAAGACGACCTCGACCTGTTTGCCATACAATGGAAAGTTCAATCCCGAGCCGACCCCAACTTCGAGCACGCGCCCACTGGCAGCCGCAACCACCTCGCGGCGATACTTTGCGAGCTGGTGCTGCCTCATGACCAGATCGAGGACTGACGGCAGAACCCAGCGGCCATAGAAATTCACGACCGCTCCTCCGCGCGCCAGCGGCCTACGACCAGAGAAATCACCCGGAGCGACTCTTCGGCTCCGTCCGCGATGCCCTTCTCAAAATCTCCTTCGATCCGGCCCATTTGGTTGGTTACATGGGCGAAGCAAAGCACAGATCGGCCGCGCGCCTTCGCAAAGGCATAGAGTGCGGCAGCCTCCATCTCGACCGCAAGAATTCCGGACTTCGATGCTGCGTTGATTGCCTCTTTTGTCTCCCGAAATGGAGCATCAGTCGTCCAGGTGGCGCCGACCTGAAAGGAGATTCCGGCTGCGGTGAGTGCCTCTCGCGCAAGTTGGGCCAGTTGGGGATTTGCTTGACTGTAATCTGACGGCGGTAAGTAGTGGTAGCTCGTACCCTCGTCGCGAAGCGCGCGGTCGATGACGATGAAATAGGGTGGCGGTTGCACCGGCAGGATTTGGCCAGCCGAGGTTACGCTGACGAGGAGGCGGCAGCCCGAGGAAAAAAGCTCTTCCGCGATAAGAACCGCAAACGCGGCGCCAACTGCGCAGCCTACAATTCCGTACTCGTGCCCGTCGTGATGAAAGACATAGAGATCGGTATGGTAACAGGCCCAGCCGGGATGACGGTCAGCGCGTCCCGCATCGCGCAAGTGCCGCACGATGTCGCCATCCGGATCGAGAACGCATATTTCCGGAACGGCGGCGATGAATAGGCCCTTCTGGCGCCGCGCTTCGCGCAAGAGGCTCTCGGGCGTGAAGGCAGACGGCGCGTCATAGTGCTTGTGCGATAGAATCGGCGGTATTTTTGTTTCGCTCACTGGCATGGTCCTAGTGACTTTCCGCGCTCGCTTTTTCGATGGGCTTAGTTGCTGACACGGCAATGAAGGTTGCTCCGAAAGTCGTTCTCCGACCGAGCCACAGATCAACCGAGGCAAGGAGCCGTGCCGCGAACCCAGATGGTGGATAATGCACGCCACCGCGCATCTCGACCAAATCAAGCCCCGCGGCATGTACAAGCCCGCGAAGTTCCGCCGCTGTGCGGAACATGGCCGCGCGCCACGTCGGATGACCAAGCCAACCACGAATGCGACGGTGTGCGGCCCACCAGCTCCAGCGCCCGAGTTCGCCGATCACAAGCCGCCCACCGGGCTTCAAGACGCGAGCCATTTCCATAAACGCTCGTTCGGCATCTCGAACGAAGCACAGCACTGTCACCGCAACGACGAGGTCAAAAGCTGCATCGTTGAATGGCAGTCTCTCGGCCTGTCCCTCAACGAGATGTAGCTGAGTACCCTCGATTTTGGTGCGCCGTCGCGCGGCAGCGATCATCGCAGGGTCTGCATCGAGCCCCGTCACGATAGCGCCACGCCGAGCAAGTTCCGATGCAAGCGCGCCATCGCCGCAGCCGACATCCAGCAACGTCTTGCTGGCAACAGAGCCAATGAGTTCGAACAGAAGTTGCTGCTCCAGCCTATCGGTAATCTGGCCAAGGCGGCTCAATCGCCACCGGGCGTAGGACTCGGTCATTGCTTCTGTGGGTTGGCTTCCAACCATGGTGCTCCTTAGCGGCGAGCTTGTACGTGCCGAGCGTCATCCCAAGGTAACTAGTATTTCGCTCAACCGCTCGATCGCCAGGTCGATTTCATCGCTCGTCGTTCCACGCCCAAAACTGAAGCGGATGGCACCCATGCCAGCCTCGGGTGTGATGCCCATGGCTTCCAGAACCGGCGATAACTCAATGCGGCCGGAGTGACACGCCGACCCAATCGAGGCTGCCACGCCGTCCATCCGTTCCAATATCTCGGCGCCAACCCGGCCGACAAAGGAAACTTTGAGCGTGTTCGGCAGACGATACGTGGGATGGCCATTGAGGACCACACGATTTCCGAATTGCTTTTGCATCTCTCGCCAGAAATGGTCGCGTAAACCGCACACACGATCCATGGGCCCGAAATCGCGGGCAAGATCGCGCGCCTTCTCGCGTGGCTTTGACCCACGTCAAGGCGGTTCGCCACCAAATGGTAGAGAAAATCACAAATATTCGTTCAATCCTGCAGAAAGGAACGCGCCATGCGGTACGTTCGATTGAAGGCCAACAAAGCTGGAGAAAGCCGTTTCGAGCAGGTTACCCTCGATCTCACCGAAGCTGATTATCGGCCTCCGGCGCCGTTGCTGTTCGTGTCGCACAGTTATCAGGCCGACGGTCTCCAGTTTGTCAGGCTGCCTGCGGGCTGGGCTGGCGAGTCCATCCATCCACCTAAGGCCCAGTTTTTGATTTGTTTGAAAGGCCACCTCGAAGTGACCGTTAGCGATGGCGAAAAGCGAACGTTCGGTCCTGGCGACAGCGTCTTGATGGAAGATGTTGCCGGGAAAGGTCATCGCACGCGCGTCAAGGGCACGGAAGAATGCGTTGTAGCGATTATTCCAATTGCTGTTAGTTAAATAGGCGCTAGGTCAACTTCAACGAAAGCATCCGGCGTGCACGGGGAAGGCAGAAGAAAATGCCTGAAAATCTCGTGGTCTGCAGCAAATGCGGCGGAGTCAATCGCTTGCCATCGTCTCGTCCGGCCATCGGCGCGAAATGCGGGAAATGCGGGGCCAAGGTGTTCGTCGGGCATCCCGAGGATGTTGATGCAGAGATCTTCGACCGCCAGATCGGGCGCGGCACCCTGCCGGTTCTCGTCGATGTCTGGGCACCTTGGTGCGGACCATGCATTATGATGGCGTCGGCCTATGAGGCAGCCGCCTGTGAGCTGGAGCCGCAGGTGCGGCTGATCAAGCTCAATTCCGACGCCGAGCAGGCGATCGCCTCTCGGTTCGGCATCCGCGGCATCCCGACCATGATCCTGTTCCTCGAAGGCCGAGAGGTCGCACGCACGTCCGGCGCGATGTCCGCCGCCCAGATTGTGCGATGGGTGCGCGACCGCCTGCCCACTGTTGCTGTCTGAGCCTGTTGATGGACCCGCAATTAGCGCAGCTGGAACTGGCTTTGGCGATTGGCCGCAAGCGACGATCCGCGGTTAGTTGTGGCGAGGCTTGCATAGGATCAGGTGCATGAAAGACCCTTACGAGACCCTCGGCGTAAATCGATCTGCGACCGACAAGGAAATCAAAGACTCATTCAAGAAACTGGCACGTAAATTCCATCCCGATCTGCATCCGGGCGACAAGGAGGCGGAGGCGAAGTTTAAGGACATATCGGCTGCTAACGACCTGCTCAAGGACGAGGAGAAGCGCCGAAGGTTCGATGCGGGTGAGATCGATGCCAGCGGAGCGGAGCGGCCGCAGGAACGATTCTATCGCGACTTCGCCGACGGTCCGGCATACGCCTCGCACGCAGCGCAGGACGGATTTGCCAATAACGAGGAACTGGAAGAGTTTCTTGCGCGCGCGTTTGCGGGCGGGGGACATCGGTCGCAGGGCACGTTCCGAGCGCGCGGCCAGGATGTGAGCTATGTGCTTCCGGTCGGATTTCTGGAAGTAGCGAATGGTGCCGCACGCACGATCACGCTGCCTGAAGGCAAGACGCTGCAGGTGACGATCCCCGAGGGTGCCGAGGACCGTCAGATGCTGCGGCTAAAAGGACAGGGAATGCCAGGCTTCGGCGGCGGGCCGGCAGGCGATGCCTATGTCGAGCTTCACGTCGAGCCGCATCCGTTCCTTGACCGCAAGGACGACAATATTCATGTCGAGGTTCCCGTCACCCTAAAGGAGGCAGCACTTGGCGCGCGGATCGAAGTACCGACCATAGGCGGCCCGGTGACGGTGACCGTCCCGAAGGGGTCGAATACCGGCACCAAAATGCGACTGCGCGACAGAGGTATCCGCAACCGTAAGTCCGGGCAACGCGGACATCAACTGATCACCCTGAAAGTCGTTCTGCCTGCAGTCGAAGAGCCCGAGCTGGTCGAGTTTCTGGAAACCTGGCGGCCGAAAACCCAGCAGGACCCGCGCAAGGAGATGCTGCCATGATGCGTGTCGATGACCTTGTCGCGGCGATATCCGCTTTGCAACGCAGCGATCTTGAAACCTGGATCCGCGAGGAGATGGTCACGCCGCGGCAGGAGGCGGGGACGCTACTCTTCACGGACATGGAATGCGCGCGGGTCCGCCTCATCTGCACGCTGTACTACGAACTTGAGATTGATGCGGGCACGCTGCCGGTGGTGTTGTCGCTGGTCGATCAGCTCTACGACACCCGGCAGCGCCTATTGTCGCTGACCGCCGCCGTAACGGCGCAGGACAAGAACGTCCAAGCGGCGATCATTGCTGCTATGGAGCCGAATGGCGGGTCTTCTGGGGCCGACAAATCATAGAATTGCCTTCCCGGAACAAGGCGGCTCAACACACGCTTAGTGTGACACTGGCGCAATCACGGTTCCGCCAGGCCCGCAGCCAAGGGCGGCGCTGAAGGCCGCGTTCAGATACGAGGCCGAATTTAGGGACGATTCACTTCCCACATTTCGTCAAGCAGTTTGACGGCGGCCGAAGAATTCACCACCGGATCGATCAATAACGCCTGCAGCGCAATTTCCTTGGACGCGTGCACGGCAGCCTCGATCGCGAGCTGCTGGACGTTCACTTGCGTGTGGAGGAGCTTGGCAATCGCGTCGGGCATGGGGCCGAGCGAGATTGCTACGGCCGCCTACGACCCAGTGCAGACATCCGCACGTGAGTATTGCGGCAACCTCAGGTGAGGAAACCTTTCGGTCACAGCCATGATCAGCCTTTCATCGAGGCAATACGATTCGGGCGCGAAGGCCTGCGGTTGGCCTGTTGCTGAGGACGAGCTCGCCGCGGTGGGCCTGCACGATCGACTGGGCGATCGCCAGGCCGAGGCCAACTCCGCCTGTCTCCCGGCTTCGTGATTCTTCAAGACGATAGAAGGGGTTGAACACGCGCGAGAGCTCTTGTTCGGAAATCCCGGGACCTTCATCATCAATGACGATTTCGATAGTTTTCGGCGTCGTCTGGATCGCCACGCTCGCTGCCGTGCCGTACTTGACCGCGTTGTCGAGGAGGTTGCGGATCGCACGCTTCAGGGCATCAGGCCGGCAGTCGTACACAATCGGTTCGGCTGGCTGCATTTTTACCGGCATGCCGGCATCGGCCAAGTCATCGACGATGCTTTGGACGAGTGCCGCAATGTCGGTGGGGCGCCGTTTCTCGGTCGTCGCCTCGTCGCGGGCGAACTGCAGAGTTTCGCTGATCATCGAGTCCATCTCGGCGATGCTGGCCAGCATCTTGTCGCGCTCTTGCAGATTTTCAACGTTTTCGGCGCGCAGGCGCAACAGCGTCAAAGGCGTGCGCAGATCGTGCGAGATCGCCGCCAGCATGCGTGTCCGGTTTTCGATCAAGCCGCGCAGCCGGGCCTGCATGGTGTTGAACGCATGCGAGGCCTGACGCGTCTCGATCGTGCCAGTCTCCGGCATTGGTGGAGCATTCAAGTCATTGCCAAGCCGTTCGGCGGCCGCCGATACCGCGGCAAGTGGCGCCGTGACGCGGCGCACGGCCCATACCGACACAGCGAGAATGACGATCGCCATTATTCCCATCGAAAACAGGAACTGCCGCGAAAAGGCCGAGCCGCTCTCGGGCAGAGCGGTCGCGAACGAAAGCCATTGACCATCTGGCAGCGGGACCGCTACCTGCAGTTCGCGGAAACCACCAAAGCCACCGAAGCCGCCGAAGCCATGCATCATCGGGCCACGCCCCATCATCGGGCGCCCACCACCAAACACGGCTCCGTCCAGCGGCGATGCCGACACACGCGGCTGCTGCCCCGGTCCGAGCGAAAGCTGATCGATAAGAAATTCCTTAATCGCCTGTGCAACCACCGCGTCATCGTCGTTCGGGACGATCGCCGGGGGCTGGGCCGAGAGTGAGACGTGAAAGGTCTGATCGCTCAGGCCAGCAATAATCCGTTCGCGCCATTCGCGGGGAGCGTCCTGCACCAGCTTCGTGAGATTGGTAATACGCTGTGCAGCACCAAACCCGCCGACTGCCCGCACCGCCTGCTCGCGGTCCAGCGAGTAGATCCACGATGCCGCGAGGAGCGACACGATCAAACCAGCGACCAAAACCAGCAGCGTCTGGCCGAACAGGCTCTTGGGTAGAATCCTATTCATTTGCGGGTCACCGCGGGCGTGAACATGTAGCCGCCGCCCCACACCGTTTTGATGATTTGCGGGTCGCCGGGATCGATCTCGAGTTTTTTGCGAAGGCGACTCACTTGCGTATCGATGCTGCGATCGAGACCTGCCGCTGAACGACCGCGCGCCAGATCGAGAAGCTGATCGCGATTGAGCACACGCTGCGGCCGCTCGACCAATGCAATCAGCAGATCGTATTCGCCGGTGCTTAGCGGCACCGTGACACCATCATCGCGCAGGAGCGAGCGTGCGCCGGCGTCTAAACTCCAGCGATCGAAATTGTAATTCTTGGGTTGTTGCTCGAAGTCTCCCTTCGACACTTTTCCCTGGCTGCGGCGCAGGACGGCTCTGATCCGCGCGATCAGTTCTCGGCTGCCGAAGGGTTTCGAGAGGTAATCGTCGGCGCCCATCTCCAGGCCGATGACGCGGTCGACCTCCTCGCCCTTAGCGGTCAGCATGATGATTGGGACGCTCGATTCCGCGCGCAGCGTGCGGCAGAGCGATAACCCGTCCTCGCCCGGCAACATGAGATCGAGGAGGATGAGGTCGATGCGGCCATCAGCCAGAACCTTTTGCATGGCGCGGCCGTCCGCCGCCGTGCTGACCCGGAATCCCTCCTTGGTCAGCGCGCGCGAGACAAGATCGCGAATCTCGCGATGGTCGTCGACGATAAGGATGTGCGGCCCACCTTGCATTTCTGCAATATAGACCAACGCATGCGGCGCGTTTTGCGAAATATGTGTCGGATTATGGCTGGTGCCCCGTTTGACAAACTTTGTCACAAAAAACCCTGTTCCTGAAAAACTTGGGTGAACTCCGACCTCTTCAATGTGCACAAGCAACGGACCCTCTGTTGCACAGGCATTGGAGATTCAGATGAAGAAGAAGATTTTGATAATTGGTGGCATCGCCGCCGCCACCTTGCTTGTCGGCGGCTGGGCTTTGGCGCAGTCAACCGATCATGGCCCGCGCGGAATGCGCGGTATGGGCATGGGTATGCAAGGCCAGATGGGACCGGGCATGAACGGTCAAATGGGGCCGGGCAGGCGGGGTCAAATGGGCCCTGGCATGATGGGTATGGGCCCCGGAATGATGGGGATGAACGGGGGCTCCGCGACCGCGGCGGAGCATAGCGACATTCGCGACCTGTTCTTCAGCCATGAAAGCATCAAACGCACCGTGACAAACCTCCCAGACGGCATCCGCACGGTTACGGAATCAAACGACCCCGAGGTCGCCGCAACGATCAAAAAGCACGTCGCCGAAATGGGAAAGCGGGTTGAAGAAGGACGTGACCCGGGTCTCCCGATCGAGAGCCCGGCGCTGCACTCGATCTTCCGAGACAAAGACAAGATCAAGACCGCGTATGAGACGACCGAGAAGGGAATCATCGTCGTCCAGACCTCGACCGACGCGACTGCCGTCAAAGCTCTCCAGGATCACGCCGCAGAGGTGACCGATCTTGCCCAACGCGGGATGGTTGCGGCGCATGAGGCCATGATGAAGAACGGCGGCGGCATGATGGGGCGTGGCATGCGCGGTGCCATGGCTGAACCGCAGTACGAGGACTGAGTAGGATCGATACGCTGTTGTAGTGGGCTGGCGACGAGAGCTCTTTGCTTTCGCCGCCAGCCGCCTAATCATCCGCGATCTCGTGTTGCGATGTCGCGAACAGGATCAGGCGTTCGTGATGAGGCGCCGCTTTTCCTCGAACTCCGCCGTGTCGATCTCGCCGCGAGCGAAACGCTGCTGAAGGATTTCCAAGGGGTTAGCTGTTGCGGCGTTGGCTTCGTGCTTGTGCGAGGAACCGCACTTGCCACGACGCTGGGCACGGTTGCCACCGTTCTTGCCACAGCATTTGCTTTTGGTCTCGGGTTGCGTTTGAGCTTCTTGCATTACTTATCTCCAGTGATGCCGGACATGGTCCGGTTAGGTGTTGCTGTTGATTTCAGGAATACCGTCGGGTGCCGCCGGAATTGATGCCGGCTCGGGCGATGAACTTCGTCGATTTGCGAGGAGGTTCTTTGTGATGCCTGCCCGTTGGGGCATCCTGAACTGACTAACACCTAGGGCGGACATGTCACAGAAGTTTTTCAACGGAGCATTATTTTGTGACAATGTGTGTCGATCTTCTCGAGCTCTCAAACATGCTCTGCATCTCACCCTGGCTTAGTTGATCTAAATCAGTGCAATCAGCCAAAGGCGCGCTAAAAGCGGCAGTGAAGGCGATCCGTCCCTTTGCCGGGAAGGGGTAGAATTCCATGAGCCGTCGACGTGTCCTATTGCTGACCATTGTGCTCGCGTTGGTCATTGCCGCAGGTGCGATTGCGTGGACACTGTTTTTCCGTCCGATCGATGTGCGGGTCTCGCAGTCTGAACGCGACGTATTGGTTCAAGTGTTTGGCCTCGGCACTGTCGAGGCCCGCGTCACATCCAAGACCGGCTTCAAGGTTTCTGGCGTGCTGGTCGAGCTTCGCGCCGATGTCGGCGACCGCGTCGCTAAGGGCGCCGTGCTGGCCCGTCTCGATGATCGCGAACAGAGCGCGCGGCTCGCGCGCGCCAAGGCGGCCAGCGAGCAGGCCGAAGCCAACCTCCAACGGGCGACGGCGAGTGTGCAAAAGGCTCAGGCGAACTATGCCAACGCCAAGACCATCAATGAACGCCGGCAAAAATTGGTTCAAAGCGCGACCACCTCGATCGAGTCGGCGGAGACGGCAAAGACGACGCAGGACGCAGCGCTTGCCGATGTGAACCTGGCCACAAGCGATGTAGCGGTGGCGCGTGCGGCCATCGGCGATGCGAAGGCGCAGCAGCAACAGGAAGCCGCGACATTGGATTTTCACGCCCTCGCGGCGCCCTACGATGCCATGGTGACGGCGCGCCAAAAGGAGCTTGGCTCCGCGCTCGGCGCCGGCGAGCCGGTGTTCACGCTCATCGATCCGAATTCGGTTTGGGTGCTCGCCTTTATCGACGAGAGCAAGGCCGGCGAGATCCAGGTCGGCGAGCCGGCCGACATCGTCCTGCGCTCGCATCCCAGCCAGCGTCTGCGCGGAAAGGTTGCCCGCATCGAGCCCGAAAGCGATCGCGTCAACGAGGAGCGCCGGGTCGAGATTGTGTATGAAAAGCTGCCCGATACCTTTTATCTCGGCGAGCAGGCCGAGGTCTACATCACCACTGTGCGGCTGCCGCAGGCACTGTTGGTTCCGGAAGCGGCCATCGTCGGGCTCGCAAAAAATCGCGGAACGGTCTGGACGGTCGAGGACGGCCATCTGCAGCAGCACGAGGTAATGCTCGGACACCGGCTGCTCGACGGGCGTTACGAGATCGTCGGCGGCTTGCCGGACAAGGTGCAAGTGGTGGTGCAATTGCGCAGCGGGTTGCGTGTCGGCCGTGCCGCCACGATCGCCGAAGAGCCAATCCGATGAATCTGGCCTACCGGGACATCAAGCACAACTTGCTGCGCTTCGTCCTGACCAACTTTGGACTGAGCCTGCTGCTCGGCATCGTGGTCATGATTACCGGCGTCTATGGCGGCCTGATTGACGATGCCCTGCGGCAGGCGCGCGCCGCCAATGCCGATCTCTGGGTAATCGAGGCCGGCACCAATGGTCCGTTCGCCGAGGCCTCGCGCATCGCCGGCGATACGCGCGAACTGGTCAGCCGGGTCTACGGCGTGCAACGCGCCGGCTCGGTCACTTATCAATCGGTGCAGACCGAGCTCAACGGCAAGCCGCTGCGCATGTTCCTCATCGGATTCGAGTCGGGCCGCCCCGGCGGGCCTCGTCAATTGACGGGCGGGCGCGAGATCATGCGCAGCCACTACGAAATGATCGTAGACCGCTCCGCCGGCCTCACAATCGGCCAAGAAGTGCCACTCGGCACGCACGGGCACAAATTCACGGTCGTCGGCTTGATGCGCAACGAGGTCACGTCGTCCGGCGATCCGGTGGCCTACATCACCTTGCGCGACGCGCAAGCGCTGCAATTCGAGTCCGCTCCGCCGGCCGCACGGCGCGAAGTCGCGCGTGGCGGGGCGCTGCAATCCAACGACCAAATCAACGCCGTCATCGCCAAGGTGTCGCCCTATGTTCCGGTCAAGGAGGTCGCCGCCGCACTGTCGCGCTGGAAACACCTCACGGCGCTCACGCAGGACCAGCAGGAAACCCTGCTGAGCAAATTCGTCATCGAGCGCGCGCGCAAACAGCAGGGTCTGATCATGGTGCTGCTGGTGATCGTGTCGGCGGTCATCATCGCCTTGATCATCTATACGCTGACCATGGACAAGGTGCGCTCGATCGCCACGCTCAAATTCGTCGGCGCGCCGGATCGGACCATCGTCGGCCTCATCGTCCAGCAGGCGCTGTCGATGGGGATATTCGGCTACGTCACTGGTCTGGCGCTCGTGCTGATCTTCAAGCCGTACTTCCCGCGGCGGCTGGTGCTCGACCCCGAAAGCGTCGCCATCGTGTTTGCTATCACCGTGGTGATCTGCTTAGCCGCCAGCACATTGGGCATCCGGCTCGCGCTCAAGGTCGACCCGGCAGAAGCGCTCGCGTCGTCGGGGTAGCACAATGGCCGAGACCAGCACTCAGCCGGTGGTGCGCGTCGAACGCCTGTCCAAGCACTTCGGCCAAGGTAGCGCGCGCGTCGATGCGTTACGCGACATCGATATGGAAGTATTTCCCGGCCAGGTGGTCGGGCTGATGGGTCCGAGTGGCTCTGGTAAGACGACGTTGTTGCATTGCGTCGCCTGCATTTTGGAGCCGAGCAACGGCCGTATCACGCTCGACGGCGAGGTTGTCTATGACGACCACTGGCTCAAGGCCGACCTGCGCCGGCTGCGGCTCGACAAGATTGGCTTCATCTTCCAGTACCCAAACTTGCTGCCGTTTCTCGACGGCAGCGACAATGTCGCGATTGCAATGCATCTGGCCGGGCAGGGTGCCGCGGCCGCGCGCACCCGCGCCATCGAATTGCTCGACTATCTCGAGGTTGGCCACCGCAAACACGCGATGCCCTCACAGCTCTCCGGCGGCGAAGCACAGCGGGTGGCGATCGCAAGGGCGCTCGCCAATAAGCCGCGCATCATTCTCGCCGACGAGCCGACCGCGCCACTCGATTCGGCGCGCGCCCGCATAGTGATGGATCTGCTGCGCCGGATCGCGGTCGATCAAGGCGCCGCGATCATCGTCGTCACCCAT